>Ga0066709_100000838_pt1 | contig 18462 bp, 19 predicted proteins | sample GraSoiAngelo_158_FD_79665 | JGI IMG/M metagenome (GOLD analysis project Ga0066709, IMG submission 79665) | Grasslands soil microbial communities from the Angelo Coastal Reserve, California, USA - 14_1009_16_30cm | ecosystem: Environmental > Terrestrial > Soil > Grasslands | place: USA...
AAGATGACATTTGCCAAGGGAGCTGCGTTGAAGGACCCTTCCGGTCTATTCAACTCCAGCCTCGAGGGGAATGTCAGGCGCGCCATCGACATCCACGAAGGCGAGAAGGTCGATGAGGCGGCCTTGAAGGATCTCATCCGCGCTGCGGTGGCGCTCAACCTCAAGGGCAAGGACAAGCCGAAGCCGCGGCGAAAATCCCCACTCTAAATTTCGCAAAGAACGCGAAATCTAGAATGGGGCACCCACCAGCAGCCGGGCCGACTAGCTTCATCGCAGGTCCCGGCCATATCTCCTCCCATTAGGGGAAGAGCTCCGGAATCCCCGATTTATTTCGCGATGGAACGGCCGGAACAATTTAAGCTACTTTTCACCAATAGGAGGACCGAGGATGACCGCTTCACGTCTCACGAGTATTTTTAGTAACTCCTCGAACAGATACGATCAGGCAGCTGAAGTCTTGAAGCGCGCACAAGCAATCACTCGATCATTTCTTGCTGCACATGCAACTGGGTTTGCTGCGCATCCAGCAACGCAGATACGACGAGGCGATCCATGAACTGAAGACCGCTGTCGAGCTGGCGGAACGCAGTACAGAAACGTTGGCCGCTCTTGCGACAGGATATGCGGCGAGCGGGGATATAACCAATGCGAAAACAATTCTGAACGAACTCGAGAAGCCCGCGGCGAAACGCTATGTTCTGCCCTTGAACATCGCGAAGATCTATGTCGCCATGGGCGATGCGGAGAAAGCTTTCATGTGGTTGGAAACATCGTACAAGGAAGGCAATCCCGACCTGATCGAGCTAAATTCCGAACCGGTTTTTGACGGAATACGCGCCGATCCAAGGTTTATCGAATTGATGCGGAGGGTTGGGTGGAGAGTTTGAAGCTGCAGGACAGAGCCGGGTCGCCACGTCGCGCTGGAACTCCTTCCTGAAGAACGCCAGCGATCCGCGGCAAACTAACCCGGCTAATGGCCCACTGCCATCAGTTCGCTCACTGCCAGATTCGCGGGAAGGTCGTATCGTAGGACAGCATCGAAAATCGCAAATCGGAAACCAAAATGATCTCAGCCCGTGCAATCTGGTCCGACAGCGAACGTTACGTCGGCGATGCTTCTTCCCATCACGCCCTGGTGATGGACACCGCTGCCGATAAAACCGCCAACAGCCCAATGGAGCTCGTCCTCATCGGCCTCTGCGGATGCACTGCTTCCGATGTCGTCGGCATCCTACGTAAAAAGCGTGAAGCATTTACCAGCTTCGAAGTTCGGGCCGAAGCTGAGCGCGCCACGCGCTATCCCGCTGTATACACCAAGATCAAGCTGACCTACCGTGTCGGAGGCAAAGTGTCGCGCAAAGCGGTCGAGGATGCCGTCGGCCTGTCGAAAGAGAAATACTGCTCGGTCTCTGCCATGCTCGAGAAGACGGCGACCATCACCACAGAGATTGAGTTGGTAGACCCCTAGCACTGGCGTTCCCAATGATCTCCGGCGAGAATGGTAATTGAAACTCTGGCAGTCCTGAATCAGTCTTTGACTTAGTTTTCGAATCTGGAATTTCCCTTTGGCTCCTCCAAGCGCATCAAGACGGAAGAAAAAGACCACCGGCCTGCGCAATTGGATGCTGCGCGTGCTCGAAGAATGCGACCGCGTCTCCGCTGACTTCAGCGCAGATCCCGTGCACGATCTGCGCGTCGCCCTGCGTCGCTGTCGTTCGATGGCCGACGGCCTGCACGCCCTCGACCCAGACCCCGAGTGGAAAGCCATGAAAAAAGCCGGCCGCGCCCTGTTTCGCAGCCTCGGCGACTTGCGCGACCTCCAGGTCATGATGGAGTGGATCGACAAGCTTCATCCCGCCGACGTAAGTGCGGAGCACTCAAGTGTGGAGAAGGACTATGTGGACGCGGGCGACTCGCTCGCGTTGCCGCAATCGGAACGAAACTCTGGGAGCACCGAAGACGCGGCAGCCGCCGAAGGCCAGAATCGCAACGCTAGAGACCCGGCAGCCCAAGGACTGCTCGAGATCCTCACCCACCGCGAGACCCAGCACAAGTACGAGGCGAAATCCGCCCTCGACGACTTCGATCGCAAGCAATGGCGCCAATGGAGCAAGTCTCTGCCCCAGCGCGCCGCCCGTTTCCGCCCCGGAAGCCCGTTGTTCAGGCACCTCGCCCTCGAACGTTGGACCGAAGCCCGCAAACTCCACGACCGCGCCCTGCGCAACCGCTCTCAAATCGCGCTGCACACTCTGCGCATCGGCATCAAGCGCTTCCGCTACATCGTCGAAAATTTCCTTCCCGAACAACACAAAGCCTGGAGCAACGACCTCAAGAAAATTCAGGACTTGCTCGGCGAAGTCCACGACCTCGACGTTCTCTGGAACACTGCCGTCGAGTGCCATGTCTTTCCTGACGCCGACGCAAAAAAACGCTGGCATGCCAGGATTCTCGAAGAAAGGGCCAAGAGAGTCGAAGATTATCGCAAGAGAATGGTCGGGCCCAATTCGCTCTGGCAGGTTTGGCGTGCCGCGCTACCACAAGGCAAACAGATTCAGGAGCTCGCCACGCGTCGCATGAAACTGTGGGCGTACGCCCTCGATCCTGACTTCGCGCATTCCGAACACATTGCCCGGATGGCGCTCGAACTCTACGACGGTCTCGGCAACGCAGGACTGTTGAACTCGGACCATGGATCGGACGAACGATTCAGCCTATGGGCGGCAGCCCTGCTCCACGATGTGGGCAAGTCCAAGAAGAAGAATCGACATCACAAGGCCTCGCAACGGCTGATTGAAGATCACGGAGTTCCCCTCGGATGGAAACCTGCAATCCTTCATCGCGCCGCCATCGTTGCCCGCTTCCATCAGGGTGCGTTGCCGTCCCGGAGCCACAAAGCGTTACGCGATCTCCTGTCCAATGAGCAGAAAACAATCATCCAGCTGGCCGCAGTTCTGCGGCTGGCGAATGCTTTGGATTTCTCCCACGATGGGAGCATCAGCCACGTGCGGATCGAAGCGGAACTGAATCGCAAGAGACGCACGGACGGATTCCTGCGCAAGCCCGCGAGTGATTTGTGTAAGAACGAAGCGGTGGTCATTGACGCAAGTGGATACAGGTCAACCAGTCCCATCGCTCAGACTGTCGCCGCAGAGCGCTATCTCCTGGAAACTGTCCTGCGGCGGCCCGTGCTGGTGAGGGCGATGAAGAGTATGCCTGCCAAGCAAGCCCGAAAAAAATGATGCGCCGGAAGTTCCGGCGCATCATGCTGCAAGTACCGCAAAGTCCTTCAGTAGCCCATCGAACCTTTCTGGGGCGCAACGTCCTTCGCGGTCATGTCGAACGTTAGCATGAAGCCGTTCGTTCCCTTGAACTCGTAGGCCTGGGGGCCCTCCTTGTACGCCTCAAACTCGTTGGGTTGGGCATCATGATGAAGCCGTCGTTGCGCGGTGTTCCCCAGTACTTGACGTTCTTCAGCACCGCGGGCTCCTCGGTCATTCCTTGAAACCGCTTCAGCCTAACCTCAGCGGTCTTACCGCCATTGAGCCTGGCGTGCGGGATGAGGTGGACCGACACGGGCGGTCAGACTTGCTTCCCGTCAAACCCGCTAAGGACCGCAGCCTCTCGCAGCTTTTGATCAAGGGTCAGAAACAGCCGGCCTTGCGGAACATCTTCACACCACTCCAGGCCTGCGGCCAGTTGCAATCCGTCGGCAGCCCGCAAGTCGTAGCGGTCCACAAGTTGCGCCGCTTTGCTTCTGAGCGCGTCGGTGGGTTGAATGACGAACCACGCGTCCGCCAGCGCCTCAGCCAGTCGGCGCGATTTCGCCCAATCACTTGCGTCGAGCAGCTTCATCCGCACCAATCGCGCCAGGGCGCTGGCAATCTTAACCGGAGTTGCCCACCACACTACAGCCTCGTAGGTCTTGTAGAGCGTGATGATGCGGGGTGTAGTGCTTTGAGCAACGCAGAGAGGAACCAGAGCGCTTGCGTCCCAAAATGCCAAATGCCGCTTTACCGGTTTTCCCGTTCTTCCCGCCATATCTGTTCGATGACCTCATCGGGAATGGCGCCCGGCGGCTCTGGCCATGAGACCGGCGACGTCCGTTTTTTTATCGGGGGCGTAAGGATCCCACTCGCAATCAGTTGCCGCTCCCGCTCGGGTTGATCCTCCAGGAGGCAGGGAACGAGCCGTGCCACCGGCTTGTTGCGGTCGCAGACCAGCACTTCTTCGCCCTCTCGCACCATTTGGATATGAGCGCTGAGCCGGGCTTTCAGATCGCTGATATTCACCAAACGCATGAATGGATTATATCCGATATGACCATGTTAGTCATATTCTTATTTTTAGCGAAGCTGGCCTGGGGCAACGAGGCTGACTAGCAGCTCTTCAGTTACTTCCGCTGATCTCATCCCTGAGCTACAACTTGAATACTCATGACTCACGCCCAACTGGTTGAAAAGGCGGTCCGCTGGTTGCGCCACTACCGCTGCGGAGTGGTCCTTTCCGAACAGGCCTGCGTAAGCGGCGAGATGCCAGACGCCCTCGGATGGAAGGGCGCCTGCCACTCCGTGCTGGTCGAATGCAAGGTGACGCGCGCGGATTTCCTGGCCGACTGCGCCAAGCCCTTTCGCCTGAAGCCGGAGCAGGGAGTCGGCAGCGAACGCTTCTACCTAACAGCTGCAGGCCTGGTGCGCCGCGAAGAATTGCCTGCGGGCTGGGGATTGCTTGAGATCCGCGGCCGCGGCGTGGAAATGACCCATCCTTCGGCCAAAAACCTGCGCACCGCGACGGGCTTCCGTTACGAGATGAACCTGCTGCTGGCTAGTCTGGCGCGCGTGCAGGTGCGCATTGAACCGCAGACCATCACCGACTTCCTGAAGTGGAAGAACCGCATGGCGGAGTATAACCGCGGTACGCTGCCCGAAGGGTTGACCGCTGCCGAGGATGAGGGGAACGTCTTCCTGGAACCTGAGCTGCCTCGGTGGTGAACTGGTCTGACCGGTAGGACCCAATGTGTATAGCTAGAAGATAACAATCGCCTGGCGGTCGATTTAAAGCCCCGTCCGCCGGAAGGGATGACCTGGAAATCCGCCCGACCCGTTACTCTTGATCTGCGGGCTTCGGAACGCGATTAAACGGCATTGTAGAGAGGCTCCACGACCCATTTCCGGCAGTGGGGAACTGCGATCCGGCGCTATCGAGTAATATCTCATAGATAATGCAAGACTCAAGTGGAGATTAGGTCAGAGTCCGCCCCGAACTCTGTTGGGAGTGCCACCTCCGTCGTAGGAAAGACACGTCCTCGTGTAAGCCATAGACGTTCGGGACAAAAAGAAAACCGGGCTGGTTGGCCCGGTCTCTCATGGCGTCGGGTTGGATGCGGTTACATCGCAGCATGGCGCGACTGGCGCTAAGGCTGCTTTTCTGGTTGGGTTAGGACCAGTCCGGTTGCCCGGCTGTGCTTCCTCAGGCCAGTCCACAGATCGTCGGTCTAGATCGAAGATCCGAGAAGCGGAGGAAACAGACAAAGACCTTGGCGCAAGTCCCGTGCCATCAGTAGAACGCTTGTATTTGTTTATGGGGTATTTGTAAGCGATTGAAAAAGTGGCGGTTGCGGAATTCGCCAAAGCGTGAAGTACCTGGGCAATCCCTCGCTGTCAGAAGAGTAAAAAAGAAAAGTCTTGCACAGGTTGCACTTAGAAGTGTGCAGTATCCTGGTGCCTTCAGAGTCTAAAGTACACAGATACCGGCCTCTTGACCGCTCATGCACCCGCGATAATGTTTCCGCTCCCTCCCTACATGAGATCGTCTCTCACAGTTATTTGAGCGCCGCATTTCGCTTCGATTAACAAACCGGGCCCCAGTTAACAAGCCACTCGTCGCTTTGAAGCTCAAGGAGAATTCCAGGCAGGGCAAGAAACTTTCTTTCGGATGGACTGCGGGGCTGACGATTTTTGGGTTGACGCTGCTCGTGACCGCCACACTGGCGGCCGCACAGACTGAAACCGTGCTACATAGCTTCAAAGCCGGCAAAGACGGTTTCCAGCCCTGGGCGGGCCTGACCTTCGATTCTTCCGGCAATTTGTTCGGCACAACGACAGCGGGCGGCTTTTACGGTGTGGGCACAGCGTTCGAGTTCACACCCAAAGCGGGCGGAGGCTGGACCGAGACTGTTCTGCACACTTTCAACAACAACGGCAGGGACGGCTACGCGCCCCTGGCTGGGTTGATCATCGATTCCTCCGGCAACCTCTTCGGTACGACTGCGAACGGCGGCAGTCAGGGGGCAGGTACGGTGTTCGAGCTGACGCCGAAGGCGGGCGGCGGCTATGCGGAGAAAATCCTGCATAGCTTTCTGAAGATCACCACGGACGGGAATACACCCATCGGCGGCCTGATTATCGATTCTGCCGGCAATCTCTATGGCACTACGCAAAATGGCGGACGTAATCATTACGGCACGGTGTTCGAATTATCACCCTCAACGGGCGGGACCTGGACGGAAACGATCCTTTGGAACTTCAACAACGCCAATGGGGCGAATCCCAGAGCCGGGCTGGTCTTCGACTCGGCGGGCAATCTCTACGGCACGACGGAAAAGGGCGGGCAGTTCAACTTCGGTGCCGTCTACGAGTTGTCGCCCTCGTCGGGCGGAACATGGGCGGAAGTGGTGTCGCATAACTTTGGTGGCATCTCCGGAGACGTAGCCTATCCCGACGCCAGCCTAATCTTCGATTCCTCGGGCAATCTCTATGGAACGGGCAGTTACGGCGGCTCCAGGGGGGGTGGCGGCGTGTTCGAGCTGACCGTCCGACCGTCCGGCACCAGCTACACGGTTTTGTATTTCTTCAACGATGTCAACGGCTCTGACGGCTACAATTCCCAATCCCCGGTGATCTTCGATTCCGCTGGCAATCTCTACGGAACGACCAGCGCCGGCGGCAGCGGAACATGTGAACAGGTCGGGGTGGTGATTGGCTGCGGGGCCATCTTCAAGTTGACACCATCGGCGGGGAATAGTTGGACGGAAACGCTGGCGTACAGCTTCAACTTTGCCAGCACAGGCTACGTCCAGGGACCTGAATCCGGTTTGATCTCCGACGCCTCCGGCAAGCTCTACGGAACGACATTCGGTGGCGGGAGTCTTGGAGACGGCACGGTGTTCGTGTTCAAACCCTAAACGGCAGCAGAACGGGGCCTGTGATCGGCAAGTTTTTTGGAATCCGAGAGCGCCCGAATCTTCACATCTGTGAAAAGCCTGGACCCAGAGCAAGACTGAACCACCGGTCACATCGTCGACTAAGGAGGATTACTACATTGCGAATCAAGAGACTTTCCCTCGGATGGACTGCGGTGCTGACGATTCTTGGTTTGACGCTGCTCGTGACGGCCACGCGCGCGGCCGCCCAAACAGAAACAGTGCTGTATTCCTTCCGGCTACTCGCCCCTTGCCGGCCTGGCATTCGATGCGGCTGGTAATCCCTACGGCGCCACGACTTTGGGCGGCACCCATGCCTTCGCTCCGGTACGGTGTTTCAGTGACGCCCGCAACCGGCGGTGGCTGGACGGCTACCTTTCTGAAAGATTTCGGTTATGGCCAAGGTGGGCCCACCGGATTGATTCTCGATGCCGATGGTAATCTTTGCTTCGGGACAGCCGGTGGCGGCGCTTCTGGCGGCGGCGCTGTGTTCGAGTTAATGCCGCAAGCCGGTGGTGGCTGGTCGGAGAAGCAGCTGCATCAGTTCGGCCAGGGCACGGATGGCCTCGGTCCCAACGGCTCCCTGGTCTTCGATTCGGCGGGAAACCTCTACGGGGCGACATACGGTGGCGGCGCTTATGGCGCCGGGCTGGGAACGGTCTTCAAGTTGACTCCTGGAGCAAACGGAGTTTGGACCGAGAAGGTCCTGCACAGCTTCGGCTCTAACAGTACAGACGGAACCCATCCCTTAGGCAACCTGATCTTCGACGCCGCCGGCAATCTCTAGGGCACGACCACGAATGGCGGCCTTTATGGCCACGGTACAGTTTTCGAGTTAACGCAACGCGGGTGGCGGCTGGACAGAGAGAATTTTGCATAACTTCGGGCATAGCTTTCGGCGACGGACAACGTCCGGAGGCTGGTTTGGTTTTTGACGCCGCAGGCGACCTCTATGGCACGACGAGCTCCGACGGTGCCGGTGCGGGGACAGTGTTCGAGCTAACGCCCCAAGCGAACGGAAAATGGACCCAAAAGATTCTGGATCAGTTCCAAAACTTAGCCGACGCGGCATTCCCGTGGGGCGGCCTGATCTTCGACGCCGCAGGCAATCTCTATGGCACCACATTGCAGGGGGGCTCAGGAGTTTGCTCACTCGGCTGCGGGACGGTATTCGAGTTGACGCCCAACTCGCGGGGAGGTTGGACCGAGATTGTGCTCCATAACTTCGGCAGTGGAACCGATGGAATCCACCCCTACGATGGCCTCGTCTTCGATGCCTCCGGCAATCTCTACGGTACTACGAGCGGAGGCGGGGCTTCCGGAGGGGGCACGGTATTCGAGATCACGCCGTAGCCTCTTCAAAGAAAAGATTCAGCGCGAACCCATGGGTCCGCCCGAGACGGGTCATAACTCGCGGCGGCCTTCCATGGCTTTCAGCATGGTGATCTCGTCGGTGTACTCGATGTCGCTGCCGACAGGGATGCCCATCGCGATGCGCGTTACTTTCACGCCCACGCGCTTCAGTTGCTGCGAGAGATAGGTGGCGGTGGCTTCCCCTTCAACCGTGGGATTCGTCGCGATGATGACTTCGTCGACATTGCCGGCGTCAACTCGAGTGACGAGATTTGAAATGCGCAACTGCTCGGGGCCAATGCCGTGCAACGGGGAGATTGCGCCGTGCAAGACGTGAAAGACGCCGTTGAAATGCTTGGTCTTTTCGATGGCGGCGATGTTGGTGGGTTCCTCGACCACGCAAACCAAACGCTGGTTGCGGGTAGGGCTGGTGCAGTAGACGCAGGGGTCGACGTCGGTAATGTTGTTGCATACCGAGCACAGGCGCAGATTGGCCTTCACATCACGCACGGCGGCGGCCAGGGCTTCAGCGTCATCGTCACTCGCGCGCAGGATGTAAAAGGCCAGGCGCTGCGCGCTCTTCGCGCCGACGCCGGGGAGCTTCTTCAACTCGTCGATCAGGCGTGACATGGGTTCGGCAAACTTGGACATTCTTCGTTCACTTTCAATCGGCTTGTCATTCTGAGCGAAGCGAAGAACCTATGCAGTCTGCTGACAGCGGGGAAGTGCATGGGTCCTTCGCGTTGCTCAGGATGACAAAGTATCAAGATGACATGGATATTAGAGCCCGCCTAGGCCGAGGCCGCCGAGCATGCCTCCTACGGTCGACTGCATCTGGGCGTCGACCTTGCGGGCGGCTTCATTGATTGCGGCGAGGACCAGGTCCTGCAGCATTTCGACGTCACCGGATTTCACCGCTTCGGGCTCGATGCGCAGGCTGAGCAATTGCTTGCGTCCGTCCATTTTGGCGGTGACCGTGCCTCCGCCGGAGGTCGCTTCAACCACCGTCTCCTGCATTTTCTTCTGCAGGGTTTCGTACTGCGACTTGGCCTTGGACATCAGGTCTTGCAGGTTGAATCCACCCATTGATACCTTCCGTTGCGTGTTAGGTCCGGGATTAGCTGTTTATCGATCCCCTGGAATTGTCATTCTGAGCGAAGCGAAGCACCTATGCATTCTGCTGCAGCGAGCGAAGTACACAGGTCCTTCGCTTCGCTCAGGATGACAAATAGACAAAGGCTACACTCTCAGCGTTTGTCTTTGTAGTCAATCACCGTGCGAATTTCGGCGCCGAACTTTTCGCGCATTCTTTGCACTACGGGATCCTGTTCGGCGCGATCGCGGCCGCCGACTGTCGGGCCATTGGATCGCGCGGCGGCGCCGTTGCCTTTTTCATTTTGCGACGTGACGGCGGCGCCCGGAACGACCTTCAGCTTCACGGCGCGGCCTAAGGCTCCGCTGGCCGAGGCGATGGCCAACCGCCGGGCGTCGGCGCCAAGGGACATCTCGACTACCGCCTGCGACTCGGCAACTTTGACGATCAGTTCGTTTCCCTGGACGCTCCACTCGCCGGCTTCGAGCATGGATACCAGGATGCGTTGGTTGCCATCGGCGAGGGCTTGCAGGACGGCTGTTTGCAAGTTGTCGATCGAGGTGGGCGGCGCGGGCGCCACAGCAGTCGCTTGAGCGGGCGCGTTCTCGCGCAAATTCGCGGGCGCGGCAGCGCCCATGATCACCGGTGCGTTTGTTCCCGCGACAATTCGCGGGCCACTTGCGGGAGAAGGGTCCGCGGAGGCTTCCTGCCTGGGAGTGCCTTTACGGGCAGAATCAGCCGCGAAGGGCGACACGGAATTGGATCGCGCTGGCTGAGAAGGCTGGCTATACCGCGTATCCGCAGATGCCGCAATGGTGATCCCCGATCGTGGCTGGCTCGTGGGCACAGATTTGGCTACATCGATTGGCCGTGCATCGCTGAGCAATTGTTCGATCGGCAGCAGGCGCTGGGCATGTGCCATCTTCAACAAACCCAGTTCCAGGTGGAAGCGCTGTTCGTGTTTGTATCCCAGTTCACTGTGAGTGCGCAGCATGATCTGCAGATGGCGCGTCAGGTCTTCTTCGCCGAAAAGTTCTGCGACGCGGGCGACGCGTTCCCGTTCCTCGCTCGAAATCTGCAGCAGGGAAGAGTCCTTGCCGGCGACCTTGGCGACGGTGGCGTTGCGCAGGAAGCGGACCATCTGGCGGGCGAAGTGGGTGGGGCTGTGGCCTTCGCTGATCAGGTGGTCGACTTGCCGCAGAACCTCATCGCTCTTGCCCTGGGCGACAGCCTGCATCACTTGCTCGAGAATGTGTGCTGGGGCTGCACCCACCAGGTTGTGCACGGAGTCGGCGGTGAGTTTTCCGCTGGAAGAAGCGATGGCCTGGTCGAGAATCGAAAGGGCATCGCGCATGGAGCCGTCGCCGGCCTCGGCTAGCAGGGCGAGAGCGTCGTCGTTTGCCTCTAGTTTTTCGCGTGTAACCAGGTCGCGGAGCTGGCCGACGATGTCGTCGAACTTGACGGCGCGGAAACTGAAGTGCTGGCAGCGCGAGCGGATCGTCTGGGGAATGTCTTCGGGCTGCGTCGTCGCCAGCATGAAGACGATGTGGTCGGGCGGCTCCTCCAGCGTTTTTAGCAGGGCGTTGAAGGCGGCGTCAGTGATCTGGTGGGCTTCGTCGAGGATGTAGATCTTGAACCGGTCGCGGGCGGGGCGGTAGCGGGCGCCTTCACGCAGTTCGCGGATTTCGTCGATGCCGCGGTTGGTGGCAGCGTCGATCTCGATTACGTCGACGGAGTTTCCGGCGCGAATCTCGGTGCAGGATTCACAAATGCCGCAGGGCTCGGGAACGGGCTTATCTTTCGAGCGGCAGTTCAATGCCATTGCCAGAATACGTGCGACCGTTGTTTTGCCGATGCCGCGGTGACCGCTGAAGATGTAGCCGTGGGCGCTGCGTCCTTGCTCGATGGCGTTTTGCAGGGTGCGGGTAACGTGCTCTTGTCCGATGACCTCGGAGAACCTTTGCGGACGATATTTGCGCGCCAGGACGGTGTAGCTCATGAGCCGGAAGAGACGATTATACGTGATGCGTCGACTGGCTTGCGGGAGCAAAAACCTGAATCGCAGAGTACGCGGAGAAATGCCGCAGAGGTCGCGGAGAAGTGCGCCGGATTGCTCTTGGCTGACCGCTGAGTGCTGATAGCTGAGAGCTGGCTTTCTGGGCTTGCGAAGGTGCGCGGCACGCGATACGCTTGTCCGTCATCCGTACAGAGCCGGCTGCGATCAGGGCTTCGGCTGGCGCAAAAGGAGCGTTGTCCATGCAATTGAAAATCACGAGCAAGACGGTGGACGGAATTCTGGTCCTGCAGTGCAGTGGTCGGATTGTGTTTGGCGAAGAATCATCGTTGCTGCGGGACACGGTGAAGAAGGCGATCCCGGAGAACAAGCGCATTGTGCTGAACCTGGGCGAGGTGAACTACATCGATTCGGGCGGGTTGGGAACGCTAGTGGCGCTGCACACGACGGCGAGCACGGCGGGCGGGTCGATCAAGCTGGCGAATCTTACCAAGCGCGTCGGCGATCTGCTGCAGGTGACCAAGCTGCTGACGGTGTTTGAGGTGCACAACTCGGAGTATGAGGCCCTCGAGGCATTCCGCCAGGCAGCCTAATAAACTTCCGGGGGCGTGCCGCGTAGGCGCGCCCGTCTCCTTTCGAATCGCGGAGCGAATGTCTGTGAAGCGAAAAGGCCGTGGCTCCGCGTCACGAAAATCCAAGAATAATTCCAAGACGGCGGACATGCGCTTGCAGATTGAGCGCGCGATTCGCATGATCCCGCGCGGCACGGTGTCGACCTATGGGGCGGTGGCTCGGGGTGCGGGCTTTCCGGGGGCGGCGCGGCAGGTGGCGGCAGTTTTACGGCGCAGCTTTGGATTGCCATGGCAACGCGTGCTGGGATCTGGGGGGCAGATCAAGCTGACGGGAGATTCGGCTATCGACCAGCGTTTGCGGCTGGAGGCGGAGGGCGTGCGGTTTCGCGGGCGGTGGGTGGATTTCAAGGCGCATGAATTCAGATTTGTGCGAGTCGGGCGAGCGAAGAAACTGAAATAACGATTAGGTAAGCCTGGGTTTGCAAGAGCAAATCGACTATACGGTAGCCCGCATCGAGGTCTCTTTTACAAATCTTTCCGCCAGCTTCAGACGTCTCGACGGTATAACGGCGATCAAGGCATCAGAATTGCTAGTGCGCGACATCAGGCCGTCGCCGATGGCCTCGAGCGCGGCCGAAGAGTGGCCGAGTACGGCGAGCAGGTATTTCTGGGCAATCGGTCTATCCGCGGGATGAATCAGGTCCCACCACCGCCGGATCGACTCCTGGACTTCGGCTTCACTCTTTTCACCGACGACCAGAGCGTCTACCAGCCTATAAACCTTGCTCTTAATTGCCTGATACGAGACCGATATTTCCTGGGGCATGGCGGATCCTGGTAATGCTTTAGCATTACGCCATGCAATCCTCCAACCAAATCGTGAACCCTAGGAAACACAGGGCTTTACCGGATTTTCCACTTCCGCGTGCACTTCCATGAAGCGGATAAGAGCAAGGCTGAATATGGATTCTGGAAGCGTGCAACCGAAGGTCGCTAATTCCAGGCTGAGAAGAGCCCGGGGCGGAGCATTCAAGAAGACCCATTTCGCCAGTGAAGGCTATGCCTTCCCGCGCCCATGCATGATTCTGTAGCGCCGGCCTCTGGCCGGCGGTCCGCGTGGGCGTCCCGCCCACGCTGTGAGGGCGGGACGCCCTCACGACAGCCGCCGAGACGGCGGTGCTACAACTGCTTAAGGACTAACTCGCAGGGTACAATGTTCCGCTATTCAACCAGACTGCTTCCCATTCCTGCAGGTTCACGAGGAATCGCGGGCCAGTGTTTCCGGATCTCAAATCACACAACTGTGTGGAGGCGCAATGCAACGACTGGCGTGGATGTGGATTCTGACATTCTTCCTGCTGTTTCCCCTGCTCGTAGGAGCGCAGAGTTCACCCTCGTCCCAGGGAACCTGGCAAGCGGGGGACACCAACGACCGCTTGTTCTTTCCCCGCGACATGCTCTGGGGATGGGCACAGTTCGATCTGGCCCCTCCGCACAACGAGATCGATCCCAACCTCTGCGCCGGCAACGCCGGAGACTACGGAGGGGTCAACGCGCCCTGCAGCCTGTTCGCGCGCTACATGCTTTCCGGCGTCCTCGAAGTGCGGCCCTTCGGGCGCAGCCCGCTTCGACGTTTCATGCTGTTCGGAGCGCCGGCATTCCTGTTCGGCAAGACGATTCCCAAGACCCTCTACACGTGGTCCTTTGATCCTATCGGTGTCGAGCACTCGTGGGGAGCTGGAATTTATGTGGGTAAGGGATTTGAGTTCCGCGTCACCCAGCACTTCCTTTTCGACCGCCTGGGCTCGCGGAACAGGAATCTCGGCACGGCGGACTTGGGCAATAACGGTCCCTGGGGACGCTACATGACTGTGGGCGTGAGGAAGACCTTTGGAACGCGCCGCTGGTGAGCTCGACTGATTGTTGAAAAACCGTCCGCCGGGGCTAAAGCCCTGTCAGAAACGAGAGGCTTAATCGCAGCGTCAAAAAACGCTGCGCCAACCCACATTCAGAGTTTTTCAGCAAACAGCTAAGCCGCGGTTGCCGGCACCGCTGGGCGGCGAATGCGCTGGACCAGCCAGATCACCAAAGCGACGACCAGCCCGAGCACGACCAGAGGCGAGAGAAAGATCAGCATGATCCAGCCGCGGCCACCCATTGACGTTACATCACCGCCTACGCCGGCCTCCGGATCTCGCCGGAGTTGGCCTCCAAAAACTGTCGCATCTCCATCAACCTTCACATTCTTCGTGAGGCGCAGATCTCCAGCAAAGGCTGTCACGTCGCCTGAAACCTGTGCCTGATCCTCGATCGTGATGTTGCCGCCGAACGCGGTCACATCTCCCGCCACCAGGCCGCGCACGTGAATGCTGCAGCCGAAGCAGGTGAGGTCTCCCACTTCGTCACTAGGTCCCACATTGATGGTGTGTCCGAACTGTGTGTAACTCGGATTGTCTTTGGCCAATGCCGTAACCGACAACGCAAGGCACGACACTGCGAGCCACACCAAGAACGCGGCGCCCAGTATTAGCAATGCATAGCGGCGTCCACGATACATCACGAGGACCTCCTTACCTCAATTTGGAGTTGGAAAGGGAATTATGGCACAACCGGGGCACAAGATCTTGGTCTTTAGTTCATCGCAATTCTTTATAATTGAAAGTTTCCTAAGTAGCGCCAGCATCTTGCCGGCTGTCCCGGGGGCATCTGGCCCTCGGCTCGGCGGGCGAGACGCCCACCGCACAGCTGCGCCGGGACGGCGGCGCTACTGAAGATGACTCCAGAGCACAGGACTCCAAAGGAGGAGGCTCGATGGCAGGTTCTTATAACGGGGTGGCCGTGCCGTCCGACGGCAAGCAGATCGGTTACGAAGGTGGCAAGTATGCCGTTCCCGACAACCCCATCATCCCATTCATCGAAGGAGACGGAACTGGACGCGATATCTGGAAAGCGTCTCTCCGCGTGTTCAACGCCGCCGTCGAAAAAGCTTACGGAGGGAAGCGCCGCGTCGCCTGGTACGAAGTCTTCGCTGGAGAAAAAGCTAAAGCCAAGTTCGACACGTGGCTGCCAGACGACACCCTCGACGCCATTCGCGAATTCCGTGTTGCTATCAAGGGCCCGCTGACTACGCCCGTTGGAGGCGGCATTCGCTCTTTGAATGTTGCCCTCCGGCAGATTCTCGATCTCTACTCTTGCGTGCGTCCGGTGAAGTACTACAAGGGCGTGCCCTCGCCGGTGAAGCATCCCGAGCGCATGGACGTCGTAATTTTCCGGGAGAATACCGAAGACGTGTACGCCGGAATCGAGTGGGAGCAGGGAACTACCGAATGCGCCCGCCTGATCGAGTTTCTCAACAAGGACATGCTCAAAGGCGGCAAGAAACAAATCCGCCTCGACTCCGGTGTCGGGATCAAGCCGATGTCCGTCACCGGCACCAAACGCCTGGTGCGCATGGCGATTCAGCACGCTCTTGAAAGCAGCCGCAAGACGGTAACGCTGGTACACAAAGGCAACATCCAGAAATTTACCGAGGGTGCCTTCCGGAAGTGGGGATACGAACTTGCCACGGAGGAATTTCGCGACAACGTTGTCACTGAGCGCGAGAGCTGGATTCTCGATAACAAGGACAAGAATCCCGCGATCAGCGTCGCGCAGAATGCCGAACTAGTTGAGCCGGGCATGGAATTCGCCCCACCTGCTTTCCGCCAATCGGTGGAGCAGGAAGTCAAGGAAATTCTCGACTGCATCTACGCCACTCACGGCCACGGCGAGTGGAAGAAGAAGATCATGATCAACGACCGCATCGCCGACTCGATCTTCCAGCAGGTGGTCACGCGCGCCGACGAGTATTCCGTGCTCGCCACTCCGAATCTGAATGGCGACTACATCTCCGATGCCTGCGCGGCGCAGGTCGGCGGCCTGGGAATCGCTCCCGGCGCCAATATCGGGGACGGCTATGCCATCTTCGAAGCTACGCACGGTACCGCTCCCAAGTATGCCGACAAAGACGTGATCAATCCCGGCTCCGTGATTCTTTCGGGCGTCATGCTGTTCCGTTTCCTGGGCTGGAACGAAGCCGCCGACCTGATCGAGCACGGGATGGAGAGCACGATTTTGCAGAAGAAAGTTACGTACGACTTTGAACGGCTGATGGAAGGGGCAACCAAAGTTAAGACCAGCGAGTTCGCTGGACACATCATCGAGAACATGGGCGCGGCGGTATTGGTGTGATGGAGCAGTCAGCACTCAGCACTCAGCATTTAGCCCTCGACGTGCCTTGCTGAGTTCACGAAATGCGATCTGGCTGAAGGCGGACTGCTGAGTGCTGACTGCTCTTTTTCGAAAGGATTCATTCATGCGTAAGAAAGTCACCATCGTAGGTTCCGGCAACGTAGGCGCGACCGCGGCTCACTGGATCGCTGCCAAAGAGCTGGCCGACGTCGTGCTCATCGACATTATCGAAGGTGTCCCGCAAGGCAAGGGCCTCGACCTGCTCGAAGCCATGCCGATCGAAAAGCGGGATTCTTATATCACCGGCACCAACGACTACAAAGACACCGCCAACTCCGACATCGTGGTGATCACCGCCGGCATTCCGCGCAAGCCCGGTATGAGCCGCGACGACCTGCTTAACACCAACTACAACATCATGAAATCGGTGGTTGGCGAGGTGGTGAAGTATTCGCCCAACTGCATTCTGATTGTGGTTTCCAATCCTTTAGACGCAATGGCGCAAGCCGGCTACAAGCTCAGCGGATTCCCTCGTGAGCGCGTCATCGGAATGGCCGGTGTTCTCGACTCCGCCCGCTTCCGCGCCTTCATCGCTGCCGAACTCAACGTCAGCGTCGAGAACGTGACGGCCTTCGTCCTCGGAGGCCATGGCGATACCATGGTTCCTCTCCCGCGGTATTCCACAGTTGCAGGCATCCCGATCACCGAGTTGATTGAGAAGTCGAGGCTCGAGGCCCTGGTGCAGCGCACCCGCGATGGCGGCGCCGAAATCGTGAAATATCTCAAGACTGGCTCGGCCTACTACGCTCCGTCAGCCGCCGCAACCGAGATGGTGGAGGCTATCCTCAAAGACAAGAAGAAGATTCTTCCGTGCGCCGCTTACTTACAAGGCGAATATGGAATCAATGGTCTTTACGTCGGCGTGCCGGTGAAGCTGGGCGCGAAGGGGATTGAGCAGATCATCGAGATCAAACTGACGCCGGAAGAAAAGGCTGGGCTGGACAAGAGCGCGGCGGCGGTGAAGGAGTTGGTAACTGTGATCGGGGTATAGTCGTTAGTCAAGCAACCCCTTGCACTCAAAACCGGGAAGGGCACGACTTCCAGTCGTGCCACGCCAAGCTAGTAAGAAGTACGGCTTCAGCCGCTGAGGTTCGCCGTGAAGCCTACTCGCCTGCTTTCTCCTTGCGGAAGGAATTGGGATGCTCATGCAAGATCTGGCAGGGTGGTTTCACCGACCACCGCATTCGCGATGAGAGCGACTCCCAAGTCGCCAATACCGGTACTGGTCCGCATATCCCGGATTCAAGCCTCGGCCCCCAGAAGCTAAAGCCCAGGCGCGGGGCGTCAGTTGATCGGCACGACTGGAAGGCGTGCCCTTCCCAATTGTACTTGTGTTGACCATGGTCTTTGACCATGTTATGATCAGTCTTGTGAAGGAAATCGCCATTTCCGTGTTCTAGGCCAAGTGCCTCGGCATCCTCGAAGAGGTGCGCAAAACGCGCAAACCCGTCCGTGTTACTCGCTTTGGTAAGCCCGTTGCCGACGTTGTCCCACCCTCTCCCGGAAAGGCTACTGGAAGGCAGCTGGGATCCATGGTCGGAACCGGCAAAATCATCGGGGACATCGTTGGCCCCACTGGCAGCTGGGACGACTGGGAAGCCTCCCGGTGAAGCTGCTTCTTGACACTCACATCTGGCTTTGGAGCGCGCTCGAACCGCAGCGACTTACGCGGCATGTAGACAAGGCACTAGCGGATCCTGCGAATGAATTGTGGCTGTCTCCGGTAAGCGTGGGCGAATTGATAGTGCTGCTACGCAAGGGACGTCTTCAGCTTCCGCACGACCTCGTAAACTGGGTCGCCAAGACCATGCAGGACTTGCAACTCACGGAAGCGCCCCTTACCGTCGAAGTTGCGCTCGCGATATCATCGATAAACTTTCCGCACGGCGATCCTGCCGACCACTTTCTCGCGGCTACCGCAAAAGTTTTCGACTTGACGCTG
>Ga0066709_100000839_pt1 | contig 18452 bp, 19 predicted proteins | sample GraSoiAngelo_158_FD_79665 | JGI IMG/M metagenome (GOLD analysis project Ga0066709, IMG submission 79665) | Grasslands soil microbial communities from the Angelo Coastal Reserve, California, USA - 14_1009_16_30cm | ecosystem: Environmental > Terrestrial > Soil > Grasslands | place: USA...
CTACACCACTCCCGACCCCGGGCTCGACCTCGACTACGTGCCCAACACCGCGCGGGCGAGAGCCATCACCACCGCGCTCTCCAACTCGATGGGCTTCGGGGGGCACAACGCCTCGCTGATCTTCGCGAAAGCGTGACGCCGCCCGTTGTCGACGCGGCGCGGCTGACCGAAGGGCTCGGCCGACCGAAACCCTGTCTACTGATCGGGCGGCGCGAGCCGCCCGAGAAAGCCGGAGCGAAGCGGAGGTCACGCGCGAAACCCCGTCCCTTCGGGACGGGGACCCTTCGCGCGCGGGGGCCCTGGGTCGGCCGAGCCCCATGGCGGCTGTGCTGCCGCGTCTCGCAAGGCCGTGCATCATCGCTTTCGTGAGCTCGCTCGCTGGGAAGACCGCGCTGATCACGGGTGCCGCCAGAGGCATCGGTAGGGCGACGGCCGTGCGGCTTGCGAGCGACGGCGCGAAGATCGCGATCAATTACAAGGGCAACGCTGAAGCGGCCGCCGAAGCGCAGCGTTTGGTACAGCAGGCGGGATCGACCGCGAACCTCATCCAGGGCGACGTTTCCGTCGACGCCGACGCCGAGCGCGTTGTGAAAGAGGCGCTGGCGTTCGGCGACGGCAGGCTGGACATCCTGGTGAACAACGCGGGCATCACGCGCGACAACTTGCTGATCCGCATGAGCGCCGAGGAGTGGGACGCCGTGCTCGACCTGAACCTGCGCGGTGCCTTCCTGGTCACCAAGGCGGCAATGCGCCCGATGATGAAGCAGCGTGGCGGCCGCATCGTGAACGTGTCGTCAGTGGCTGGCGTCGCGGGCAACGCTGGGCAGGCGAACTACGCGTCGGCGAAGGCCGGCCTCATCGGCTTCACCAAGACCGTCGCCCGCGAGATGGCGACCCGCAACATCACGTGCAACGCCGTCGCCCCCGGGTTCGTCGACACCGACCTCACCCATGAGCTGCTCCAGCAGATGGAGAAGACGATCTTGCCGCAAATCCCACTCGGCCGGTTCGGCCGGGTCGAGGACGTCGCGAACGCGATCGCCTTCCTCGCATCCGATGAAGCCGCGTACATCACCGGTCAGGTCATCGTGGTCGACGGCGGGATGGTCACCTAGCGACGCCGGGATGTTTCCCGCCTAGGATTTCATCATGTCCCCTCGTCGTCTCGCGCTCGTCATGGGCATCGCCGTCCTCGTCTTCGCCCTCGATCGCATCACGAAGATCTGGGTCGAGGAGAACATCCCGCTGTACGAGGGCCGGCAAGTCGTGGGCGACTACGTGCGTATCGTTCACACGCAGAACACCGGTGCCGCCTTTGGCCTCCTGCCCGAGCGCACCACGCTCCTCTCGGTGCTGTCCGTGCTCGCGGTGCTCGCGATCGTTTATTACTACCGGCAGTTCGCGAACTCGTCGCCGCTCGTCACGGTCACGCTCGGCATGCAGCTCGGCGGCGCGTTCGGGAACCTACTGGACCGTGTCACGCAGGGCTACGTGGTGGACTTCGTCGATGTCGGCATCCCGAACGGCATCCGCTTCTGGGCTTTCAACGTGGCGGATTCGTCCATCGTGCTGGGCATTCTCTGCGTCACCCTGCTGCTCTGGCAGGAGGAGCGGAAAACGGCCGCGCGAGCGGCATGACCGACACGATCACGCTGCGCGTCGACGCCGGTGGGCAGCGCGTCGACAAGTTCCTGGCGGACCACAGCCTTCTGTCGCGGAGCGCGATCCAGCGCCTCGCGCGCGACGGCCGCGTACGGGTCGATGGCGCCGCGGTCGAGCCTGCGTACAAAGTGCGTGAGGGGCAGGAGCTCGTCGTCGACGTTCCACCGACGGAACCCGACGTCCTTCTGCGGGCGGAGGACATCGCGGTCGACGTGCTCTACGAGGACGAGGACGTCGTGGTGGTGAACAAGCCGGCGGGCCTCGTCGTCCATCCGGCTCATGGTCACAAGACGGGGACGCTGGTGAACGCGATGCTCGGCCGCATCGAATCGACGACCGGACGCGAGAGCGGGCGCCCGGGGATCGTGCATCGGCTGGACAAGGACACCAGCGGCGTGATGGTGGTCGCGAAGACCGACGTCGCTCAGCTCGCGCTCGGACGGCAGCTCCAAGCGAAGCGTTTCGCCAAGGAATATCTCGCGCTGGTGTGGGGCGACCCCGGTGAGATGTCGACGGTCGTCGAGGCGCCGCTCCTTCGCGACGCGGAGGACCGCAGACGCATGGTCGTGCGTGCCGGCGGGCGCGAAGCGGTCACGCGCTTCGAGCGCATCGCCGCCTGGGGCGGGGGAAACGATCGCGCCACGCTGCTCCACGTCGAGCCGGTCACCGGCCGCACGCACCAGATCCGCGTCCACCTCGCGTACGCGCATTTCCCTATCGTTGGCGACCCGGTGTACGGACGGCGCGGCGATAGGAGCGGACTCGCACGGCAGTTCCTCCACGCCTGGCGCCTCACGGTCCGCCTGCCGCACGCGGGCCAGCGCACCTTCACCGCGCCACTCGCACCTGACCTCGTCGCGTACCTGGACACGCTCGGCGCTCCGATCTCGCAAAAGCCGCTGTTCGCGGAGGTGGCGTGAGCGTCGACGGCAAAGGCCTGCTGGTGATCATCTCGGCGCCGTCGGGCGCGGGGAAGGACACCGTCATCGACCGGCTCGTACAGATGCAGAAGCTGGACGATGCCGTCGTGTATGTCACCGCGACGAGCCGTAAGCCGCGACCCGGTGAGGCCGATGGCGTGCGGTACTACTTCTACTCGCCCGAGAAGTTCCGCCAGGAGATCGAGGCGGGCAACTTCTTCGAGTGGTCGATCGTCCACGGCGAGTTCAAAGGAGTGCGGCGCGACATCCTCGGTGACACGCTGCGCAACCACAAGATCGTGATCGTCAAGCCCGATCCGCAAGGTATGCGGAAGATCAAATCGCAGCTGCCGGAGGCGCTGACCATCTTCATCATGCCGCCGTCGATCGAAGCGCTGCAGCGTCGCCTCGAGCATCGGGGCACCGAGACGCCGGAGCAGCGTGCCGTGCGTCTGCGGAACGCCGAGATCGAGATGGCGGCGACGCCGGAGTATGACTATGTCGTCGTGAACGAGGACGGCAAGATCGACGAGACCGCCGATCAGATCGCCGAGATCATAAGAAAGGAGGCGAAGCGGCCCCGTCACTACGACCTCTGACGGCGCGCCGGCAGAGGTCGCCGGAGTTGAGCGACGCGCTACGGAGGTACGACTTGTGACCGCGGGAACCGCTGAGGTCGCGGTCTTCGCAGGCGTTCGCGGACCCGCGCGCACCTTCACCTACTCCGTGCCCGAGGGCCTCGCGCTCGAGCCGGGCCATCTCGTTCGCGTGGGCTTCGGCCCGCGCTCTGTCGCGGGCGTCGTCGTGCGTCTCGACGCGCCGTACCGGGGGACCCTCCGTGCGATCGACGCGCTCGTGCATCCGTTGCCGCTGCTGCGCGGGCATCAGCTCGCGCTCGCGGCCTGGATCGCGACCGAATACCGCTGCGGCATCGCCGACGCCGTCCGCGCGATGCTTCCTCCGGCGCTCGCGGGTCGCGCGCGCGCCGGTCTGCCGACCGCGCGCGGTGATCGGCGCGAGCCGGTGTTCGCGCTGACGCCCGCCGGTCGGGACGCGCTCTCGGGCTCCGTACGCCTCGGCGCGCGGCAGCTCGCGACGCTGCGCGCCCTCGCCGCGGGCGCGGTGAGTTCCGCGGATCTCGCCGAGGCGGGCGGCGCGTCGGTCGCGGCGCGCGCGCTCGCCAAACGCGGTCTGGCCCTCGAGGGCGCACGAAGCGTGCGCCGCATCCCGCGCGAGTTCGCGCTCGGCGAGGACGATGCCGTGCGCGACGCGACCGCCACGGCCGGACAGGCCGACGCGCTCGAGACGATCATCGCGAGCCTGGGCACCAGCGCGCCGTTCCTGCTGCATGGCGTGACCGCGAGCGGGAAGACGGAGGTGTATCTCCGCGCCGCGACGCGCGCGCTCGCGATGGGGTACGGCGTCATCGTCCTGGTCCCGGAGATCGCGCTCACCGCCCAGGTCGTTGCGCGTTTCGTGGCGCGCTTCGGCGAACGCGTTGCGCTCCTGCATTCCGCGCTATCGGCCGGCGAGCGGTACGACGAATGGCGTCGCGTGCTCGACGGGACGGCCGACGTCGTCATCGGATCGCGCTCGGCGCTGTTCGCGCCGCTGGAGCGGCCGGGCCTTGTGATCGTCGACGAGGAGCAGGAGCCCTCCTTTAAACAGGAGAGCGCGCCGCGGTACCACGCCGTCGACACGGCACTCGCTCTCGGGCGCATCGCCGGAGCGGTCGTGATCCTCGGCAGTGCGACGCCGCGTGTCACGACGTATCACGCGACGACGATCGGAGCGCTGCGACTCCTCCGCCTGCCGGAGCGGGTGAGCGATCTCGCGATGCCGCCGACGACGATCGTCGACCTCCGCCTCGAGCTGAAGGCCGGAAACCGAGGAACGCTGTCACGGGCGCTCCGCCTCGCGCTCGAGCGGACCGTCGCGAAGGGCGAGCAGGCGATCCTGTATCTCAACCGCCGCGGCTTCGCGACCGTCGTGCTCTGCCGCGACTGCGGCTACGTCGTGAATTGCCCCGCGTGCGATATCCCGTTCGCGTACCACGCCGATGGGACGCTGCTGTGCCATCGCTGCGGCCGCCACGGCGTTCCGCCCGAGCGCTGCCCGAAGTGCGGGAGCGTGCGGATCCGCCATCTGGGGGTGGGGACGCAGCGCGTCGAGGAGGAGGTGCGCGCGGTCGTTCCGAAGGCGGCGCTGCTGCGGCTCGACCGCGATGCGGTGCGCGCGAAGGGCTCGCACGCCGCGCTGTTCGAGCGGATGCGCTCGCGGCGCGCGCAGGTCATCGTCGGCACGCAGATGGTCGCGAAAGGATTCGACCTGCCCGGCGTGTCGCTCGTCGGGGTCGTGAACGCGGACACCGTGCTCAGCCTTCCGGATTTCTCGTCGGCCGAGCGGACCTTCCAGCTGCTTACGCAGGTGCTGGGTCGATCGGGCCGCGGGCCCGCAGGAGGTCGTGGGATCGTGCAGACCTATCTGCCCGATCACTACGCCGTCCGCGCCGCGGCCGCGCACGACTACGCGGCGTTCGCCGTCGCGGAGCTCGAGGGCCGCCGGCGGTTCGGTTACCCACCTTTCGCAAAGCTGGTGCTGCTTCAGACCCAGGCGAAGCGCCCCGAGACGGTCGAGCGGCGCGCCGATTCATACGCGACGGCGCTCCGTGCCGACGCCGCGGGTGACGCCGAGGTGCTCGGACCGGCACCCGCGTTCGCCGCGAAGCGTGCCGGATCTTTTCGCATGCAGCTCGTGCTCCGCGGCGCGCGACCACAGGCGCTGCTCGACCGCATTCCCCCGTCGGCGGAGTGGACGGTCGACGTTGACCCGGTGACACTGCTCGGGTGAACGAGAGCCTCCCCGAGGACGAGCCCCAGCCGCCGCGTCTGCGCATCGCGAAGGGGTCGCCGTGGCGGATAGATCCGGGTCGGCGCGCGAAGTGGTCCGCGCCCGCGTTCGTCGCCGCGCACGCGGTCGAGGTCCGGCAGATTGGCGATCCGGTGCTGCACGCGCCCGCGAAGAAGCCGCGGATGCACAAGGGCGATCTCGAGGTCCTCGCGCAGCGGATGTTCGCGTCGATGGTCGCGGCGCGGGGGATCGGCGTCGCGGCGCCGCAGATCGGCGTCCCGCTTCGCGTCGCGATCATGGATGTGGATGAGGCGGGCATCGTCGCGATCGAGCCGAAGATCGAGTGGGTGAGCGACGAGGTCGAAGAGACGAGCGAGGGCTGCCTCTCCGTGCGCGGGATGTATGGAATGCTCGAGCGCCCGGTCATGGCGCGACTCGTAGCCTTCGACATCAACGGAAAGAAGTTCGTTGTCGAGGGCGAGGATTTCGGCGCGCAGTGCATGCTCCACGAGACCGATCACCTGAGCGGCGTCCTCTACGTGGACCGCCTGCGATCGCGTGACGATCTGCATTCGGTCGAGGTCGACGAGCCGGCCGACGCCGGCGCGGAAGAGCGGCTGCGGTCCTGAAACCGCGCATCGTGTTCCTCGGGACGCCGGCCTTCGCCATACCGTCTCTCGAGGCCGTCGACCGGCTGTGCGACCGTGGCGCCGTCGAGCTCGTCGCCGTCATCACCCAGCCCGACCGGCCCGGGGACCGCGGCACGCTCAGCGTTCCCGCGGTGAAGGCCCGCGCGTTCGCCTTCGGCGTGCCGGTACTGCAGCCGGCCCGCATCGACGAGGCCGCGCTCGTCGAGATCGCCGCGCTGCGACCGGAGCTACTCGTGTGGGCCGCCTACGGCAATCGCATCCCGCGCGCCCTGCTCGAGTCGGTGAAAGGGCGCGCGGTGAATGTTCATGCTTCGTTGCTGCCGCGCTGGCGCGGCGCCGCGCCGATCGCCCACGCGATCCTCGCCGGCGACGCCGAGACCGGAGTCACCCTGATGGAGGGCACGGCCGCGCTCGACGCGGGCCCGATCCTCGCGCAGGAGCGGACCCCGCTCGGCGAGGCGGAGTCCGCCGGCGATCTCACGCGCCGATTGGCACTGTTGGGAGCCGGCCTGCTCGAGCGCGAGCTGCCGCGCTATGTCGCCGGTGAGCTGAGTGGCGCGCCGCAGGACGCGTCGCTGGCGACCGTGGCGCCGAAGCTGACGTCGCGCGACGGCGAGCTCGACTTCGCGCGGCCGGCCGATGAGCTCGCGCGACGGGTGCGCGCGCTCACGCCCGAGCCCGGCGCGTGGACGAGCTTTCGCGGTGACCGTCTCGTCGTTGCCGGGGCGACCGTGTCCGGCGGCACGCCGAAGGAGCACGGCGCACTCGAGATCCACGACGGGTGGCCCGAGGTCGCGGCGGGCGCGGGCTGGCTCCGTCTCGAGCTGGTGCGTCCCGCGGGGAAACGGACGATGACCGGCGAGGACTGGGCGCGCGGGCTGCGCGGGATCGTCAGAGCGCGCCTGCCCTCCTGAAGCGTTACCGATTCATGCCGTTGATCGGGTACGAGCCATCGCTGAAGGGGCGGCTCTCGAACGACAGCGTGAATACGTCGCCGGGCTTGAGTCCGAAGCGTCCGATCGCCCCGGGGTCGCCCTGTGGTGCGCTCGCGAATGTCGTGCGGCTCGTCGCGCGGAGGACGATCTCCTTGTTCGTGAACGCTGTGAGCGTGCCACCGCCGCCCGCGATCCAGACGCGAACGGTGCATGTGCTGGTGACCTGCAGCACGGTGGCGGCCGTCTTGAGGTGTCCGATCTCCGCGCCAACGTTCAGCGGCGGTGGGTCGAAGGACTGGCACGGCGGGAGCGTGGCGCTCGTCTGACCACTGGTCGCCGTCGTGCCGCAGGCAGATAGACCGACCGCGAGAAGCGCAGCCAGGATCCGGCGACCCACGTTATAGCTACAGCGGCGCCGGGGCCGCGGTTCCCGCTGCGACCGGTAGGCTCGTGAGGTGAAGGCCGCGCATCCAGCGATCAGCGATGTCACCGAGCGCACGCTCGTCGCGTGGTTGCGCGATCGCCAGGAACCCGTCTATCGCGCGCGCCAGATCCGGCGGCATATCGCGCGCGGGACCGAGGCGAGCTGGGATGAGCTGACCGACCTGCCCAAAGCCCTGCGCGACCTGCTCGCGCGGTCGTTCCGCTTCAGCGCCGTCGAGCCCGAGACCGAGATCGCGAGCGCGGACGGCGAGACGCGCAAGGCGCTCTTGCGGCTGCACGACGGTCATCACATCGAGTCGGTGCTCATGCCGCACCACGGCGCACGCAACGCGGTGTGCTTCTCGACGCAGGCTGGCTGTCCGATGGCCTGCGCGTTCTGCGCGACGGGCGAGATGGGACTGGTGCGTAATCTCACCGTCGGGGAGATCGTCGATCAGGTCCGGCACTGGCAGCGCGAGCTCGTGGCGCGCGGCGAGCGTGTGTCGCACGTCGTCGCGATGGGGATGGGGGAGCCGCTCGCGAACTTCGACGCGACCGTCGCCGCGGTCCGGATGCTCATCGACCCGCAGCTCTTCGGCATCAGCCCGCGGCGCGTGACGATCTCGACCGTCGGTGTCGTCCCGCAGATGGACCAGCTGGCCGCGCTCGATCTGCCGATGAATCTCGCGGTGTCGCTGCATGCGCCGAACGACGCGATCCGTGGCGCGATCGTGCCGCTGAACAAGCGCTGGAACACCGAGGAGGTGCTCGCGGCGTCCGCGCGGTACGTCACGCGAACGAAGCGCCGCGTGACGTTCGAATACGTGCTGCTCGCCGGAGTGAACGACGCGGAGAAACACGCGACGGAGCTCGCCGAGCGCATCGAGAACCTGGGCCGGACCTCCGACTACCACGTGAACCTCATCCCTGTGAACAAGGGCCCCGGTGGTTTCGCGCGTCCGTCCGAACAGCGGATGGAGCGCTTCGCGGAGATCCTTCAGCAGCACAACATCGCCGCGACGCTGCGGATCAGCAAAGGACAGGACATCGCGGCGGGGTGCGGTCAGTTGAAAGTGCCCGAGGGAAAAGCGGGGATCGCGGCGGTCTAGCGGACCTTCGCTTTGTCGCGTTTCTTGGCCATGCGCGCGTCCTTCGTCTGATTTCGGCGGCAGCGCGTGCAGATGAGCAGCTTCTCGCCGGCGACCATCGAGACATGCAGGTTCGCGTCGAAACGACGCTTCGTGTGCACCTTCGAGTGGCTCACGGCCGATCCGAACGCAGCGGTCTTCCCGCAGATCGCGCAGGCGCGTGGCATCAGCGGCATCTCCTCAGATGGGGGAATCAAGGTCAATGGTACTGTCGCGCGCATCGCGACGCAATGTGACGGAACGACTCTGTTGCGCGTCCTCGAAGCCGCCGCCGATCGTCTCGAGCGTGCGGTGGACGAAGTGAACGCGCTGAATGTGTATCCGGTCCCGGACGGCGACACCGGAACGAACATGGTCCACACCGTCCACTCGGCGCTGAAGCACGCGCGCGCGGCGGAGCCGACCCTCGCCGCCGTGAGCGCGGCGGCGGCTCACGGCGCGCTCATGGGCGCGCGCGGCAACAGCGGCGTGATCCTGTCGCAGATCATCCGCGGCCTGAAGGACGCGCTCGCGAACGCCGATGATCTTGGCAACCGCGAGCTGCGCGCAGCGCTCAATCTCGCTCGACGCCATGCGCACGACGCGGTGAGCGCGCCCGCGCCGGGCACGATCCTGACCGTGACCGTCGCCATCGAGGATGCCGCGGCCAACGACTCGGGCGACCTCGCCGCGATGCTCCGCCGTGTCGTCGATGCCGGCGCCGAGGCGGTCACGCGCACGCGCGTCGAGAACCCCGTGAACAAGGCCGCGGGCGTCGTGGACGCCGGCGCGAAGGGGCTCTGGTACCTGTTGGACGGTGCGCTCGCTGCGCTGGAAGATCGAAGTCCGAGCATCTCGGCGGCGGCGACCCGCTCGCAGACCGCGCCCGCGCGAGTGATCGCAAGCGAGGTCTCGTCGTGGGCGGGCGCGTACGACGTGCAGTTCCTGGTGGAACATCCTTCGCGCCCGGTCGAGGATGTCCGCGCCGAAATGACCAAGTTCGGCGCCGACTGCGTGCTCGTCGTGGGCGACGAATCGGTGATGAAGGTCCACGTCCACACGCTGCAGCCCGACAAGATCGTCGCGATCGGCATGACTGCGGGCCGCCTCGGCGACGTGGTCGTCGAGGATCTCGATGCCATGACGGCGCAGCACGAGGCGGCCACGGGGATCGTCATCGAGCCTCCACGCCGCGAGGCCGCGGGCGCGGTCGGCGTCGTTGCGGTCGTGCCGGGCTCAGGCTTCGCGACGGTGGCGCGTTCGCTCGGTGCCACGCCGCTGCGCGGTGGCGCGACGATGAACCCATCGACCGAGGAGCTCCTCGGCGCGATCCGCGAGGCGAACGCGCGTCACGTCGTGGTGTTGCCGAATGACAAGAACGTCATCCTCGCGGCGCAGTCCGCCGCGAGGCTCGCCGACGTCACGGTCACGGTGATCCCGACGCGCACGGTGGCGCAGGGCATGGCCGCGCTCGTCGCATTCGATACGACAAAGGACGCTGCGCAGGTCGCGGAAGAGATGCGCGAGGTCGCCGAGCGTGCCCATGGCATCGAGATCACGCGCGCGAGCCGTTCGACGACGGTCGACGGGCAGGAGGTCCGCGCGGGCGAGGCGATCGCACTGCTCGACGGTCGTGTCGTCGCGCACGGCGATGACGAGGTGACGGTTCTGGTCGACGCGGCGAAGCGTCTCACGGAGGCCGAGCTGTTCACGCTGTACTCGGGAGCCGACGTGGACGCGTCGCGCGTCCAGCACGCGGCGCAGCGGCTTCGCGCCGCGTGTCCCCGCGTCGAGGTCGAGGTGATCGATGGCGGTCAGCCGCATTACCCGTTCATCGTCGCGGCTGAATGATCCGTCGCGACTAGCGCGCCGCAGACCGCCTTGCCGTCGTCTTCCGCTTCGCCGTCGTCTTCCGCTTCGCCGTCGTGGCCTTCTTCGGTGCCGCCTTGTCACCCCAGCTCATGCCGTGTGCCTTCGCCCAGGCGTGCCACTCCGGAACGGGGTGACTGACTGTCCACAGGAAGTGGTAGGTCCCGCTGTCACCGACGAATTTGAAGCGCTTCTTCAGATCCGTCGCGAGCTCTTCATAGTCGTGGAACGAACGAAGGTGCTTGCGGAATCCGCCGTCGCGCTCGAGGTCGAGGATCGCGCGCGCGTTGTGTACGACGGCGGCGATCTTCGGCCGGCTGCGGATCACGCGCGGATCCGCCGCCAGCGCGTCGATCTCGCGGTCTCCCATTCGCGCGACGCGCTCGACCTGGAAACCGCGGAAGGCGGGCTTGATCGTCGACCACTTCGCGTCGACGACCCGCCAGCTGATCCCCGCCTGGAAGACGCTCTTGCTCAGCTGTTCGAGATAGTCGTCGATGCTCTTCGGTTTGATGCGCGGCGGCGCTTCCACGACGTCATGACTCTACGCGTTTTGCGACTTCGCTTTTGTTAGCCTCGGGAGCGAATGGGGGCCGCTCTGGACGTACGAGGCACGCGGCCGAGTAGCTCGCTCGAGCTTCCGGTCACGGCCTTGCCGGGGATCGGGGCCGACTCCGCGAAGCTGCTCGAGCGCATCGAGATCCGCACGATCGGCGATCTCCTCTGGCATCTGCCGCGAACGTACGCGGACTTCTCGAAGTTCACGCCGCTCAGGAGCGTGCGCGCCGAGCAGGAGCAGACGGTCGAGGCGATCCTCGGCCACATCACGCAGCGACGGACCGCCCGCGGTCAGCTCATGACCGAGGTCGAGCTGCTCGACCCACAGGACCGCTCGCCAACGAACGTGCGCGCGACGTGGTTCGGCCGTCAGTTCATCAAGGAACGCTATCCCGAGGGACAGCTCGTGCGGCTCTCCGGCAAGGTGAGGTTCTTCGGCCGCTCGTTGCAATTCTCGAACCCGAAGATGGAGAACGCGGCGGCCGAGGCCGTGCACACCGGTCGCATCGTGCCGATGTACCGGCTGACGGAGGGGCTGAAGGAGGGCCACCTGCGGCGCTGGCTGCACACCGCGGTGATGGGCGGCGCCAAACGAACACCGGTCGTGCGCGAGGTCGCCGATCCACTGCCGGAGGCGGTGCGCGCCCGCCGCTCGCTGGTGCCGATCCAGGACGCGCTGCGCGAGGTCCACTTCCCGTCCGAGTGGAAGGACCTCTTCAGCGCGCGGCGGCGCCTCGCGTTCGACGAGCTTCTGGTGCTGCAGCTGGCGCTCGGCCAACGCCGCGCTCGCTGGACGAAGGACGCGAAGGCGCTACCGCTGCGCGCCGACGACGAGGAGGTCGCGCGCTGGATCGCATCGCTCCCGTTCGCGCTGACCGCGGGCCAGCGCCGGGCGTTCGACAAGATCCGCGAGGACCTGGGCAAGCGCGTGCCGATGTCGCGTCTGCTCGAAGGCGACGTGGGATCGGGGAAGACCGTCGTCGCAGCGCTGGCGGCGCGCGTCGCGGTGGCGTCCGGCTCGCAGGCGGCGCTCATGGCGCCGACCGAGCTGCTGGCCGAGCAGCATCATCGTTCGCTCACGACTCTTTTCGCGGACGGGCCACGTCACGCGCTGCTGACCTCGAGCGTCATCGGCGCGGCCCGTCAAGAGATCCTCGCCGGCCTCGCGTCGGGCGAGCTCGAGGTCGTCGTCGGCACGCACGCGCTCGTCGAGGAGGGCGTCTCGTTCAAGCGGCTCGGTCTTGCGATCGTTGATGAGCAGCACCGCTTCGGCGTGCGACAGCGCGCGACGTTCCGCGAGAAGGGCATCGACCCTCACCTGCTGCTGACGACGGCCACACCGATCCCGCAGACCCTGTCGCAGACGGTCTACCGCGATCTCGACATCTCGATCCTCGACGAGATGCCGTCGGGCCGACAGCTGATCCGCACGGAGGTACGGCCCCACGGGACGCTCCCGAGGGTCTGGCCGTGGCTGAAGGAGCGTGTCGCTGCCGGCGAGCAGGCGTTCGTTGTCACGCCGCGGATCGAGGAGGATCCGGAGGAGGACATCCCGAGCGCCGAAGCAACGTTCCGTGACCTCATCGCGAAAGATCTGGCAGGCGTGCGCGTCGGTCTGCTGCATGGACGCATGCCAGCGCGCGAGCGTGACGACGTGATGCGTCGCTTTGCGGCGCGCGAGCTCGACGTGATGGTCGCCACGACGGTCGTCGAGGTCGGCATCGACATCCCTGACGCTACGGTGATGATCATCCTCGGGGCCGAGCGCTTCGGGCTCGCGCAGCTGCACCAGCTGCGCGGCCGCGTCGGTCGTCGCGGGCAGCGCGCGTTCTGCATCCTGATCAGCGAGGCAGCCGGCGAATCCGAGCGGCTCGCCGCGATGACCGAGATGAAGCCCGGCACCGATATCCCGCTCGACGGCTTCGACCTCGCGAAACGCGACCTGCAGATCCGCGGCGCGGGCGAGTTCCTCGGCAAACGACAGAGCGGCGAGGAGAACGAGCTGCGCATCGTCGACCTCGCCGACGTCGATCCTGCGCTCATCGATGAGACGGCCGTCGAGGCGGACCGTATCCTCGCCGCCGATCCCCGGCTCGAGCGGCCCGAGCATGCGTCGCTCGAACAGGCCGTCGCCGATCTCTGGCGCCGCTACGCGCTTGCGTGACGTCGAGGTCTTCATCGATGTCGGCGCGGGCGCCGCGCTCTGGACCGCAACGCGCGGCGCCGGAGCTCCGGTGCTCCTGCTACACGGCGGACCGGGGATCTGCGACTACCTCGCACCGGTCGCCGACATGCTCGATGACGTCGCGACGGTCCACCGGTACGAACAGCGTGGCTGCGGCCGCAGCCCCGAGGTCGAGCCCATCGACATCGAGACGCTCGTCGCGGACATCGAGTCGCTCCGCGTCGCCTTGGGCCACGAACGTTGGGCGGTCGTGGGCCACTCGTGGGGAGCGACCCTCGGGCTGCTCTACGCGCTCGCGCACCCTCAACGCGCGACCAGGCTCGCTTACGTTTCCGGCGTGGGGATCACCGAGGAGTGGAAGCCGGAGTTCCGTCGCAATCGCAATGAACGGCTGACCGAACGCGAGCGCGTGCGATGGGACGAAGTCGCACGGCGCATCGACGACGGCGCGTCGGATCCGGCGCTCGAGACCGAAGCCGCGGAGTTCCTGGTGAGGACCGACTTCGCCGACGTGTCGCGATTGGCGCTGGCCCCGCGTCCGTTCTTCGCCTATCCGCCGAATCGACGCGTGAACGCGCGACTCAACGCGGATTGGACCCGGCTCGTCGATTCCGGGCTGCTGCCAGAGCGAGCCCGCGCCCTTCGGGTGCCGACGCTGGTCCTGCACGGCGACGCCGATCCGCGGCCGGCGTGGCCCGCCCGCGCGCTCGCCGAGCTGATCCCCGATGCTCGGTTCGTCCTTCTTGACGACGTCGGGCATGAGCCGTTCTGGGAACGCCCCGAGCCAATGCGCGAACACCTGCGCGGATTCCTCGCGTGAGGGTCATCGCCGGGAGCGCCAAGGGCCGGACGCTCGACGCGCCGCGCGATGGCGCGACCCGCCCGGCGACGGATCGCATCCGCGAATCGCTCTTCGCGATCCTGGAGCCCGTACTCGGCGACGCTCGTGTGCTCGACCTCTTCGCGGGTGCGGGCACGCTCGGCATCGAGGCGCTCTCGCGCGGCGCGGCGAGCGTCACCTTCGTCGAGCGCTCGGCCGAGGCGCTGAAAGCACTCCGGAAGAACATCGCGACGACGCACTTCGATGACCGCGCCGAGGTCGTCTCTGCGAACGTGCTCGGATTCCTCGAGCAGATCGCCGGCTCGTACGACGTCGTCTTTTGTGACCCGCCGTTCGCGGACACTGCGATGCTCGAGGCCACGCTCGCTCATCCGCGGCTCGCTGCCGCGCTCGCGCCCGAGGCCTACGTGGTCGCGCGGGTCCTGAGGAAGCACCAGCCACGGGTGCCGGCCGGGGCCCGCGTCTTGCGGGTGAAGCAGATCGGCGAGGAGAGTCTGCTGTTCCTGAGGTACGATGCCGACGGCGGAGGAGGGTGACCTTGGACATTCAGTTCCTCGTGGAACGCCTCGAATCGCTCGTCGTGAACGCGCGCAAAGTCCCGATGACGAGCCAGGTCATCCTCGAGCAGGCGGCGATCCTCGATGTCATCGATCAGCTGCGCGTTGCCATCCCCGAAGAGGTGCGTCAGGCCCGACGCATCAACCAGGAGAGCGACCGCGTGCTGTCCAAGGCGCGTGAGGAGGCCGAGCAGATCATCGGCGCGGCGCAGGAGCAGGCGGCGCTGCTCTTGCAGGATCAGTCGATCCTGCGGGAGGCCGAGATGAAGGCACAGGATCTCCTCGACAAGGCGCAGGCCAAGTCCGACGAAACGATGCGCGGCGCCGATCAGTACGCCGCCGACGTCCTGGTGCGCCTCGAGAGCGATCTCGTGAAGTCGTTGTCGATCATCAAGAGGAGCCTCGAGGTCATCGAGGAGCGCAAACCGCAACCGACCGAGGGGTAGTCACATGATCGTGAGCGTCGCGCCGCTGCTGAAGCAGCCGATCGGCGCGCAGGCCGACTTTCGCGTCGTTGAGTCGCCGATCGATCCACATGGCGAGAACTCCGGGCTGCTCGAGGCGGGCGCCGTCTCGATCGACGCGGATATCGTCGCGACCCACACGAACCCCGGCGCGTATCTCGAAGGCACGGCCGACGCGAACCTCGAGGCGATCTGCAGCCGCTGCCTGGTGCCGATCGAAGCTCCGGTGCACGCGGACTTCGCCGAGCAGTACTACGCGCGGTTCGGTGTCGTCGCGGGCGAGGCGCTGGGCGAGGCGCCAACGGATTCCAAGACGATCGGCTCGGACTTCAAGATCGATCTGACGCCACTGCTGCGCGAGGAGCTCATCCTCGCGACGCCGCTCGCGCCCCTCTGCCGACCGGACTGCAAGGGCCTCTGCGACGTATGCGGCGAGGACCTCAATCAACATCCGCATCAGCACGAGGCGGCAGTGGACGAGCGTTTGGCCAAGCTCGCGCAGCTCCGCGACTTCCACCCGGAGCGCGACTAGCGCCGTCGCCACCGGTACGCGACGAACACCGCGACCTGCTGGGTCATCTTGGCTCATACAATCAGGTTCGTACCCAAACGTTCGGAGCGGCCCGGCTTTGCCAGCCCGCTCCATGCCCCATTCAAAGGAGAGCGAACCATTGGCTGGTCATCCCAAGAAACGGATCCCGCGCGCTGCGCAGGGCGAGCGCCGTAGCCACCTGGCGCTGAAGGCGCAGAATCTCGTGCCTTGTCCGCAGTGCAAGAACCCCAAGCCTCCGCACCAGGCGTGCCCGCATTGCGGCACGTTCCGCGGCCGTCAGGTGCTCAAGATCAAGGCGAAGCGCGCCGCGGCGTAGTCCCGTGCGCATAGCCGTCGACGCCATGGGTGGCGACCACGCCCCGGACGAGATCGTCCGGGGCGCGCTGCTGTATCGGGAGAAGGGCGGCCCTGCGGAGGTGCTGCTGGTCGGGCAACAAGATCGCCTGCGGCCACTCCTCGGTGGCGCTCGCACGGGCGTCGAGGTACATCACGCGGCCGAGGTCATCGCGATGGACGAGCATCCCGCGAACGCGCTGCGCCGCCGATCCGACAGCTCGATCGGAGTCGCGACCGCCTTGGTGAAGAAGGGCGAAGCCGATGCGGTCGTCTCGGCGGGGAGCACCGGCGCCACCATGGCCGCGGCGCTCCTCGTCCTCGGACGCGTTCGTGGCATCGATCGTCCCGCGCTATGCGGCATGCTCCCGGTGCTCGGAGATCGGCCGGCCACGTGCCTTCTCGACGCGGGCGCGACGATGGATGCGGACGCGAAGAACCTCGTCCAGTACGCGCGCATGGCGACGTGGTTCATGGAGAAGGTGCACGGCACGAAGCGTCCGTCGATCGGTCTCATCAACGTCGGCGAGGAGCCTGAAAAGGGCGACAAGATCCGGCTCGAGGCCCACGCGCTGCTCAAGGCGAGCGATATGAACTTCTACGGGAACATCGAAGGGCGCGACGTGCTCCGCGGCCTCACCGACATCGCGCTGTGCGATGGCTTCACCGGCAACGTGCTCGCCAAGGGTCTCGAGGGCGCGCTCGATGTCGTCCAGGTCGGCATCCGCGGCGACATCTTCGGTGGACCGCTCGGCAAGGTGGCCGCGGCGTTCGCGTACCCCGGCATACAAAAGTTCCGGCACCGCTTCGACTACGACCAGTACGTGTCCGCCCCGCTTCTGGGCATCGCCGGTGTCTCGGTCGTCACTCACGGTCGCGCGCGGGCGAACATGGTCCGCTGGGCCATCGCCGTCGCCGAGCGTGCCGTCTCATCACGGCTGGTCGAGGCGATCGGTGCCAGCGCCGCGACCGCCGCATAGATGCTTCGCATATACAGGCGTCGCTCGTGCGCCGGCGTCAGCCAGCTGCCGCCGTTCGCCCTCGCTAGCCTGTGAAGCAGCGAGCGCCGCGCGCCGGCCGCCACCCGGCGCGACGCGTCGCCCTGCAGACCTTGTTCGAGATCGACTTCAACCGCGCCGACGCCAAGGAGACCTGGCAGCGCGGCTCGTTCCGGACCGGCCTGACCGACGAGGCCGCGAGCTTCGCGTGGCAGCTGGTGGAAGGCGTGCTCGAACACCGCAGGGAGCTCGACGAGGAGATCCACCAGCTCGCCCCGGAGTTTCCCATCGAGCAGATGGCGCGCATCGACCGCAACGTCCTACGGATCGCGCTGTACGAGCTGCGTGTTCTCGGCGATGCGCCCGCGGCCGCGATCATCGACGAGGCCGTCGAGCTCGCAAAGATGTTCGGCAGCGAGGCCTCGCCGAAGTTCGTCAATGGCGTGCTTGCGACCGCCGTCGGCGGACGGAAGGAGCCCTCCGCCTAGCGCACCACGAGCGGGACTTGCACCAGGCCGACGTCCGCCCCATCGCGCGGACTCGGCCAGTACACCTCGAGCGTAACGTTGCCGCCCACGTTCGCCGGGAGCTGTACGGCTGCCTGGAATGTGCCCCACACGGCGCTCGTGCCCCGGCTCGCGGTGGTGAAGCCGCTGGCGACCACACGATTCGCGGAGTCGCGCACGCGCCACGCCGTGGTGCCCTCGAAGGTCCGTGACAGGCCGCTCACGATGAACTGGCGCCCGATGCCGGGATCGGTCGCAAGGTGTGCGGAGCCTTGCGGAGCGATCGGCGCCGGCGCGTAGACCGCGACGGTGTCGCTGATGGAGCGTCCGACGCCGCCGATGTCCACGACGATTCGATCCGGGTTCGGCAACAGCGCCACGCGCCAGGGCCGCTGGTCGTCGAGCGCGAGCTCGTAGACGGTGCCTCCCGATTTGGTAACGGACCGGATCGACCTGAGGGGCGAGCGATCGACGATCTCGAGGCCCGATTTCTTCTCGGTACCCTTCACCTGGATAAGGATCTGGTACTTGCTCTGCGACGGGTCCTTGCTGTCATCGACGCTCCGACCGCTCACGCTGAAGTTCTCCCAATCGCCCGAGTCGACTTGCACGATGAAGCGCGCGACACCGAGTGCGATCGTGTCCACCGAATAGGTGTTGGTCAGCACTGCGGGACTTGGGCTTGGGCAGTTCGGCGCGCATGGCCGCGACTGCTCTTCGGCGATCACCTCGTCCTTCGGCGGCCCGTAGCCCGAAACGTCATCGCGGGCGAGCGGCTTGTCCCAGACGAGCTGATCGAAGGTCGCCGGCTTGCCGTTCGCGGTGACCAGGACGCGCCGGATCCCCGGCTCCTCCGTCGCCGTGTAGACGATCTGCTGTTGGAGCGCCACAACGCCCATCGATCCCGTGATCGGGGCCGTCGTCGAGTAATCGATAGTCGCCGTGTCGCCGTTGACCTTGACCGAGACGACATAGAACTGCTTTGGATCCGCGAGGAGGATCGTCCCGCTTAGGCCCGAGA
>Ga0066709_100000840_pt1 | contig 18451 bp, 19 predicted proteins | sample GraSoiAngelo_158_FD_79665 | JGI IMG/M metagenome (GOLD analysis project Ga0066709, IMG submission 79665) | Grasslands soil microbial communities from the Angelo Coastal Reserve, California, USA - 14_1009_16_30cm | ecosystem: Environmental > Terrestrial > Soil > Grasslands | place: USA...
CAATGAGGCGATCAGCGCAATGGGGACGTCGCGTTGAGGGTTGCGCGCCTCCTCGGCCGTCGTGGACACAGCATCAAACCCGATGTACGCGAAGAAAATGACCGCGGCCGCAGCTCCCACGCCCGCAAATCCGTTTGGCATGAAGGGAGACCAGTTGGCCGGGTCCACGGCGAACGCGCCCACGCCGATGAAAAACAAGACCACCGCGAGCTTGACCGCAACGATCACGCTGGTCACGCGCGCGCTTTCCTTGACGCCGATCACAAGCAACCCGGTCAGCGCCAGCACGATGAGCACCGCCGGCAAGTTGACGATGCCGCCGTCGACGCCCGGCGGGTTGACGAGCTCCGTGGGGAGATGAATGCCCATGCGCTCGAGGATGCTCACCAGATAGCCCGACCATCCGATGGACACCGCCACGCACGCGACGCCGTACTCGAGCACCAGATTCCAGCCCGTGATCCAGGCGAGAAATTCTCCGAGACTCGCATAGGAATAGGTGTAGGCCGATCCGGCCACCGGGATCATCGACGCGAATTCGGCGTAGCAGAGCGCCGCCAGGACGCAGGCCGCACCCGACATGATAAAGGAGAGGACCAGCCCGGGACCGGCTCCCGGCCGCGTTCCGTCGCCGACGGCCGCCGTGCCGACCAGCACAAAAATGCCCGTGCCGATGATCGCGCCGATGCCGAGCGCCGTCAGGTCGAATGCCGTCAGCGTGCGCTTGAGCTTATGGGGCTGGGCATCACAATCGCTGATGATTTGATCGACGGATTTTGTGCGGAACGCCTGATGCACGCGTCAGGCCTCGGTGCCGGGCCGGCGCGCGCGCCCGGACCCCCCGCGCGCGGCGCTCACCAAAGCCGAGAACAGCGCGCGGTGCGCCGGATGGCTTCGGTACAGATATTCGGGATGCCACTGGACGCCGATAAAGAAGCGTCGGGTAGGATCTTCCACGCCCTCGATCACCCCATCAGGCGCGACCGCATTGACCGTCAGCGATCGCGGGACCGCCTTGACCGATTGGTGGTGGGAACTGTTCACGTCGATGGCCCGTCGTCCGACAATTCGGTGCAGGCGCGAGCCACGTTCTACGGCCACGGAATGGGCCATCTCGGTGGCCGGTCCTGTCATGCGGTGGGGAAGCGCCTTGTTCACTTGCCGGCCGATGTCCTGCACCAATGTCCCGCCGAGCGCCACATTCATGAGCTGCATCCCGCCGCAGATTCCCAACACCGGCAGGTTGCGCTTGCGCGCTTCGCCGACGAGGCTGAACTCGGAATCCGTGCGTTCCCGGCTCATCACTTCAAACGCGAATTTTTTTCGCTCGCCGTACCGTCGAGGATCGATGTCCGGTCCGCTGCCGATCAGGAGCAGGCCGTCGAGCCGGTCCAGCAGTGACCGGCAAGAGGCGGCGCCGGTGACAATCGGCAGAATCAACGGCAGGCCTCCGGCGGCTTCCACCGCGGCGATATATCGTTGGCGGACAAAGAGGGTCGCCCCCGCTCTACCCGATGTGTTTCCGGGCTCGGCATTAAAGTCGGGAGCAATCCCGATGACGGGCTTCGACATGCGGCTCGAGATGATTCCGGGAAGACTCAGCGGACAGTCTCGGGAGGAACACCGGTGAACCGGATGTCCCGCTTGCCGCGGAGCTGGTCCGGCGTGATGACGTAATCACCGGGAATCGTCGTGTACCAGACCTGATCGGCCGCCTTCTTGTTGAAACCTGAGAAGAGGTACGTGAAGCCGCCAACGATGCCGCCGAGGACCGCGGTCACTACTTTCGCCGTCCCATACGGCACCGAGACCAGAAAACTGGCGACACCCAAGCCGATGTCAGTCGCTGTATTGGGGTTTCTCGGTCCTCCTTCTTCGTCGGCCCACGCGGCGGGAGAGACACAGAGACTTAGGGCGAGAATCAGCACCAAGACTCGTATCGCGCTGCTGTTCATTAAGACCTCCTTTTCACACGTGACAAACGGACGTACAACCTACGGTCCTTTATATACAATATCCCTCGACGATTCAAGGCGAGAATCGGGTGGCGACGGCGAGGATCGCCTCATTCGGAATCCGCAGCTTCCCGCGGCGTTCAAAGCGGGTCACGGCCTGTATCACATCCATTTGAACCGCGCGGCGGACGGTCGGCGAAATCTTCGCCAACGCCCGCTTCATGCATGGTCCCTGCTTCATGGATGTCCAAAAGTCTTCGGGTCCGTCGAAGACCCATTCCACCGACATGCGTTCGCTCCGCACATGACGAAAGCCTGCGCCCCGCAGCGCACGCTCGAGCGCGCCCGCCTTCCCGAAGCGGAAGAAATCCGGCGCATCGGCGGACGGCACGAATGCATCATGTTTCGCGAGTACTTTGCGGACGATCCCCATCGTATTGACCTTTTGCTGCGAGCTCCATACGGCCACGGCAATGATCCCGCCGGGAACCAGGACTCGGTACATCTCGGAGAGCGCGCGCTCCGCATCCGGCATGAGCATGAGGCCAAATCGTGAGAGCACGCGATCGAATGTCATGTCCTGTAATGTCAATCGCTCGGCGTCCATCCGGCGGAACTGCACATTGCGCGCGCCGGATCTCTTCGCTCGCGCGCGGGCAATCCCGAGCATCGTGGCTGAGAAATCCACGCCCAGCACGAACCCCGATCGTCCCACTTTTCGCGCAACCGTTAATGCGGGTTCCCCGGGACCGGTCGCCACATCGAGAACCCACAGGCCCTTCCGTACAGTCGCCAACTCAACGAGCCGCTTGCCATACGGCCGGAATTCCGGCAGCGCAACCTTCGTATAACGCTTGGCAAAACTGTTCCAGCCGGCCCGTTCATTTTTCTTGTAGGCTGCGCCGTTCTTTCCCAATCGAGCCATCCTTTTACACGTCCAATTCGGCCAAGATCGCATGCCGAATGCCATCCCTTTGGGTTTGCACCTCGTCATTCAGCTCCTGCGTGAAGGCCCCGACCCCGATGGTTTGGTTCTCTTGATTGACGCCTCGGGCAATCGCGAGATCGAGCTTCAGGCGGCAGACCTGTTGCGTGAAAAGATCCTTGGCCCGCTGTTCATAGTCCGCGAAGACCTCCGGCTCGACCTTGGCGCGGATCATCTCCACCAGTTCGCCCAATTGGCCTCGCTCTGCGGCCTCGTCGAGCTGGCGCTGCGCGACCTCTACGGTGACCTGCACGCCGCCCTTCCAGCTTCGTTTTTTTACGTTGAAGACACAGATGAGAATGCCGGAACGCCCCGGGGCATCGTCGGGGCCAAAGAAAAAGGTGATGCGGAAATCCTCGGACATGCGCGCACAGGGTACGGGGAAATGAACGACGCTGGCAAGATCTTTTCAGCGTAGACTATACTGCCTCGTTGCATTCGCGCGGGTGACGCCGCATGGGACCCGAGCGGAGCGGAAGAACGTACAGCGAGTCTGCGGGGCCTCGACGGCGAAACGATCTGAGCACGTTCGGGAGATGCGGCGTCAGGACCCGCGCAAAGAGCACATGGGTCACGAAAACTCACAATGACCGATCGCATATCATCAATCCAGCAAGCGCTCCGCGAGGCCGGACTCGACGGCTGGCTATTCTATGATTTCCGCGGCAGCGACCCTCTGGCCGCGCGCATCTTGAAGATAGACCCGGCTCGTCACATGACGCGACGGTGGTATTATCTGATTCCCGCCCGCGGGACCGCGATCAAGATCCTCCATAAGATCGAACCGCATTCGTTGGATGATGTGCCGGGTGAGACCCACCTCTACCTGTCGTGGCAGGAGCAGCACGAGCATCTTCGTCAAGCACTTGCCACGATTGCAAGGTCTCCTCGGGGTCCGGGGGCATCGGAGTCCGCTTCGGACGCACGGGCTCCCGCTAAGGTGGCCATGCAGTATTCGCCCATGAACGCGGTCCCTTATGTGTCTCGTGTCGACGCCGGCACACTCGAGTTGGTGCGTTCGCTCGGCGCGGAAGTCGTGACCTCCGCCGATCTGGTTCAGCGTTTTGAAGCCGTGTGGACTGCCGATCAGTATGCCTCGCATTGCGAAGCTGCTTCGGCGCTCCGACAGATCGTCGACGAAGTCTTTGCCGGCATTGGGCGTGACATTCGGAAGGGACATACCGTGACCGAGCGCGACGTTCAGAAAAACATCTTGGCCGGCATCGAGCACCGCGGCATGTTCACCTATTCACCGCCGATCGTCGCCGTCAACGCACATGCGGCAGACCCGCATTACTCGCCGCCTGTGGAAGGGTCATCTATTCTACAGCGCGGCGATCTCGTGCTGATTGATTTGTGGGCGAAGAACAAGACTCCCGGTAGCATGTACGGCGACATCACGTGGACAGGATTCATCGGCGACCAGGTGCCGGCCCGCCAGGCCGAAGTCTTTGCCATCGTCGCGGCCGCCCGCGATGCCGCCGTGCTTTTCGTCAGAGAGGAAGTGTCGTCGGGAAGGTTCCCCCGCGGCGGTGACGTGGATGATGTGTGTCGCAATGTGATCCGAAAAGCCGGCTACGCCGACAGGTTCATTCACCGCACAGGCCATTCCATCGGCGAGGAGGTGCATGGCAACGGCGCGAATATCGACAACCTCGAAACCAACGACGCGCGCCGATTGCTTCCGCGTACCTGCTTCTCGATCGAGCCCGGCATCTACTTGCCCGGCGAGTTTGGCATCCGAAGCGAGGTGGACGTCTATCTCACCGAGCGCGAAGCCATCGTCACCGGCCTCCCCATCCAAACCGAAATCGTCCCGATCCTGGCCTGAGCTTTTTCCTCCAAACAGCTTTCAACCGAGCCAGTAGATTGACCCGTTGCATGAGAACGGGTGGCGTAGCGGGCGCCATGAGATCGGCTTGAGTTCTGAGCAGCCGGGCGCAAGGGCTGCTGAGCGACAGGACCCGTTCCAAGGAGCAACGGGTTCCCCGGCTGCTGAGCGACATTTGCACTTTCTGTTGGTCCACGCTTCCTTGACACGTCTTGTGAGCGGCGGGTAGAGTAATCGTATGTTTGGATCAATGGGCATTACAGAACTCGTCCTGATTCTGGTCATCGTCCTGATCGTTTTCGGGGCCGGAAAATTGCCGAAAATCGGCGAAGGTCTCGGCAAGGCGCTCAAGGGCTTTAAGAAAGAAGTCCATGAGGCTGAGGTCATGCAGCCATCACCGGAACAGAGTCAGGCGGTGGACGCCCAGGTCGTTCCGAAGGCCCAGCCGGCTCAACCTGCGGCGCCATCGGGATCGCCGACGCCGGCCACTCCTGCGTCTTCCGCGCCGACGGGACCTCCGCCGGTTCCTCCGCAGATGGGACCGATGGCCACTCCAGGAACCACTGCGTACATGGTCGCCCAGCAGGCTTGGAAGCCTGTGACACCTCCGCCGGTCGCTCCGCCCGCGCCTGCAGCGGGCAGCCCCACTGCGACACCGGGAGGCGTCACGCAAGAGCCGGCCTTTAAAGCAGTCGTCAATAAGTCCGCGGTCCAGCGCGTCATGGCAAAACAAGCCGCCATGAAGACAAAGGATGACGCACCGCCTGCGCCGCCGCAGGACAAACAGGCATTAGAGGCCGCCGGTATGGCTCCTGACGCAAAAGCGCCCGGCATTCCTGCCACCAACAAACCTCCTTCTGCTCCCGCAGGCAAAACTCCGAGCCCTCAGGACCTGCAGTCCATCGGCTCGGGCATCGGCGATGCGCTCCGGACATTCCGCGAAGCGGCCAACGATGTGCGCCGCGCCGTTGATCCTCAGATGCACACGATCAAAGCCGAGATGGAAGCCGCGCAAAAGGAACTGCAAGCTTCCATTGATTATGTGAAGGAAAGCCCCAAGATCGAAGAGCCTCCCAAATAGGCCTTCGCAGGTGCCGAAGGTCCGACGTTTCCCTCATTCCGCGGTCCTTATCCTCGCCACCCTCACGCTTTGCGCTTGCGTGATGTCCACCGATCACACCGATCCCACTGCTGAAAAAGTCCTGCCGAAGCTATTGGCGGTGTTGAAAGACCCGGACCCGCCTCTCCGACAGGTCGCCGCCCAGTCGCTCGGGAAGATCGCGCGCCAGGAAGCCGTCCCTGCCCTCACTGAGGCCTTGCAAGATCCGGTTCCGAGCGTGCGCGCACAGGCCGCCTGGGCCCTGGGAATGATCGGGGAAAAGAGCGCCGCCGGCGATCATCCGCAATTGGCCTCATTGCTGTTCGACTCGGACGCTGCCGTCAGGCAGGCAGCCGCCACCGCGCTCGGTCAAACCGGCGCGACCCCAGCCGCGTTGGAGCGGCTGGAGAAGCGGCTGCTCGAACCTGGTGTGTCCAGCGACACAAAACGCCTTGGCGCCGCGGCGCTCGGCGCGATGGAAGCCCGCTACAGTGTGGGCTTCCTCATCAAACTGCTGAAAGATCCGGACGCGACCGTCCGCCGCTCCGCGGTCGCCGCCCTGGCGGAAATCGGCGATCAGCAGGCACTCGCTCCGATCAGCATGCTTTTGCTGACGGATCCTGATCCTCAAGCCCGCATCGAAGCGGCATTCCGCCTCAGCAAGTTCGGCGGGACCGCGGCGCTGCCCGCGCTGGGCGGCGCCCTGAAGGATCGGGACGCCAACGTGCGCCGGCTGGCGGAAGCCGGACTGAAGGAGGCCGACACAGAGAAATGAACAGAACGGTTTCCAAAGCGAAACGAATTCTCGGCGTGGATATCGATAATGTTCTGGCCGAATCGGATGCCTGCCTGCGGACCATGATCAGACAGCGTTTTCAGATCGCGCTGGACGAGAAAGATATCACCCAGTATGACTACGGCGCATACGGCGTGACCGAGGAACAGCTCGTGGAGGTCTTCAATCTGTTCAATACCGACACGTGCCGGACATTGAAATTGATTGCCGGGGCGAAGGCCGCCTTATCCCGGCTCACCGCCCGCTATGAGATTGCGCTGGTCACCAGCCGCAACCCCGCCTCGAAGGAGAGTACGGAATACTGGCTCAAGAAAAAAAGCCTGCCCTACGATCAACTCCATTTCAATGATGAGAAGCACGCGCTCGGCATCCCGTACTATGCCTTTGTCGAAGATCGGCACGAGCACGCGCACCGGATCGCCTCGACCGGCGCGACCGTCTATCTCATGACCCGTCCATGGAACGCCATGCCCCTTGCCCACCCCAATGTCCACCGCGTCGCATCCTGGAAAGAGATCCTTCGGCATCTATTATGATCAAAACGGCCTAAAGAGAAACTAGTATGATATATTGCTAAATACCAAATGCGCATTCGGCGTAAGCCTGTTTTCGCAGCTTGTCTCGTTGCACTTCTTTGCAGCACCGCGATGCTCCTACAGATCGCGCATGGCGAAGAGCCTCACACCCCGTTAGCCGGACAGGAACACCGTACTGAAATGTCGGGGCAGGACGTGTTTGTTCCTGCGCGCGATCGCCGACATGTGACGGCCGTGAATTTTGGCTTGCAATGGTTGCCGCATGGTCCGACTCCCTACGAGGTTCTGCCTTTCGGTGCCCTGTTTGTCTGGCGCAGCTCCTACGATGACGCAGAGCGATTCCGCGGCACCTTTTCGGGGCTGGTCAACGATGTGAAATACAATATCGGCTTGCCGTCAATGAGGGGTGTGGAGCTCGTCCTGACGCTGGAGAGCCTCGTGATCCCTTTCGGACGGTCGGAATATGTCGAAGGCCGGCGCATCACACAGGTGGACCTTCAATGGAACCACATTCACGGCGGCGTTGGGATCGGGTATCGAAGACTTCTCCCGCCCGGACATCAAGACAGTGCCCTGGAAGTGGCATTGACCTATGAACCGGGCTTCATCTGGTTCAAACGGAGCTCCGGAACGGCGGCAAACTTCATCGTTCCCAATGATACCTACGAGGGCCGCGTTCATTTCCGTTTGCGTACCGACGTGCTCGATCGAAATCTCATGGAGCTGGCGCATCGAGGGTTCTCGGCGGGCGGCGATGTGCTGTATGGACAGCGCGCGCGGTGGCGGGAATGGGGAGCCGCTGCCTTTAATGCATTGGGCGGCGCGCAAGAGAAGAACTATCTTACGGCCACGGTGTACGGTGTCGCTGCAGGCGGGGTACCATTCGTTGAAAGTGAGCGGCACAGATTAATCTCAAGCGTCTACGGCGGACTTGGGCAAGACCTCGATCGTTTCTCCGCATTTCGTTTGCCCGGCCGGCCGACCGGATATGAATGGGAGGCGCTCTCGCTGCCCATCATGCCAGCCGTGGCATTCAATGAACTGTTTCCGCGGCGCTACGGCATCGTGGATTTGACGTACCGTTATGAGGCCCTGTTCTTCCTGTACCCCTATCTTCGCGGCACGTGGGGCATCGTCGAACGGCCGCGGTTCGGGCCCAACGGAACGATTCGAAATGAAATGGGGTCGCTGCCGGCGTTGGGCGGCGGGGTCGTCAGCGGAGCGCCGTGGAAGTCGCAAGTCGAAATCAATTACAGCTATAACTTCGGCATCTTCCGCGATCACGAGGGCCAACCGACGCGCGGAGGCAACGGGATCTTTATCTTCTGGTCCAAACTGCTGTGATGTTCTAGGAGGTCCTTCCCTGAAACCGTTAGCGCGGGTGGCGCGTGGCGGGCGCCCTGAGCCCGGCGCGAGTAAGTCCGCGCGAGGCTTTGCGACGAGCAACCGGATTAACCCGTTGCAGTCGCGCGGGTGGTGCCGCATGGGACCCAGGCGGAGCGGAGTGGCGTACAGCCGAGTCTGCGGGGCTGCGACGGCGAAGCGCCGCGAGCACGTCTGGGTGATGCGGCGACAGGACCCGCGCAAAGAGCAATGGGTTCCCCGGCTGCTGAGCGACAGGACCGCGCACAGTATACTGCTCATCGAGACTCGCGAGCCAAATACGTTACAATGACGGGCCGTGCGCATCATCGCCCACATTGATATGGACGCGTTCTACGCTTCCATAGAGGAGCGGGACACGCCGCGATTTCATGGTCTGCCGCTGGCCGTCGGCGCCGACCCGGACGGCGGCAAAGGCCGCGGCGTCGTGACCACCGCCAACTATAAAGCGCGGGAATACGGCATTCATTCGGCCATGCCGATTTCCAAAGCCTGGCAACTGTCGGAGAGCGCCAAGCGACAGGGCAAGCCACCGGTGGTGTTCGTGCACACCGAGATGGCGAAGTATCGAGCGGTCTCCGCGAAGATCATGGGCGTCATCCGGCGCTTCACGCCGATCGTGGAGGAGGCCGGCATTGATGAAGCGTATTCTGATGTCAGTCTTGCAGGCTCCTGGGACAAAGCAGAAGAAGTCTGCCGGGACATCAAACGGGAAATCCTCGCGCAGGAGCGGCTCACCTGCTCCTTTGGAATCGGCCCCAATAAACTGATCGCCAAGATTGCCTCCAATCACCACAAGCCGGATGGTCTGACGGTCGTCCGCCAGGAGCAGTCGGAGGCGTTTCTCGCGCCGCTTCCGATCCGCGTCATTCCCGGCATCGGACCCAAGACCGAAGAAGAGCTGGCCAGACTCCGGATCAGGCGGGTGGAGGACTTGAAGCAGTATTCGCACGTCGAATTGAAACAAATGCTCGGCAACTACGGGCTGGAGCTCTACGAGAAGATCCGCGGCCGGGATAACTCGCCGATTGAACAATTCTACGAGGTCAAGTCCATCAGCGAACAGGAAACGTTCGAGGAGGATACCTGCGATTCCACGTTCATCGGCGAGCGCCTCAAGGAGATGTGCGAGAGCGTCATGCGCCGGATGGCGACGGAAGGATTTGTCGGGTTTCGGACGGCCGGCGTGACGGTCCGTTTCGCTGATTTCGAAACGAAATCCCGGTCGCATTCGCTTGGTATGCCGGGGAATTCGGCCGCGACGCTGCATGTGGAGGCGTTGAAGCTCTTGCTGCCGTTCTTGGACGGCCGCGAGAATCCTCGTCGCAAAATGATCCGCCTGATCGGTGTGAAGATCGAGAAATTGCAGCCGGAAGCCGACGAGACTCCCAGCCTTTTTTAGGAAGTGCTACGCGGACTTGCCGGCTTTTTCAGGGTCCTTGATCAGCAGCGGCGGCGACTTGCCCTCCGTCACGTCCTCGGTGATCACGCATTCGCGGATCTCGCGTTGCGACGGGATTTCGTACATCACGTCCAGCATGACCGCTTCGAGAATCGAGCGCAGGCCGCGCGCGCCGGTTTTTTGTTTGTGCGCTTTCCGTGCCACCGCGACGATCGCATTGTCCGTGAACCGCAGCTTCACTTTGTCGAACGCCAGCAGTTTCTCATACTGCTTGATCAGCGCATTCTTCGGTTCGGTCATGATGCGGATCAGCGCCTTCTCGTCGAGCTCATCCAGGGTCGCGCAGATCGGGAGCCGGCCGACGAATTCTGGTATCAGGCCGTACTTGAGCAGGTCTTCCGGCTGCACCTGTGACAGGAGATGGCCCGTCCGCCGCTCGTGTTTGCCCTTGAGCTCGGCCCCGAACCCGATGCACTTCTGGTTGAGGCGCTGCTCGACGATGGTGTCCAACCCGACGAACGCCCCCCCGCAGATGAAGAGGATGTTGCTCGTGTCCACCCGGATGAATTCCTGATGCGGGTGCTTGCGGCCGCCCTGCGGCGGCACGTTCGCGACCGTGCCTTCGATCAGCTTCAAGAGCGCCTGCTGTACGCCCTCACCGGACACGTCGCGCGTGATGGAGGGGCTGTCGCTCTTCCGGCTGATCTTGTCGATCTCGTCGATATAGACGATGCCGCGTTCCGTCCGCTCCACGTCGTAGTCGGCGACCTGGAGGAGTTTGAGGATGATGTTCTCCACGTCCTCGCCGACATAGCCGGCCTCCGTGAGCGTCGTGGCGTCGGCAATCGTGAACGGCACATCGAGAATGCGGGCGAGCGTCTGGGCGAGTAGGGTCTTCCCAGTGCCGGTCGGGCCCATCAGAAGGATGTTGCCCTTCTGGAGCTCGACCTCGTCCAGCGCATTGGCCGAGATCCGCTTGTAATGGTTGTGAACCGCGACCGACAGCACCTTTTTTGCGCGCTCCTGGCCAATGACGTACTGATCCAGGGTCCGCATGATTTCCTTCGGCTTCGGCAGTTTGGAGGAGAGCGTCTCCTGCCGGCCCTCCATGTCCTCCGCGATGATGTCGTTGCAGAGGTCCACGCACTCATCGCAGATGTAAACGGTGGGTCCCGCGATCAGTTTTCGGACCTCTTCGCGGCCCTTGCCGCAGAAGGAACATCGTAACTGGGCATCGGCTTTCTCTTGTTTTGCCATCAGGCCCCCTTACTTGCCGTCCTTGTCCTTCTCGCCGTCGACTTTGATGCCTTTGATGTCTTTGACCGGCCGCAGTTCTTTCGGCGCCCGGACGATCACCTCATCGATCAAGCCGTAGATCTTCGCTTCTTCCGCCGACAGGAACATGTCGCGCTCCGAATCCCGGTGGACCTTGTCCAGCGTTTGCCCGGTGTGCCTTGCCAACACCTCATCCAACCGCCTGCGGATCTTGATGATCTCCTCGGCCTGGATGCCGATGTCGGTCGCCTGCCCCTGAAATCCGCCGCTGGGCTGATGGATCATCACCCGCACGTTCGGAAGCGCATACCGTTTGCCTTTCGTCCCGGCCGCCAGAAGAATGGATCCCATGCTCGCCGCCTGGCCCACGCAGATCGTGGCGATGGACGGCTTGACATATTGCATCGTGTCGTAGATCGCCAGCCCCGCCGTGACCAACCCGCCCGGCGAATTGATGTACAGATTGATGTCCTTCTCGGGATCTTCGGCCTCGAGGAAGAGCAGCTGCGCGATCAGCAGGTTCGCCACGTTGTCGTCAATGGCCGTGCCGATGAAGATGATGCGGTCCTTCAGCAGGCGGGAATAAATGTCATACGCGCGCTCGCCGCGGTTCGTCTGTTCGATGACCATGGGAATGAGCATTTGCGACGTTTCTTTCATGGGTGGCTCACAATCTCCTCACATCCGATCCATTACATTTGGATAATCGCTTTTTGATACACGAATTGCAAGGCTTTGTCGGCGAGAATCCGCGACTTGAAATCATCCACGGTCTCGCGGCCTCCGCTCGCGAGAATCTTCATCACCTCGGCGGGATCGATCTTCAACCCGCGCGCCATCATCCGGCATTCCTGTTCGACGTCCGCCTCGATGACCGTGATGCCTTCTTTCTCTGCGATGGCGTCCAGGACCAGACCGAGCTTCACGCGTTCCTTCGCCTTGGGCAGAAACTCCTCCCGCAGTTTTCGCGTGTCGAGCGGGGCCTGGCCCGGTGCTTCCGCCCACGTCATGCGGCGCTGCTGCTCCTGCGCGCCGCGGATCATGGCCTCCAGTTCCCGCTGAACCAGGGACTCCGGGACGTCGAAATGATGGAGGTCCACCAGGCGTTTCATGCAGGCGTCCTTATATGTTTCTTCCACGTCGCGCTGCAGGCCCTGCTCCAACTGTGCCTTCACTTTTTCGCGAAGCTCGTCCAATGTCTTGTAATCCCCAAGGTCCTTGGCGAACTCGTCGTCCAGTTCAGGCAAGACCCGTGTCTTCACCTCCTGGACCTGCGCGCGGATCGTCACGGTTTTGCCGGCGAGACGGGCGTCCGCGTATTCGGCCGGATAGTCCTGCGGCACGTCCACGACATCGCCCTTCTTTTTGCCGAGCAACGCCTCGTCCAAGGCCACGCCGAGCACCGGCGTCTTGTCCCCGACCCGCACGAGATGATTTTCGGGCGCCGCACCGGAGACCGGCGTCGAACCTTCCAGCATCTCGACATGCAGCTGCGCATAATCATCTTCCGCCATCCCACGGTCCGCCATGAGGATTTCGATCTGGGCATGCTGCTGGCGAATCACCTGCATCGCCTTGTCGAGTTCCTCGTCTGTGATGGATCGTTTGTCCTGCTTGAGCGTGATGCCTTTGTACTCACGAAGCTCGAAGGTCGGCTTGATCTCCACCGTGGTGGTAAACACGAGCGGCAAGCCCTTCTTGATCTTGATGCGTTCGAGCGGCGGGATGTCGACAGAGACCGGCGTGAAGCCGGCCTCCTTCATCGCGCGCTGATAATAATCCGGAATGATGGAGCGGAGAACATCCTCCTCGACGCTCTTGGCGTACCGCTGTTCCAGCAATGACCGCGGCGCCCGGCCCGGCCGAAATCCCGGGATCCGGACCTGCCGATTGAGGTCGGCGTAGGCTTCGTCGAAGCGCTTCGTCACGTCGTCGGCGGGCACTTCTATCTTTACGGCCCGCTGGACGGGGCCCAATTCGGTCACTTCTAATTTCATGGGTGTAAAAACCTGGACGGCACGGCCATTGGTGCGAGAGGAGGGATTTGAACCCCCACGGTTACCCACGAGATCCTAAGTCTCGCGCGTCTGCCAGTTCCGCCACTCTCGCAGAAAAGACAGGAAGGCAATCGGTTTTCTAACGTATCGCCGGTTTGAAAGTCAAGGCAATCGGCGCTCACTGCCGTCATCATAGCACAAAGTCTTGCTCGTAGACTTCATACGAAGTCTTGTGCATGCCCAATCGGCCGTACGTCGCCTGCGCGGCGGCGTTGTCCTTTTCGACATACAGCCTGACCCCGCAGACATCGTCCCGCGATCGCGCGTCAGCGATGACATGCGCGTGCATGGCACGATAGACGCCCTGCCGGCGCGCCGGCGGCGCGACGTAGACACTTTGAATCCACCAGAAGACGCCGTGACGCCAGTCGCTCCATTCATAGGTGAGGAGCAACTGGCCGACAACCTCCGGGCCGAGTTCGGCCACCAGATAGTAGCCCCGGTCCTTGGACTCAAGCACTGCCAGTGTCCCTTTCCGCAGCCGGACCTCATCGAGCGTGCGGCCTTCGGTTTCCTTCGCCATGGCCGCGCTGAAACCGACGATGAGTTCCACATCAGCGAGCGTCGCCGGCCGGATGGTGATTTTCGGACTCACGGCGTCGCCGGCTTGGCGCCCGAGACGGGTTCGACCTTGAATCGCACCAGCGTCAGCAAGCTCAGGTCGTTGACCACCTCCCCATAATGAATCTCGACCCGGTACTTCCCCACCGGAAAGCCGCCCTTCGGCCTGTTCATCGTGAGATAGCCGCCTGTGTCTGAAAATTCAAAATGTGCACGGTCGGTATGCATCAATGTCCCATGGGGTTTGCCGTCGGCATCCTCGAGAATGAAGCGGGCGATGAGTTCGAACATGTCGAAGGCTGACTGCTTCAACTCGATCACCACATAGATCTCCGGCACGTCGGCCGGGAAGACCTCCGTGGGACCGATGGGTTTGATCATATGGATGCCGGCCCGCGCCGAATCAAACTCGGCACCCCGCGCCGTGACCAGACGCGCGAACAGTCCTCCGCCCTTCTCACCGACCGGGTTCACCAGCGGCACGCGTTTGGTGGGAAGCTCGGAGGACAGCGCCGGCCCCATTCCGGCATGCACCGACAGCGCGATAAGGACCACGAGGAAGGACGCCCGATCCGAGATCCGTGGGCTCATCGTTCCCGCTCTCCTTGCCGCAGCGCCCCGCCGTTCAGTGCCGATGCCAGCTCCTTCTCCACGGCGTCCCGCAATGCGTCGAGGCTCTGCAGTCCTCCGAGATATCGCCCGTTGATGAAGAACGTCGGCGTGCCGGTCAGCCCGATTCGCTGCGCTTCCATCGCGTCTTTGGCGACCGCCGCAGCAGCGCGGCCGCTCCGCAGGCACGCGGCAAAATCCTCCGTATTCAATTGTACGCGTTCGGCGATCTTCACATATGCCGGTGCGCTCAGATCCGGGGCTTGCCCGAACAGGGCATCATGGTACGCCCAAAACTGTCCTTGTTCGTGCGCGCATTGAGCCGCTTCGGCCGCCGGCCGCGCCTGGGGATGGGCGGCGAGCGGAAAATCGCGGTAGACGAACCGGACCTGTTCCGGGTACAGCCGGCGCAGTTCCTTCAACGCGGGCACGCTCTCTTTGCAGACCGGGCACTCGAAATCAGCGAACTCGACCACCGTCACCGGCGCGCGCTCAGGCCCCAGCTCCGGATCGTCGCCCGCGGTCAGTTCGATGCGGGGCGGCTCCGGGGGACGCAGATCGATGGAGACATTCGCCTCACGCGAGAGGCGCTCGAGCAGCCGCTGGAGCGCAAGACTGGCCCGTTCCCGTACCAGGGCAATCTTAATGTCCTGCTTCGCACGTTCCTCGGACATCTCCTCGGGCGCAACGGACGCCGGTCGACTCTGCCGGTAACGCGCTTCCACTTCGGCCGGCGTCACGGCCATCTGGTCCTGGATCTCAGCGGTGACGTACGCCGACACGCTCATGTTGCGCTGCGTGGCGGCTGCCTGTAGCAGGCGTTCCGCCACGACCTGCTCCAGTTTGCGACGCGTGAGGCGATAGCGTTCCACCTCCAATTCATACAGCGGAATACGAAGACCGGCCTCGACCTCTGTAATCGCGATGGATGTCCCGCCCACGGTGGCTGCGGGGGAAGCCGCTCCGGCGACAAGGGCAAGACTCCACGACAGCGCTCCACCGGCCAGCATCATCGTTATACGCTTCGGCCTCATCCCCACACCTTATTTACAGCAGCGTCCGGGGCGCGTTCCGTCTCCGGGCGGCTTTCGGTCCCTGGACCGGCAACCATCTTTCCCGCGTATGACCGCCAGCCAGTCCTCGCCCTCGGCAACCGGACCCGAGCGCTCACGGCCACTCGCATATTCCGACGTGCGCGTCCATTCCCACTGGCCCAACAGGTCGCGAAGCACGATGGCGCCCTTTTGATTCTCAAAACAGGCCTGCTCCCATTCCTCCGCCCAGCACAGCCGTTTGAAATTGTATGAGCAGGCTTGTTCCACGAAAAACCAGTCTCCTTCCTGCGTCCGATTCATATCGATGCAAAACCCGCCTGCGGCGCTTGCGATCGCCACCATGCCCTCCGGACAGGACTCAGGCTTGCCGGGCTTCACGGCATCGCCTTTCGGTTTGCCCGGCGTCACAGGCGCTTGCGCCGGGACGACCGTGACGGTCGCAGCCGCTGCGCCGATCGGCGTCGTGATCTCGAATTGCACCGGGCCCGGCTTGACCGCTTGGTCCACCCTCAGGATGACACCCAAGGAGTTGGCGCGCGGCACCTCGGTCTTGAGACTGATACCCGGCACGCGGGTGGTGACTTTTGCGCCGACGAGGTTCGCACCTTTCAACATGACAAGCGTGATCTTCCCCGTTTCAACCGACGGGGGGGAAATCTCCGTAATACGCGGCTTCATGGTTTCACGCGGACCCCTGGCGACGGACACGGTATTGTCGAGGGCATCGTTTTCAAACATGGACACCATGCCCTGGCTGTCGATTGAGTACAGAAGCCGTCCCCGTTCATCACGAAACTCCTGCGACGCGTCGGCGGCCGGGATCTGGCTCGATGTCAGCAAGCTAAAAAGGAACGCCAGCAGCCACACACCGCGCGAGAGAGGGATTTGCATGAAAAGATGGAAGGCGTTCATAGGAGCGCGTCTCGCTCTCAGAATCATACTCACCCCCTCGGAAGCGTGCAACATCTGCGACTGACGCATACACTCGGCTTCCCATGCTAAAATCCGCTTCCGCTATGAGAGGACTCGTTCTCCGCACCATTGCTGCGATCATTCTGAACGGTTTGGTCGGTTGCGGCCCGCGCAGTGATGCGATCGTCGTCATCACGCTGCATCCCTCCAATCCCACCATCATGTACATCGCGACGAATGACTACATCTATAAGTCACGGGACGAGGGGACCACGTGGGAGAAGATCTCCGGCGGCATGAGCCATTCCCGCGTGATTGCGCTTGCCATCGATCCGCGGTTTCCCGCAACGATCTATGCCGGCACGAAGGGCGATGCCATCTATAAGAGCTATGACGGAGGCCACCGGTGGGTGGCGCAAAAAAACGGACTGGACGATGTGACCGTGACTTCGGTCGTGAATCAGATCCTGTTCGATCCGAACGACGGCAACCGATTGTTCGCGGCCACAACCATGGGGATCTTTGCCTCCGACGACGGCGGCGACACGTGGAAAAAACGGATGGCGGGCATGACGGACATCTTGATGGTGGTCACGCTGGCGATAAACCCGCAGCGTCCTGATGTGATGTACGCCGGCACCAGCGGCGGCGTCTTCAAATCCACGGACCGCGCGAAGACCTGGGCCAAGGCCAATCAGGGGTTGGTCTCGCCGGAACTGCTGTCGTCCTCACGGGCCCTCATGGTGAGCGCCGTTCACGTCGATCCCGGGACGCCTGACCTCGTCTATGCCGCGACGCTGAACGGCCTGTATAAAACGACGGACGGCGGCTCCTCGTGGACCCGCATCGGGCTGGGCCTCCCCGATCAGATGATCAGTGTCATGAACATCTCTCCGAGGGGCGCATTGTATGTCGCAGGGCGGCAGGGGCTTTCACGGAGCGACGATCAAGGCATGACCTGGAAACAGATCAATGTCGGGCTGGAAAGCTCGAACATCCGCTCGCTTGCCATCGCCCCTCAGGATGCGAAAACGCTCTATCTTGGGACGAACGGCAGCGGGTTGTATCGAAGCCATGACGGCGGAGAGACGTGGCACCGCATCCGCCGGTAGCGGAGCCGCCCGTCTCCGGGCGGCTCGCAGCACTTACTGAACGTTGATCGTGATCTGGCGGGGCTTGGCTTCCTCGCGCTTGGCAAACTCGACAGTCAGCACGCCGTCCTTGAACGCGGCGGTGGCGTTCGCATCGCTTACGTTCGTCGGCAGCGTGAAGGACCTGGCAAATGCCGGCCAGCCCAACTCGTGCACGAAGTAGGTCGGGCTTTCCGGGGCCTTCTCTTCACGAGCGCCTTTCAGGGTAACAACCCCATCCTCGACCTTGATGTTGATGTCTTTGGCGTCCCACCCGGGCAAGGCCATCTGAACGTAGAAATGATCCGCGTCTTCCCAGACATTGCATGCAGGACGCCCTGTTCCCATCGTCTTGACCGCGTCCTCGAACAGACGGTCAATTTGAAGATCAAACGGATTGAATGTAGTCAGCGTCATCGTCTCCTCCTTTAAGTTCGAGTTTAAGTTCCAATTTTTCACTCGCTTCAAAAAGCTTTTTCTATGGACGGACATAATCCTTTGCTCACACGTGTCAACTAGGGGTCGCGCGGGGAAAATTTTTCAGGTGCCGGTGTTACAGGGGCTTGATTTTTGCGGAAGCTGGATTATTCCGAGGCTGTTTTTTACCGATGAGACTTGGCACCACCTGGTCCAGGGTGCACTGCTTCGGATCTTTCTCCGGTCGCCAGCGGAGAAAGCGCGTTCCATGACGGAAGCGCTGCTGGGTGAAATAGTCGTAGCGCACTTCGCATACGAGCACCGGGTCCACCGGTTCCCACTCGCCGCTCTTCGCGGATGACCAGCGGCTTGGCCCGCCGGGCGCCTTGCCGCTGAAGCCCGGCCCGCCTTTCAACGGCTCGACCGCTTTTTTGATCGCCTGCCGCTC
>Ga0066709_100000841_pt1 | contig 18406 bp, 17 predicted proteins | sample GraSoiAngelo_158_FD_79665 | JGI IMG/M metagenome (GOLD analysis project Ga0066709, IMG submission 79665) | Grasslands soil microbial communities from the Angelo Coastal Reserve, California, USA - 14_1009_16_30cm | ecosystem: Environmental > Terrestrial > Soil > Grasslands | place: USA...
GATTTGTAGGGGCGGGGCTTGTTTACCCTGAGCGCAGCCGAAGGACCCGCCAGCGTCGCGCGCTATTTGGCGCCGTCCGCCGGATGGCCAAGAGGAGCACCGAGTGCATCGCACCGGAGAGCTGTACGGACATTTTGAAACGCTCGAGCAGCAGAAGGAATCCGCCGCGCTGGGCATGTGGATTTTCCTGGTCACCGAAGTGTTGTTCTTCGGGGGCCTCTTTCTGACCTACACCATTAACCGCCATGCATTTGGCGCGGCCTTTGGCGCCGGAAGCAACACGCTCGATATCAAGCTCGGCGGCTTTAACACCGTCGTGCTGATCATGAGTAGCTTGACCATGGCCATGGCGGTGTGGTCCGCGCAAGTCGGGAAAAAGCAATTGGTCAGCATTTTCTTGATCGCCACTCTGGGTCTCGGCACCGTCTTTCTCGGCGTCAAGGTGATCGAGTACAAACAAAAATTCGACCACCATCTCATTCCCGGCCACGACTTCGACATAAGGTACCGCTCTGAACATCCCGCGGCGGCGGATGACCCCAAGGAAATTGCCGTAGAGAAAGAAGAAGTGGAAAAGACCTTCGCCGTTGATCCGGATAGCAACGCCCATGGCCAGCTGTATTTCTCTCTCTATTTCGGCATGACCGGCCTGCACGCGCTGCACATGATCGTCGGCGCCGGCCTGCTCATCTGGCTCATCAAGGGATCATTGGCGGGCCGTTTCACCCCGCAGTACAACACGCCGGTGGAAATCGTGGGGCTGTACTGGCACTTCGTCGATATTGTGTGGATCTATTTGTTCCCGTTGTTATATCTGATTGACAGGCACCGGTAGGAGAGGTTGGGAGAATCGCGCGTGTCCGAACACATTGTTTCGCCGAGAATTTATTTCGCTATCTTTGCGGCGCTGATGGCCGGTACAGGCATCACCGTTTGGGCGGCATTCCAGAACTTTGGTAAATTCAATATTGTCATCGCGCTCGGCATCGCCACAATCAAAGCCACGCTCGTTGTTCTCTACTTCATGCATGCCCGCTACAGTCCCAAGCGCACTCAGCTCGTCATCGTCTGTTCGGTTTTTTGGCTCGCCATCATGCTCACCCTCACGCTCGCTGACTACGACACGCGTCCGCACGAGGGCCCTTTGGCATCCGCCAATACCTGCTATCGCGCCCCATCCTTTGGCGGTTACTGCTCCGGATAGCTCACACTGACCGAAACGCTCTTGGCGTTACGCCAGCATTCCTGGCGGCATTCCACCTTCAACAGAACGGTGACGCTGCCAGTAACGGTTCTGCCAGAGTTGTCTTCGCCGCTGAACGTGCCCGACATGCCCGTGCCACTCCCCGCGCACCTCAATGGCAGCGCCAGCGATTCAACCGAGCCATCCATGAAGAAGTAACTTAGTTCAATCATGGATCCGTTGATGCACGTGACGCCCTCCGACCATTGATTGGCGGGCTTGTCGTACAGCGCCGTCACGTCGATCTGCGTGCCGTGAATTGAATTGCCGTTTTCGTCCAGCGCGCTGACGTTCTCGAGCAGCGAATGATCGCTGCTGATGTCGGGGCCTGTTCCGTTCCAGTTGAGCGGGAACGTGTCGCCGGGGGCCTGCGCCTTGGCTGGAACGAGTGCCAGAGCGATCAGAGCCAGTGTCGTAACCAGGGAGAACCTTTTCATGCCTTCTCCTTTTCGGATCGTAGGCCCATGATGCCACCAAAAGCGGATAGCTAGGCCTCTCCATTCATCAAAACCGTGTGTCACCCCGCCAATAAGTTCATAATGGATTCGGCACCTTCGATGGCGCACTCCGGTCATTTTTGCCCGCCAAGCTCAATTCCCTGGCTTCGGACAAGCGCAGTTTCGTAATTGTTTCGGTGATCCGGGGGGGGGAATTCGGCGACATTGCGCAGGGAATGCCGCTCACCTGTCGGCAAGCAATAAAAAAGGGGGGAGTAGCGAACCGGCCCAGCCCTCAATCCCCTAAAGGGATCCTCGGTTCGCCTCCCCCACTGGCTTTGGAAGTGCAAGCTCCAGGCCAATCCTAACATCTTTGTTTTCAATGAACTGTCGAACGAATTCCAAGTAAAAAAGCTCTACCTCCCCCGAAAATTTACCTGCCCGCCTGAGGGACCTGCGGGGCCCAAGGGCCAGAATCGATGGATCTGTTGGCAAAACAAATCCCCCGTACCCCTTGGAGTTTGCTGGACTTACCCAGCGGAGCCGTAAAGCCGTGGACTGCAGGCCGACGATATAAGGCTCCCAGGAGTTGCGGCTCATGCTATTCTTTCTTCTGTCCCGCAAGGGACCTACGCCGGAAGTGACGCCTCGTGAGATACGAGCAGCGCATTAAGGCGCTCGGCCCAGGAACCCACCGAAGAGACCTCGCAAAAACCAGCGAGGCTCCGTAGGAATCCTCTCCCTTCAGGGAGAGGAGGATGCGCTGCGTCTGCTGCGAATGGCAGCGGACCATGAAGATGCCGCGGAAAAACATCCCGTGACGCCCGGCTCGTCCGGCCCGCACGAGAATTGCTCGGCGATCTGCTCATGGAGATGCGCGAACCGAAAGCGGCGCTCGGCATTACCGGCAGGCTCTGGCCATAGCGCCAGGGAGACGAAACATCCCTCGGCCTCCTTCCCCTGGATCGCCACTTGTTCCGCCCGGTACATCGCCTTCTTCCCTCAATTCTACGGAAAGCCTGCGCACCTGTTCCGTATGTTGCCTCGCGGCCTGGAGATTTCCCGTGTGCGCGGCCCCCAGAGCGGCCGCCCAATGTGAAATCGCCGCCACTTGAGGCTGCACACCCGGGTCGGCAACCAGGTTTTCGGCTTCCGTCCAGTGTTGCTGTGCCAGCGCGCAGCGAGCGCGAATCGCCGCCCTTGCATAGTTGATCTTGAACAGCGATGACCGTTTCACGTCGCCCAGAGCGGGGAGGTTCTCTCTGATCTTCTCGGCCTCGTCATTCTTGCCAAGCTGCAGGTAAGCATAGGCCAGATAATCCAGGGCATGAAACTCTTCGCCCTGGTCGCCATGCATTCGTGCCGCCGCGACGGCGGCGATATTCGAAGAAATGGAATCCTCCCATAGCCCCAACTGCGTAAAAATGTGCGCCGGCATGCGCGGCAAATCGGGAGCAATCTTCGAATAAGCCCGTGCCGCCGCCACTCCCTGCGGAGCGAGTACCCGATTGTCATAGGCATGGATCAGGTAGTGCGCTACTCCGGGATGATCGCGATGCGCGCCAATTCCGCCGGCCCGGGATAGGGTTCCCAGAGCTGATGGTATTCCGTCATCGCCAGTCCCCAATGCGCCATGGGCGCAACGGGGATCCCTCGCCGCGGCATCGCGAAATGCTTCAGCGGATTCTTCGTAAGTGAACGAATGCAGTAGAGCCACACCAGGTGCGAACGATTCCCGTGCTTCGGCAGTGCACGACACCGGAAACTTGACGGTTCCGAGCGATCCCTTCGCTCCGTGGGTCTCCTGCTTTTGCTCGCTTGCGACTCTGCCATTCGGCAATAAAAACAAGCAGCACGCCCACAGCACTGCGGTTGTCCCTTTTCCCCATTTCCCCACGATAAGGCTCCTGCCGGAAAATCGTTTCCCGTCGATGGCAGTGCGCCCGGTCGAGAGGGTCAATCCAGCAGGCGTCCGTTGCCTTCAGTCCACCGTTTTTGTTGGCCAGCGAAATAGCACATTGGGCTGCCAAAACCTTGTCGCACAAACGCGCACAGAGTAGACTTTTCGCCTGCGTTTGCTCGGGAGGTGTGGCATGGCCCATATCGTTCGCTGTGGCCTGATTCAGGCGCAATGTGAGTGGTCTCCGGAAAAGCTCTCGCTCGCCGAGATCAAAAAGAAAATGATCGCCAAGCACGAGCACCTGATTGCCGACGCCGCCAAGCAAAAGGTGCAAATCCTCGGGCTGCAAGAGCTTTTCTACGGCCCCTACTTTTGTGCTGAGCAGCAAACCCGCTGGTACGAACTGACCGAGAAGGTCCCCAACGGCCCCACGGTTTCACAAATGCAAAAACTCGCCAAGAAACATCAGATGGTGCTCGTCGTGCCCGTTTACGAAGTCGAAATGACCGGCGTCTACTTCAACACCGCCGCGGTGATCGACGCCGACGGCCACTACCTCGGCAAATACCGCAAGCACCACATTCCCCATTGTCACCCCGGTTTTTGGGAGAAGTTTTACTTCACGCCGGGAAACGCCGGCTATCCCGTCTTCCAGACGCGTTATGCCCGCGTCGGCGTGTACATCTGCTATGACCGCCATTTCCCCGAAGGAGCGAGAATCCTCGGACTCAACGGCGCGGAAATCGTCTACAACCCGTCCGCCACCGTCGCCGGTCTCTCCGAATACCTCTGGGAGCTTGAGCAGCCCGCCCATGCCGTTGCCAACGCCTATTTTGTCGCCGCCATCAACCGCGTCGGCACCGAGCATCCCTGGAAGATCGGCGAGTTTTACGGCAAGAGCTATTTCTGCGATCCGCGCGGGAAAATTGTGAAGCAGGCTAGCCGCGACAAGGATGAGTTGCTGGTCGCGGAACTCAATCTTGATGAAATTCAAAAAGTCCGCGACACCTGGCAGTTCTACCGCGACCGCCGGCCGGAATCGTATGCCGAGATTACGCGCACTCAGGCCGCAAATATCGCGGCAGCGGGATGAGTGAATCTCCGAGCGGTATGCTTCGCGCGGAAACCATCGAAAGGAGTTCGCTCTACAATAAGGACCTTGCCCCGGTCCCCGGCGAACGCCGCGCCTGGCGGACCTATAACTACGCCGCCCTGTGGATTTCCATGAGCGTGAACATCCCCACTTACATGCTCGCCAGCGGCATGATCGCCGGCGGCATGAACTGGAAGCAGGCGCTCTTCACCGTATTTCTCGGCAATGTGCTCGTGCTGATTCCCATGCTCTTGAACGCGCATGCCGGAGCGCAATACGGCATCCCTTTTCCTGTTTTTGCGCGCGCTTCGTTCGGTGTTCTTGGCGCCAACGTCCCCGCCATTCTGCGCGCGCTCGTCGCCTGCGGCTGGTTCGGCATTCAGACCTGGATCGGCGGCGAAGCCATCAATGCCATGATCCTGGCCCTCGCGCCCGGTTGGGCCAATTTTCATTCCGGCGCGGCAATCGGCTTTGCTTTTTTCTGGCTTCTGAATGTGCTGGTGATTCTGCGCGGCATTGAAACCATTCGCTTCCTGCAGGGGATCTCCGCTCCGTTCTTGCTGCTGATCGGTTTTGCGCTGCTTCTTTGGGCCCGGCAAAAAGCCGGCGGCTTCGGCCCAATGCTCGCCACGCCCTCCAAATTTCAAACTTTCGGCGAATTCTTCCGTTTCTTCATTCCCTCGCTCACCGGCGTCGTCGGTTTTTGGGCTACGGTGTCGTTGAACATTCCCGATTTCACACGCTACGCGCGCAGCCAGCGCGACCAGATCGTTGGCCAGGCCCTCGGCCTCCCCGCCACGATGACCTTCTACTCCTTCATCGGCATCGCCGTCACTTCCGCCACCATGATTATTTTCGGCCAGGCTCTCTGGGATCCCGTCGCTGTCTTGTCGCGTCTCGGCAGTCCCTTTGCCGTGGTCCTCGCGATGATCGCGCTGCTCATGGCCACGCTCAACGTCAACGTCGCCGCCAACGTTGTTTCCCCGGCCAATGATTTCTCGAATCTTTCCCCGCGCCGCATCAGTTTCCGCACCGGTGGCCTGATCACCTGCGCCATGGGCATCATCATGCAACCGTGGAAATTGATGGCAAACTACGGCAGCTATATTTTCGGCTGGCTTGTCGGCTACTCCGGATTTCTCGGCCCCATTGCGGGCGTGCTCATTTGTGATTACTTCGTCGTACGCAAGAAATTCCTCCTCGTCGAGGACCTTTACCAGCGGAATGGCCGCTACGAATATGCGCGCGGCTTTAACTGGGCGGCCCTCGCCGCGCTGGCGGCGGGTGCGGGGGTCGCTTTCGTCGGCTTGGTGGTTCCGCCGCTGCGCGTCCTCTACAACTACGCCTGGTTCGTAGGCTTCCTGGTGAGCTTCCTTGCCTACTTCGCATTGATGAATCGAGTTGCGCCGGTCACCCAGCCGGCCGACTGAGGAGGATCCATTTCCATGGACTTCGGCATCACCATCAAGCCTGACATCTCCATTGATAGAATCCTGCGCCTCACCCGCCAGGCCGAGTCGAGCGGCTTTTCCTTCGGCTGGATCTTCGATTCGCATGTGATCTGGAAGGAACCCTTTCCGCTCTTGACGCTCATGGCCGCCAACACAAAAAAAATGCGTCTCGGCACCTGCGTCACCAATCCGGCGGTCCGCGATGTCACCGTTTCAGCCAGCCTGTACGCCACGCTCAATCTGGCCTCGCAAGGTCGCATGGAACTCGGCATCGGGCGCGGCGACAGCTCCCGCCGCGTCCTTGGCAAAAAGCCCACAACGCTAGAAAACCTCGAAGAATTTGTCCGCATCTTTCGCAACTTGAACGCTGGCAAAACCGTCGATCTCGACGGCGTCTCCACGAAATTTCCCTGGGCCAGCGGCGACGTTCCGCGCGTGTGGGTCGCCGGCTACGGCCCCAAAGCCCTCCGCACCGCCGGTCGCATCGGCGACGGAGTGATCCTCCAATTCGCCGATCCCGACCTGATCGACTGGTGCCTCGGCTTCGTCCGCGAAGGCGCAAAGGAAGCCGGCCGCGACTTCGGCAAAATCGAGGTCATGGCCGCCGCCCCCGTGTGGGCCTCCGATGATCTGAAAACCGCCCGCGAACATGTCCGCTGGTTTCCCGCCCTGGTCTCCAATCACGTGATGGACCTCATCTCCAGATACAAGCCCGAAGAATTGCCCCCCGCACTGACTTCGTTCGTAAAGGACCGCGGCAAGTACGACTATCTCCACCACTGCGAAATCGGCAGCGACAACGCCGATTTCGTCACCGACGAAGTCGTCGACCGCTTCTGTCTCATCGGGCCTGTTGATGAGCATCTCAAGAAGCTGGATCGTTTGCGCAACGTGGGCGTCACCCAATTCAATATCTACCTCATGTCCGGCGATGAAGAAAAGACTCTCGACGTGTACCAGCGCGAAGTCCTGCCGCATCACCAAATCGGATAAGTGCCTTGTTCTCACGGCAACCTCTTGCCATGTGAAGAGCCCTGGCGGCTCGTGAGCATCGCAAGCGGCACCAAAGGTCTCCAGAGGGTCTCGGTGTACACCGGGGCGCCAGTCCGTTATCGTAGGACGCAAGACGGCGAATTTAGAGCGGCCCAGGGAGGCTAAACATGGGTTTTGACATTATTATTCGCGGCGGCACGGTGGTCACGGCAACGGATACCTGCGTCGCTGACGTCGGCATCAACGGCGACAAAGTCACCGCCATGGCCGCCCAGCTTCCCACTGAAAATGCCACACGCATCGTTGACGCCACCGGTATGCTCGTAATCCCTGGCGGCATCGATGTCCACACGCACCTCGACATGCCTTTCGGCGGCACCACCAGCGCCGACGATTTCCAGACCGGAACAATCGCCGCCGCCTTCGGCGGCACCACCACGCTCATCGACTTCGCCATCCAGTACAAAGGCCAAACCCTCCGCCAGGCCTTCGACGCCTGGATGAAAAAAGCCCACGACAAAGCCGTCACCGACTACGCCTTCCACTGCATCATCACCGATCTCGGCTCCGCGCAACTCGAAGAGATGGGCCAGCTCATCCGCGAAGGCGTCACCAGCTTCAAGCTCTTCATGGCCTACCCGGGCGTCTTCATGCTCGATGATGCCACGATCTTCAAGGCCATGCGCCAGGCCGCGAAATACAGCGGCCTCATCTGCATGCACGCCGAAAACGGCGGCGCCATCGACGTGATCGTTCAGCAGGCGCTGGCGGAAGGAAAACGCGCCCCGAAATATCACGCGCTCACTCGACCCACCACCGCCGAAGCCGAAGCCACCTCCCGCGCCATCGCGCTCGCCGAAATGGCCGGCGCGCCCGTCTACATCGTGCATCTCTCCTGCAACGACGCGCTCGAAAAGGTCCGCGAAGCCCGCGACCGCGGCCTCCCCGCCTACGCCGAAACCTGCCCGCAATACCTGTATCTGTCGCTGGAAAATATGGACGCGCCCGGATTTGAAGGCGCCAAATACGTCTTCACGCCGCCGCTTCGCGAAAAATGGCACCAGGAAAAACTCTGGCAGGGCCTTGCCAAAGACACGCTGCAAGTCGTCTCCACCGATCACTGCCCCTTCTGCTTCAAGGAGCAAAAAGAGCTCGGCAAGGACGACTTCACAAAAATTCCCAACGGCGGCCCCGGCATCGAGCACCGCTTAAGCCTTGTTTATAGCGGCGGCGTCCACGGCAAACATTTTTCGCCAAACCGTTTCGTCCAGCTCGTCTCGACCGCACCCGCAAAACTCTTTGGTCTTTATCCACGCAAAGGCACCATCGCCATCGGCTCCGACGCAGACCTGGTGATCTTCGACCCCCATCACGAAGAAGTCATCAGCGCCAAAACTCACCACATGCGCGTGGACTATTCCATGTTCGAGGGCATCCGCATTAAAGGCGCGCCCCAGACCGTGTTCTCCCGCGGCCGCGCCGTCATCGATGGTGGAAAATTCGTCGGCCGCCCCGGCGCCGGCCAATTCCTGCGCCGCCAAACTTACGCCGGTTTGTCGTGACATAAAGAACCCCTACAGTTAACAATGGCAATTTGCAAATAGCTTGTGAAGCGCCTCAACAATGCCCTCTATGGTCTAGAACCATTGGAAACCCGATTCGTGAAATTGCACGTCCGTATCCTTCAGTCGTCAGAAATGCATGGTTGCGCGAAAACCAGTTGAAGTAGGTTGGTATTCTACTCTCCTACTCTCCAGCCGGTCCTTGACCCTATTCTTCCGCTCCTGCTATTGTGAGAAGTTATCCTGGGATCAGTGTACCCACTGAGCGCCAGGGCTCCTGTGGAGGGAGCGTTTTCGTCTCATGGGCCTGACCAAACTGGTAATCCGGGGCGCGCGACAGCATAACCTCAAGAACATCAGCGTCGAAATTCCCCGGAACTCCCTGACGGTCATCACCGGCCTCTCGGGCTCCGGCAAGTCCTCGCTCGCGTTCGACACCATTTACGCCGAAGGCCAGCGCCGCTACGTTGAATCGCTCTCCGCCTACGCGCGCCAGTTTCTGGACCAGATGGAGCGCCCCGAAGTCGACGTCATCGAAGGGCTTTCTCCCTCGATCGCCATCGAGCAGAAAACCACGACTCGCTCGCCGCGTTCCACGGTCGGCACCATCACCGAAATTTACGATTACCTCCGCGTGATCTACGCTGCCGTCGGTGTGCCGCATTGCCCGAATTGCGGCAAGCCCATCACGCGCCAGTCCAGCGAGCAAATCGTGCAATCCATCCTGCACGGCGAAATCTGCAAGCCCGACGACCGCATCATGATCCTCGCGCCCATCGTCCGCGGCCGCAAGGGCGCTTTTCGAAAAGAGCTCGAAAAATTTGGGCAGGATGGCTACGTCCGTGTGCGCATCAACGGCGAACTTTTTCCGCTCGACGATCTCCCGGTCATCGACAAACGCAAGAACCACACCATCGAAATCGTCATCGACCGCCTGCTCGTCAAGCAGGGTATCGCCGCGCGCCTCGAGCAGTCCATCGCCACTGCGCTCAAATTGGCTAGCGGCCTCGTTACCGTCGCCATTGTCGGAGGCAAAGAGCACACTCTTTCCGAAAAGCTCGCGTGTCCCGATTGCGGCATCTCTGTTCCACAGCTCGAACCACGCTCCTTTAGCTTCAATTCGCCCTACGGTGCCTGCCCCGCCTGCAACGGCCTCGGCTCCAAATACGATTTCGATCCCTCCAGGATCATCAATGATTGGAGCCGCCCGCTCTTTGATGGCGGCCTCGGTCCCGGCTCGAGCTCGGCCATCCTTAAGCGCACGCTCGAGCTTGGCGCTTACGCGCATGGCTTCGATCTCGAGACGCCTTTTGAAAAATTCCCTGCGCGCATTCAGAACATGCTTCTCTACGGCTATCCGCCATCAAACGGCCGAGGCCCCGCAGAAGGAAATGGTTCAGCAGTTAAGAAGCCCAAAGGTGAAAAAGGCTTCCGCTTTCCGGGCATTCTGAAATTTCTGGAACGAAATTTTGAAGAGTCGGGCTCCGACACCTACCGCGAGTGGATGACGCAATACATGTCCGCAACGCTGTGCAGTGTCTGCCACGGCAAGCGCCTGCGCCCCGAATCGCTCGCCGTAAAGCTCGCCGGCCTGTCAATCGCGGATTTCACAGCACTCTCGCTCGGCGCCGCGCGACCCGCCGTTGACAAAGTACTTGCGCAACTCACCGAGCGCCAAAAAGAAATCGCCGCGCGGCCGCTTGAAGAAGTCTCGGAACGCATCGATTTCCTGCTCGCTGTCGGTCTCGGCTATCTCAGCCTGGACCGTTCCGCCGCCACGCTTTCCGGGGGCGAAGCCCAGCGCATCCGCCTGGCCACGCAAATCGGCTCGCGCTTGCGCGGTGTTCTCTACGTTCTCGACGAGCCGAGTATCGGACTGCACGCCCGCGACAACGCTCGCCTTCTCGGCTCGCTCGAACATCTGCGCAATCTCGGCAACACCGTTCTCGTCGTCGAGCACGATGAAGACACCATCCGTCGAGCCGATTTCGTTGTCGACCTTGGTCCTGGCGCAGGCAACGCCGGGGGCTACCTCGTCGCCCAGGGCATACCGGCGCAAATCGAAGCCACCGCCGCATCGCTCACCGGCCAATATCTTAGTGGCGCTCGAAAGATCGCTGTTCCAGAAAAACGCCGCGGCCCCAACGGGAAAGCGATTCAAATCCTCGGCGCGAGCGCGAACAATCTGAAGGATATCGACATAACGCTGCCTCTTGGTCTGCTCACCGTCGTCACCGGCGTCTCCGGCTCCGGCAAATCCACGCTCGTCAACGACATTCTCTATCGCGCCCTCGCACAAAAGCTCTATCGCTCCTCCGAAGCGCCCGCCGCGCACCGCGAAATTGTCGGCTCCGAGCACATCGACAAAGTCATCGAAATCGATCAAGCCCCCATCGGCCGCACGCCGCGCTCGAATCCCGCCACCTACACCGGCGTCTTCGCGCCGATCCGCGATCTCTTCGCGATGCTCCCGGAGTCGCGCGAGCGCGGCTACCGCGCCGGCCGCTTCAGCTTCAACGTGAAGGGCGGCCGCTGCGAAGCCTGCCAGGGGGACGGCCTGCGGCGCATTGAAATGAATTTTCTTCCCGACGTTTACGTGATGTGCGAAGTCTGCCGCGGCCGCCGCTACAATTCCGAAACGCTCGCCGTTCGCTACAAGGGTCACTCCATCAGCGACGTTTTGAATTTGCCTTCCGCTGACGCGCTGAAACTTCTTGAGAACATTCCGCAAATTCAGCAAAAACTTTCGACTCTCGTCGAAGTCGGCCTCGGCTATGTCACTCTGGGCCAATCTGCCACAACTCTTTCCGGCGGCGAAGCCCAGCGCATCAAACTGGCCCGTGAACTCTCCAAGCGCCAGACCGGCCGCACGCTCTACATTCTCGACGAACCAACAACCGGACTGCACTTCGACGACGTTCGGAAGCTCCTCGATGTTCTCCAGCGTCTTGTCGATCTCGGCAACACCGTTCTCATCATCGAGCACCACCTCGACGTCATCAAACAAGCCGACTGGATCATCGATCTCGGCCCCGAAGGCGGCGAAGGCGGCGGCCGCATCGTCGCCCAGGGCCCGCCCGAGCTCGTCGCCCGCACCAAAAAGTCCTACACCGGCCAAGCCCTCGCCCGCGTCCTTCCCCTCAACGGCAACGCCAACGGTAATTTCCCCAGTGGTCACGGCAAATGACCCAGAATCCTATGACGCTCAATTTTGACTCGGTATCTTTTTGTTGCAGGAAGCACTCCTTCTTCATAAAGTGAAGCCCTCACAATGAGCATCTACTCCATCCAACCGATCACGCTCGGCGCCGTGCACACGTATCCGCTCGCGTCGCGCAGGAGCAAAGTCAGCGTCCGCGATTTTGCAAAACCCCCCACCGGGAACACCTCGCTTACAAAGTTTCTCGATTCTCTTCCCAACATCCTCGCCGCCGAGGATCTGCCCCATCTTCTCGGCGCTATCCACACTGCGCGCAAACAGCGCAAGGCGATTCTCTGGGGCATCGGTGGCCATGTTATCAAAGTCGGACTTGGTCCCGTTCTAAACGAGCTCATGAAGCGCGGATTCGTTTCTGGGATTGCCATGAACGGCGCCGCCCTGATCCACGATTTCGAAATCGCCCTCGTCGGCAACACCTCCGAGGACGTCGAAGCTGGCCTCGGCGAAGGCCAATTTGGGATGGCCGCTGAAACGGGCCAATACATCAACGAATTCGCCAAACTTTCCCACCGCATCCGCATCGGCTATGGCGAGGCCGCCGGGCAATTTCTCTCGAGCGGTATCATCGAGGTCAAACATGCGGATTCCAGCGTCCTTGTCGCCGCGTACAAACACCACATCCCCGTGACGATTCATCTCGCCATCGGCACCGACATTCCCCACATGCATCCCGCCGCCAACGGCGCAGCACTTGGCGATGCCACGCTTCACGATTTCCGTCTCTTCTGTGCTCTTGTCGAGCAGATGCATCCCGGCGGCGTCTATCTCAATTGGGGCTCCGCCGTCCTTCTGCCTGAAATTTTCCTCAAAGCTGTTTCTGTCGTTCGCAATCTCGGCGTCCCGCTTCGCCCCATTACCACTGCGAACTTCGACTTTATCCAGCACTACCGTCCGTTGCAGAATGTAGTAAAGCGTCCCACCGCTTCCGGCCGCAGCCGCAGCGGACTCGCATCGCACGGCTACGCCATCACCGGCCACCACGAGCTGCTCTTGCCGCTCGTGGCCGCCGCGTTGGCCGCCGGCTGGCCCAAAAAACGCCGCGCTTAAATACGATGAGCCTCTTCGACGACAATCCGCCGAAGCCGTCCGAGCCAAATCTCGATTTGCAACTTTCGGGCAGCGATGCGCCGGCCTCCTCCTCCGCGGGGCCGCTCCCTCCACCGCTCAGGGGCGATCCCATCTCCTATGCGGCCGCCCCTCCTCCCTTCAAAGTAACGTCTTTTCTGCCCGAAGATCTGCGCATCTCTTGGTCATGGCCCCATCTCGTTGTCTTCTTAGTTTTCGGCTTCGGCAGCTTGCTCATTGTTCAAGTCGGCGCCGTTCTGCTGCTCTCGGCGAACAAACATCTCACGCAGAAGCAACTGCAGCAGATGATCGAATCCAGGCCGCAATTCCTGGTCGGCACCAACGTTCTCTGGTACTCCTTGCTCTTTCTTTTTCTCTACATGACCCTCGCGGTCTTGCGCGGCTTGCCCTTTTGGCGCTCTCTCGGCTGGAAAAAACTCAGCGCCGATCCGGCCATAGGCAAAGGCAGTCCGTGGATGTATTTCTTCTCCGGCTGCGGCCTAGCCATTTTCGTGGCTATCGCAAGCTCGCGCGTCAAAAACGTGGATCACATTCCCATTCAGGATCTCTTCAAGAGCCGCAGCGGCGCCATGTTGCTCATGGCCATGGCTGTCCTTGTCGCTCCGCTGGTCGAAGAAACTGTTTTCCGCGGTTATCTTTATCCGCTCTTTGCCAGCAAATTTTCCGGTCTCGCCCAAAACGTCGGGGCCGGTCCGCTTCGCGCCATCCGGTTCGGCTCCTTCGTGGGAATCTTCTTCACCGGAATCTTGTTCGGCCTCATGCACGGCGCCCAGCTCGGCTGGACCTGGGGCCTCGTCGCCCTCCTGACTCTCGTCGGCGTCATTTTTACTTTTGCCCGCGCGTGGACCGGAACTGTGCTCGCCAGTTTTCTTCTTCACCTCGGCTACAATTCCATGATCGCCATCACGTCCTTCATTGCCACCAAGGGCTTCACCCACATGCCTCCCGGCCACTGAATCGGACAGGGACCGATTCGTCTTCCTGCGCCGGCTTCGCTACAATTGGATTTCGTGAGGACATCGAGCGCATGTACGTAGCCCAACCTATCGCATGGACCGATCGCGGCGTGGTCTTGCTGGACCAGCGCCGCCTTCCCGCCGAGGAGATCTTCTACACTTACACCGATTACCGCGAGGTCGCAAAAGCCATCCGCGAAATGCTCATCCGTGGCGCTCCGGCCATCGGCGTTGCCGCTGCGATGGGCGCCGCCCTCGGCGTTCTGCATTCCGCAGCGAAATCCGTCGGAGCACTCTCCGCCGAATTCACGGAAGTCTGCGACACGCTTGCAAAAACCCGCCCCACCGCTGTTGATCTCTTCTGGGCGCTTGAGCGCATGAAGCGACGCTTCGCCGAATTGACCGGCGAGACTTCCGACATCGCCAAAATCAAGCAGGCCATGGTCGACGAAGCCCAGCAGGTTCATCTCGAGAAAAAAGCGACAGATGAAGCCATCGGCCGCTTTGGTGCGGAATTCATGCCCCGCGAAGGCCAGGTTATGACGCAATGCAATGCGGGCGCGCTCGCTACCGGCGGCATCGGCACGGCACTTGGCGTGATTCGCGTGGCGTTCGAACAAGGCAGAAAGCTCCACGTCCTCGTTCCCGAAACGCGCCCCTATCTCCAGGGCGCGCGCCTCACCGCCTGGGAACTCCACAAAGGTGGCATTCCGCTCACGCTCATCACCGACAACATGGTGGGCCACTTCCTGAAGACTGGAAAAGTTGGCGCGATCGTCACCGGAGCTGACCGCATTGCCGGCAACGGCGACACTGCCAACAAAATCGGCACTTACCAGATCGCCGTTCTCGCTAAAGAAAACAACGTCCCCTTCTACATCGCCGCGCCCGTCTCCACTTTCGATTTATCCATTCCGGATGGCGAACACATTCCCATCGAGGAGCGCTCCGCCGCGGAAGTCACGCATCTCCAAGGTGTGCGCATCGCTCCGGACGTCCACGCCGCGCATCCTGCCTTCGACGTCACGCCCGCGCGCTACATCGCCGCCATCTTCACCGAACGCGGCGTGGCCCGTGCCCCCTATACAGAATCTTTGTGTGCCCTGGCCTCTTCGCCCCGATCTGCCGTCACCGCCCGCTAGTCACACCAGAATCTCGTGACCACCCTCGCGTCCGGGGTCGTCATCAAATCAACCCGCGTATAAGCGAGAGAGACCTTTGCACCGTCACTCGCGCGCCATTTCTATTTTCACGCCGGACGGATCACAAAGACGGTCCGTTCGCGCCGGCTGAAGGACGCGAAAAATCCCAGCAACTGTTTCCACGGAAAATATTTTCTGTCGAGCAACTGCATTCCGTGAGCAGCCTCTTCGCCCGTGACGATCTCCGCCCGCGCTTCCACCCAATCGCCAAACACTCTGCCGCGCATGTCGCATGGCGCGATCCTCACTCGCGGATTGTTCCGGATGCGTTTCACTTTTCCCGAGACGCCAATCGTGTACACGTACAATTTCGCGTCGCTCGAATCGAGACTCGCGGAAGGCTCCTCCGCAAACCACACTGGTGTCTTCACGCCATCGCCACTTTTCTTGAAGGTCTCGAGATTCAAATACTTGTGACCGGCAAACGCGGCAAAGCCCACGGCATCACTCCTGCAGCTTCGATGCGCCATGCACTCACTTGGCATTCTTGTCGGCCTGCATCACACCGAAGAGATTTCCTTCCGTGTCTTCGCAATACCCAAAATATCCGACGCCGGGAATCGGAGTCTTCGGCATTACCAGTTTTCCACCAACGCGCTTCGCCGCCTCGATGGCCGCGTCGACGGACTCCACACCGATCGTGTTGGTAGTTGTCTTTACATTGGTATTCTTCATAAGACCGCCGTTGATCCCCGGCGTTCCCTCTGCTCGTAGTTACCAGCCAATACTCCATCGGCCCTGGCCATTTCTCAATCTTCCAGCCGAACACTTTTTGATAGAACGCCGACGCGCGTTCAGGATCACTCGCCGGTATTTCAAAATGGATGACTCGAGACATGGTTTTCCCCCGTTTTTGCAAACGAAGTTTGGTCTTTTCTAAAATCCACATCTATCGCGTCGCCGGCGTTGTTGCCGGAGCTGCTCCGTACTTCTGCGTGGCATATCCCACAATCAATCCGACGAGACTTCCGGGAACAATGATTTGGACATAATAGTGCTTCCCGGTAAGGCCATCGGGCATCGCGGCAATCGCAAATGCCAGCAGCGCGCCGACCGCCAGGCCAAACAAAATGCCCAGCGGCAGAGAGTTTACCTTCCGCGCGAAGAACCCGATAAGTATGCCGCCGACCAGTCCCTTGAACGTGGACCCGACAATAATCATGGCCATTTCGGGGCGTACTTCCGGCGTGAACCACGCCGTCCCGCCGTCGACCGCCCCCAGCACGGCCCCCAGCAGCAGCCCCAGCAGTACCTTATTCATCGCATTCCTCCTTCGCGATCTGTCTCGCTGGTGTTCCTTACAACAAATCGCGGAATTCCTTTATGCCTATCTGTGCAGTAAAAGCAAAATCAGGACCCTCATCGCCAAATACGCTGCAATCAACAAGATAAAGAACCGGTAGCGCCGGTAAAAGCGCCGGGCCTTCTCAAAAATGCTTTCCCGGTGGGCACCGACGGCCAGCCCGTCCAGGTACCGCGAGACGTCCCGCGCCATCTCCTGAACGTTGGGATAGCGCTCCACCGGAGCCGCCTCTGTCGCCTTGGCGCAAATGGCCGCCAGCGATTTATCGAGGCGGTGTCCATCTGGAATGGATGCTACTTCCGGTTTCCCCGAAAGCAAAAATCTCAGCAATGCACCGAGCGAGAAAATATCGCTGCGCGCGTCCAAATGTTGCACGTCTCCGCGTGCCTGTTCCGGCGACATGTACCCGGGCGTGCCCATCACCGTGCCGTGTCCAGTTACCACAGAAAGTTCCGTGGTATCGCTGGCGATATTTGTTTGCTTTGGCTTCTCGAAGATTGTTGCTTGCGGATCGGCTTCGCGGACACGGTTCGAGGCTTCTTCGCGCAGAATCTTTGCGAGGCCCCAGTCCATCACTAGCACTTCGCCGAACGGGCCTACCATGATGTTTGCGGGTTTCAGGTCACGGTGCAGTACGCCGCGCGCGTGTGCGAACGCCACGGCGTCGCAAATGCGGAGAAAAATTCGCAAACGGTCCGGCATGGATGCGACCGATTCGATGAACTTGTCGAGACGTTTCCCCTCCACGAATTTCATGGTGTAGAACACCCGCCCATCGGCAAGTGTTCCCACATCGTGGACGGGCACGATGCCCGGATGCTCGAGAGCCGCCAGCACGCGCGCTTCACGAATCAGCCGGTTTGCCAGGTCACCGTCAGTTCCAGGAACATCGAGCACCTTCAGAGCTACGCGCCGCTGGAGATGCTCATCTTCCGCGGTGTACACCACGCCCATGCCGCCGCGCGCAATGCGCTCGAGCAAACGGTAGCGCGTGCCGGCGAGGTCTGGCGTCTCCGCGCCGCGCAATCTTTCCAGGGCTTTGTCGGAAAGAAATTTCATTTCGCGTCCCAGCCAAACGCGGCGCGCGCTTCACGCTGAAATTCCTCTTCGCTGCCGCAGAGTTCGCGCAGCCGTTCGAGCGCGATTCTGCGAAATTCGCGGCGCGCCCATGCCAACGCGTTGGTCACATCCGCGACGGAAATCCCATATTCTTTCGAAAGCTGCTCGTAGGAGGTTTTGTCGTTGCCCTCGAGGTCATACGATTCGAACAAACGAAAGGTTCTTTCCCGTTCACGGGCCACACACAATTCGTGCAAGTCTTCCACGGCCAGCGCGAAAAGACTTCGCAGCCATTCTTTTTCAAAGAGATCCTCAAGCGATTCGGGTGCAGGAATCGCAGCGGGATCTATCACTGTAGCGCCGAGTTCCTGTTCCGCGCAAAATCCAGCGCGACGTGCAGTACAGTTCCGCCACGCTTCTGCCGCCGACCGGCCTTGGCTTCATTCGAAACAAAACTGTCCACGCAGACGCGCAGGTAGGTGCGCAGACGGCCTTTGTGAGGGTCAAATTGTTCGAGCAATTCGCGTTCAAGCACTTCGAGGAAAAATCCCTGGGTGAGGTCCTGAGCCTGGTCCGCGGGGCGGTTCCAGCGCAGACGAACGTACTTGTAGACAGGTTTCCAATATGCGGCGCACAAGGCCTGCAAAGCGCGTTCGCGCTCCTCGGCATCAATGCTGCGCACGGCTTCGACGACCGAACGGCGGGTGGGGGGAAAGCGGTCGCCGCCGGGTTGTACTTCTTCCTGGGTCATTTGCCTAGCCTGTTCGGATGAGGTTGGGTACTTCGAAAGGAGTCTATGTAGGAAGGGCAGCGCTGACAAGCGGGGTTTGTGGGAGCGCCACGGGCCAGGGAACTTGCGGATTGGAGACAGAAGGGAAGAAGGAAAATAAACCGGCCAGGA
>Ga0066709_100000844_pt1 | contig 18403 bp, 16 predicted proteins | sample GraSoiAngelo_158_FD_79665 | JGI IMG/M metagenome (GOLD analysis project Ga0066709, IMG submission 79665) | Grasslands soil microbial communities from the Angelo Coastal Reserve, California, USA - 14_1009_16_30cm | ecosystem: Environmental > Terrestrial > Soil > Grasslands | place: USA...
GCCAGTGCGTGCCAGCGCGCCGCCAGTTGCCATGCTCGCGGCCGCGGCCAGGATCCCATAAGCCAGCAACGCCAGCCCGCCCAGCGTGGCGATCGGTCGACGCGCGGGGGCCGGCAACGAATCGCGCAATAGCAGCCACACGCCCAGCAGCACGAGCGCGGCCGGCCAGTACGCGGCAATCCAGCTCAGAGACGCCAGCGCACCCAGGCCCGAGATTCCCAGCAGCGCAAGGCCCAGCCCGACCAGGATGGTGGCGGGAAAGAGCGGCCAGATGGACCACGGTCGCAGCCCGATGGCGTACGTGAGTGCGAACCCAAGGCCGAGCAGCACGAAGAAGGCACCGGCGCCTTGAAAGGCGGAGGCACGCAAGCCGCTCAGGTCTTGCAAGCTGATGTACGCGCCGATGGCCATCAGAATGCCCGCCGGCACGGCGTACCCATAGCGGCCAGTCGTCAGCCGTCCGACCAGGAAGGCCGCGCCCAGGCCCAACACGAAAAGCCCTGCCCGGCCGCGCTCGGGGATCAGGTTGCCGAGCAGAAAGACCACGCCGAGCGTGATCAGGGCCAACGGCAGAAAACTGCGTGAAAGCGCCGACCCGCGGTCGTACGGATCCGTCTGGTGGTAACCCATCGGCGTCTTGGGGGTTGGACGCGGGCAGCGCGTCTGGAGTTGCAAGCGCCGCCAGCCATTTTCTCGAGGAAACTCGTTCGCGCGTTCGCGCGTTCGCGCGTTCCCCCGATCGCCGTTGCGCTCCTGGCTCGGCCGCGAAAACGCGCGTGGGTTCGACTGCCTTGCGCCACCGCGCGAACGCGCGAACGCGCGAACGCGCCAACGCTTGAACACTTGCGCGGACTTGATGCAGATTGCCACACTCGCCCGAACGGCGAACGTGCTGTCATGCCTGATTCCGCCTACCTCGAGCTGCTCGATTGGCGCCGGCGCGTGTCCGAGCTGTTCGCCGCGCTGCGCCAGCGCGAGCCTACGGCCGACACGCTGCAATGGTTCCGTGCCCAGAAGGACGCGCTCTTCCGTGACCACCCGCAGAGCCCGATCCCGCCCGGCGACCGGCCTTCGTTCCCAGGATTGCCGTACTGGTCCTTCGACCCACAGGCGCGGGTAACCGCCCACTTCACAGAGCAAGAGGAAGAGTCTCCGCCAGCCGCCGCCGAGGTGGCCTTCAAACGCATCGGACGTCTGGACTTCAGCTACCAGGGTCAGCAGCTCAGCCTGGGCGCGTTCTGGATCGAGGGCTATGCTGGCGGACTCTTCGTGCCATTCAAGGATGGGACGAGCGGCCACGAATCATACGGCGGAGGCCGCTATCTGCTCGACACGATCAAGAGCGCCGATCTCGGATCCGATGCGCGATCTGACACCGTCGTGCTCGACTTCAACTACGCCTACCACCCCTCTTGCACCTATGATCCACGCTGGGTGTGCCCGCTGGCCCCGCCAGATAGCCGGCTGGCCATACCGATCCGAGCTGGGGAGCGTCTCGGGCCTCCATGAACCAGGCAACCGTCGAATTCCGCCACGTGAGCAAGCAGTACGGGCCGCAGGGCGCTGTCGTCGACCTGTCGCTGACGGTGCCGGCCGGCGACATCTGTGTGCTGGTCGGCCCCAGTGGCTGCGGCAAAACCACCAGCCTCAAGATGGTCAACCGCCTCGTCGAGCCGAGCAGCGGCCAGGTGCTGATCGACGGACAGGACATCATGCGCGTGGACGTCACCGAGCTCCGGCGGCTGATTGGCTACGTCATTCAACAGATCGGCCTGTTCCCGCACCAGACCATCGCCGACAACGTGGCCACCGTCCCGCGGCTGCTGGCCTGGCCCAGAGCGCGCATCCTGAGCCGTGTCGAGGAGCTCCTGGAGCTGGTTGGCCTGGACCCCGGCAGAGTACGCGATCGCTACCCCTCTCAGCTGTCAGGCGGCGAACGCCAGCGCGTAGGCGTCGCGCGCGCCATGGCCGCCGAGCCGCCAGTCATGCTCATGGACGAGCCATTCGGCGCCGTCGACCCGATCGTGCGCGAGCGCCTGCAGAACGAATTCCTGCGACTGCACCGCGCGCTCGGCACGACCGTGCTGTTCGTCACGCATGACATCGACGAGGCGATCAAGATGGGCACGCGCGTGGCGGTGATGCAGCAGGGCGGCCACCTCGCGCAATACGCTCCGCCTACCGAGCTCCTCCTGCACCCGGCCAACGATTTCGTGGGGCGGTTCGTCGGTACGGACCGCGGTCTCAAACGACTGACCCTTTTGACGGTGGCCGAGGCGAAGATCCAGTCGGGCGTGGTGGCGCGCGTCGGCGAGGGCGCTCGAGCGGCCTGGCGACGAGCGCTCGAGGCCGAAAGTCCCTGGGTGTTGTTGCTCGATCGAGATGACAGACCCCAGGGTTGGATGCGAGTCGAGCAGCTTGCCCGCGAAGGACCGCTCACCGCCGACAGCATGGACGCGTCGTCACCGCTGGTGCACTACGAGACGACCCTGCGCGATGCGCTGTCGATGCTGCTGGCTTCCGCGGTCCAGACCGCGGTCGTCGTCGACGAGCGTGGCCGCTACGCCGGCATCCTGACGCTGGATGAGCTGGGGATCGCGTTTCGTTCGGACGCCGAGCCGCGGGCGGTGGAGGTCGCGTGAGGCCTGGCGAGCCGCTGATCCTGTGGGACTGGACCTTCAACCACCTGCCGGATATCGCCCGTCGCGTGCAGGAGCATCTGGTCCTGACCGGGATCGCCGTCGGCGTCGGCTTCGTGCTTGCGTTCGCGCTCAGCCTGGCGATTCGCCAGGTACCGCAGCTGTATGCCCCCGTGACGTGGCTCGCCGGCGTCCTGTACTCGATCCCGAGCCTGGCCCTGTTTGCGGTGTTGATCCCGTTCACGGGCCTGTCCATCGCCACCGCCGAGATCGGGCTTGTCAGCTATACGCTGCTGATCCTGGTTCGGAACATCGTGGGCGGCATCCGCTCGGTACCGCCTGAGGTGCGGGAATCTGCGATCGGCATGGGCTATTCGCAGTGGCAGCTGCTATGGCGGATCGAGCTGCCGCTCGGTCTTGCTGTGATCATCGCCGGTGTCCGGGTTGCGCTGGTGACGACGATCGGTCTGGTCACCGTGACAGGCATCATCGGCCAGGGTGGCCTGGGATCGCTGATCCTGCTCGGCATCCAGCAATTCTTCGCGACGCCATTGGTGATCGGGGCCGTGCTGTCAATCGCGCTGGCGGTCGTGCTCGACGGCGCCCTGGTCGTGCTGCAACGGCGCGTGACGCCGTGGACACGGCCGGCGGCGTGAGCTTTATCCTGCAGGTCGCAAGCTGGCTGGCCGCGCCCGAACACTGGGTCGGCTCGGACGGCATCCCCACGCGGCTCGCCGAGCACCTGCTGATCTCGGGTGTGACCGCCGCGGCGGCCATCCTCATCGCGTTGCCGCTTGGCATCTTTTTTGGTCATACCGGGCGCGGCGGTTTTCTGGCGATCAACGTCGCCAACCTTGGACGCGCCATGCCCTCGCTGGCGCTGCTGGCGCTGATGCTGCCGGTGGCACTGTCGCTGAAGCTGGGCCTGGGTTTCTGGCCGACATTCTTCGCGCTGGTGCCGCTGGGGATCCCGCCGGTGCTGACCAACAGCTACGTTGCCGTCCGACAGGTGGATCCGGACGTGGTGGAAGCCGCGCGGGGCATGGGCCTGCGCGAGCGCCAGGTGCTCAGAAGCGTCGAGCTTCCAATCGCGGCGCCGTTGATCATCGCTGGTGTACGTAACTCGTCGGTTGCCATCGTGGCGACGGCCACGCTGGGCGCAGTGGTCGCCGGGGGTGGCCTCGGCCGTTACATCGTCGATGGCCTCGCGCGCCAGGAGTATCCGCGTTTGTTCGTTGGCGCGCTGTTGGTGGCGCTGCTGTCGATCGCGGTCGAAGTCGCGTTCGGGGCCTTCGAACGCATCGCCGTTTCGACGGGCCTGCGAGCGCCCTCAGAGACGCCAGACGTACACATACAGGAACGCCCCCGCTGAACAGTTGCGCGGCCGCGGTTGGCGGTTGCTTGCAATTCGCTGGCGCTTCTGATTGAGTGGATTGGTGCGCGCCTGGGGCGCGCCCTACCTCGACACGGCTTTGCACGAGCCGCGAAAGGAGCAGTACCCAATGCGGAGTTTCCGCCTGCTTGCCGCCGGGGCGTCGGCGCTGGCGCTCTTCTTGAGCGCCTGCCAGACGGGTGGCGCGCCAAGCCCGACCACGGCCCCGGCTGCGGCCCCGACCACCGCGCCCGCCAAGCCGCCCGCCTCTCCGGCGGCCAGCCCGTCAGCGGCCGCCAGCCCTGCCGCGGCAGCCAGCCCGAAGCCGGCCGCGAGTCCCGCGGCCAGTCCCGCCGCGGCGGTCGCCAGCCCATCGGCAGCAGCCAGTCCCGTCGCGGGCGGCCCGAAGCCGATGGTGAAGGTCGCCTCGTTCAACTTCGACGAGAGCGAGATCCTGCAAGAGCTCTACGCGCAGGTGCTGGAAGCCAATGGCTACACGATCGAGCGTCACCCACGGTTGGGTACGCGTGAGATCGTCGAGCCGGCGCTCGAGAAGGGGGATATCGATCTGGTCCCCGAATACCTGGCGACGCTGGAGGCATTCCTGGCTAAGGACCAGACCAAGGCCACGTCCGATCCGGCCGCCACCCAGAAGGCGCTGCAGGATCTGTTGACGCCCAAGAACATCACCGTGCTCGATTTCGCCCAGGCGATCGACACCAATGGCTTCGTGGTGACCAAGGCCACCGCCGATAAGAACAAACTGGCCAAGATGAGTGACCTGCAGCCGGTTGCGGGCCAGATGGTCCTGGGCGGCCCGCCGGAGTGTCCGCAGCGGCCGTTCTGCCTGCAGGGGCTGATGCGCGTGTACAACCTGCAATTCAAGGACTTCAAGCCGCTCGATGCGGGCGGGCCGCTGACGGTCGCGGCGCTCGACAGCGGCGATGTTGACGTCGGCCTGCTGTTCACCACGGACCCGAATATCACCCTCAAGAACTACACGCTGCTGGACGACGACAAGCATCTGCAGCTGGCAGACAACGTCGCACCGGTGGTTCGCAACGACATCCTCACGCGAGGCACAGACGCAAAGACGCTGCTCAACGGCGTCACCGCGAAGCTGACCACCGCGGACCTGACCGACATGAACAAGCAGGTCGGTATCGATCACAAGGACGCCAAGGACGTCGCCAAGGCGTACCTTACGTCCAAACAGCTTCTCCGCTAAACGTGAGCTGTCCGGCGCTCCGCGGGTCGTACGTCTGTCAGGCTGCAATCAACCGCGCGGCCCCCGGGACCAGACGGTCGCGTCCAGCCGGCTCCTTGCGCGGAACATGTCCCTCCGCGGGCGGAAGCGTGAGCTCGTGAGGCCGGCAGCCTGGGTCCCATCTGGGGAAATTCCCGCCCGCGGCCGGCTGCTTGCGCGGTCGAGGCCCGGCGCGGTCGAAAGCGTGAGGCCGTGAGGGCGGCAGTGGCGCGGTCGCCGTGACTTCGACGTCGGCCCCGCCGCGGACGGCCGCTGAGCTGCTGGCGGGGTTCTGCGCGGCGATCAAGTGGGCGCATCTCGACGAGGACGTGAAAGCGCGCACCCGCGAGCTGCTGCTGGACCTGATCGGCGTCGCGCTCGCGGGTAGCCGCCAGCCTTCGAGTCCGCCGGCTGCCACCGTAGCGTTCGACCTCGGCGGAGTGGGTAACGCCACGGTCATCGGCACGAACCAGAAGACCTCGGCGGTCTGGGCAGCCATGGCCAACGGCACCGCTGCCCACGCCGTCGAGCTCGACGACGTCACGACCGAGTCCTCGCTGCACCCGGGCGTTGCAGTGATCCCCACCGCGCTGTCCCTGGCCGAAGAAACCCAGACAACACCAGCCAGGATGCTCGAAGCCATCGTGGCCGGCTACGAAGTGACGATGCGCGTCGGCAACGCGCTGAACCCGGCGTCGGCGTATGCCCGCGGCTTCCATCCAACAGGCGTCGCCGGCGTCTTCGGCGCGACCATGGCCGCCGGTCGCCTGCTCGGCCTCAACCCAGACCAGCTCAGCAGCGCACTCGGCATCGCGGGCACGCTGGCGAGCGGGTCACTCGAATACCTGGCCGGTGGCGCCTGGACAAAGCGGCTGAACCCAGGCTGGGCAGGCCACGCCGGGATCACCGCGGCGCACCTCGCCAGGTCCGGCTTCAGCGGGCCGAAGAGCGTGTTCGAAGGCCGCCTCGGCCTGCTCCACGCCTACTCCGACGCGGCAGATCCCGACCGTCTCCTGGCCGACCTGGGTAGGCAGCTTCAGGTGATGCGGGTGTCGATCAAGCCGTACGCCTGCTGCCGCTACAACCACGGCCTGATCGACTGCGTTCTACGCCTGTCACGCGAGCACCACGTACAGCCGATAGACGTGGAGCGCATTCGTCTGGGCGTGCTGACAGGCGGCGCTCTGCTGGTCGCCGAGCCGATCGAGCAGAAGCGCACGCCGCGCAGCGTGGTCGACGCGCAGTTCAGCGCCCCGTATGCCGCGGCTGCCGCGCTCGTGTATGCGACAGGCGGCATCGACGCGTACACGCCCGACAAACTCGCCGATCCGACCATCCGCGAGCTGATGGCGCGTACCGAGTGCTATCGCGATGCGACACTCGACGCGAACTATCCGCGCCTGTGGCCAGCCGCCGCCGAGATCCACCTGCGTGACGGCCGCGTGTTGGCCACGCGCATCGAGCACGCTTCGGGCGAGCCCGAGAATCCCGTGCCCCGCGCCGCGTTGGTGGACAAGTTCGTCAGCCTGGCAGCCGAGTCCCTATCGGAGGACCCTGCCGCCATCGCACAGCGCATTCTGACCATAGATACCGAGCCCGACATCCGCGGCCTCACCGCCGCCCTGCGTCGTTGAAGTAAAAACGCCTCTCCCTCTGGGAGTGGATTAAACCGCGCGCAGCGCGGGTGAGGGGTGCTTATTTTTCGCAAACGTTGATGTCGTACGCACCCCTCACCCCAGCCCTCTCCCAGAGGGAGAGGGGGGGTGGTTTATGCGCTCAGGACACGTACTCCAGTAGTTCGCGCCGCAGCCGCGGCATGCGCCGCAGCTTGGCGAGCGCCTCGGCTTCGATCTGGCGGATGCGCTCGCGGCTCACACCGAGCTCCTCGCCGACTTCGCCCAGCGTTCGCTCGTGGCCGCGATCCAGGCCGAACCGCAGCCGCAGCACCTGACGCTCGCGCGGATGTAGCTCGTCCAGCGCCGACTCGAGCCGCTCCGACAGATCCGACGCTTCGGACGACTCTCGCGCCGCTTCCGCCGCGGTGTCATCGCCGATGAGATCGCCTCGGGTCAGCTCGCCATCTTCGCCGAGTGGCGTCTCGAGCGACAGCGGCATGCGTGCCGCGCGCCGCGCCTCGTTGATGCGCTCGGGATCGATGTCCAGGTACTGCGCCACTTCGTCGACCGTCGGCTCGCGACCCAGCTCTGCCGCCAGCTCGCGCTCGGCGCGCGCCGTCTTGGTCAGGAACTCGGTCACGTGTACCGGCAGGCGAATCGTGCGGCTCTGATCGGCGATGGCACGCGTCACGGCCTGGCGAATCCACCAGTACACGTACGTGCTGAAGCGGAATCCGCGCCGCCAGTCGTACTTCTCGACGCCGATTTGCAGCCCGATGTTGCCCTCCTGCACCAGGTCGAGGAAGGACAGCCCGCGTCCCAGGTAACGGCGGGCGACCGACACGACCAGACGCAGGTTGCACTCGATCAGCCGGCGTCGCGCACGCTCGCCATCCTCGGCAAGGTGCTCGAGCTCGACCCGACGCGCGGGGTCGAGCGTTTCGTCGGCAGTCGCCAACTCGCGCAGCGCCGCTTTGCCGGCCTCTAGCCGTTGAGCGAGCGAGACCTCCTCCTGAGCCGTGAGCAGCTCGTGGTGGGCAATTTCGCGCAGGTACATCGCCCCGGCACCGCCCGACAGTTCTTCGGACAGCAGCCCGAAGCGGCTGATCGGCTCAGCCGCGGCGGTCTCCGATTCACTCTCGGACTCGCCGCGCTCGGTCAGCTCGGGGTTGAGTAGTTCTTCAGTTTCATGTAGCAGATCAAGGCTCACTTTATTTGGTTACTCCTGGGGCCCCTGTTCTGAGGGTCAAAAAAGCCGCCCAACCGGTACGCGGTACGCGGCCTGGGCGGCGGCTTGTAGGCCGCCTCCCTGCAAGCTGCTCGCGCATAGCTCGCACTTCGGCGGACAAGTCTGCTACCCGATGGTACCACGTATAGCGAGTTCGTCAAGCTTTTCGGGCGAACGCCTGTGAGCCGAACTGACGCACGCGGGGCCACGCGCGTATCCGTCGGACAAACGAAGCGATGTCTGGCGACGTTACACCGGTCTGTCCGTCGCACTGCTTCGTCTCACAACCGTCACGCTCCTTTTGACGTTTAGAACAGAAATTCGGCTGCGGCAATTCCCCTTTGTGATCGTGGTGGGCCGTGCGGGACCGCGCTCGGCCACCTGGCTCGCTCGCCCGCGAGGGATGCTCGGGACGTCACTAGGTTTTCGCGTGCAGGACCCGTGCCAGTTTAGACTCGATCCGTGCAGGCGCGACGGCAACCGCTTTCCTCGACGCCGGCGCCCGTGAGCCGGCGTGACGTGCTGCGGCGGCTCGCGCTTTCCAGCGCCTTCCTCGGCGCCTTCGCGCTCGGAGCACCAGCGCGTGCGCTGGCGGCGCCGGCTACCAGGACACCGACACCCACGCCGAGTCAGACGCCTGTCCCGAGCACGCCGACGCCCGCGCCGAGTGCTACGCCCGTTCCCCCCACGCCGACGCTCGTTCCGTCGCCGACGCCAACCCTCGTTCCGTCGGCGACTCCGCTGCCGACTCCATCGCCGACGCCGCTGCCAACCGCTACGCCGATTCCGACGCCGCCAGCCTGGGTGCAGGCGCTGCGCCCGATCCCGCTGTGGAGCGGCCCAGACGAATTCGCCGAGCAGCTCGGTACCGCCGCGCGTTGGGATTACTTCCTGATCGCCAGGCCCCAGGTGGGTGACCGCCTGAACGTGGTGGTCGCGCGGACACAAAACTACGCCTGGGTCGATGCGCTGTCGGTCGGTCCTTCCGGCCCGCCGCCACCCGGCTGGCCGCCCGCGGATCTGCCACCGCCGAGTCCAGACCTGAGCGTCGGTTGGGTGGCGGCGGCGACTGACGCGGCGCTCTGGGCGGATGCGGATGGCACGCTGCTGCTCGGTCTCGCGCCCGCGTATACCGCGTTCAAGCAGCTCGAGCCGCAGGATGGCTCGCGGCTGCACGTTCAGGATCCCTACTCGGGCGCCGACTCATGGCTGGATGCCTTCAACGTCGGACCCATCGACCCGCCCCAGCGCGTCGACGCGCCAGGTCGCTGGTGGGGTATCTCCTATGTCGATGGCGCCAACCTGCGGCCGCAGCCGTCCACCAGGGGCGTGAGCATCGGCGTGCTGCCGAGTGGCCATCCGATCGTCGTGTCTCGCTGGGTGGCCGGCGAAGAGGTGATCAAGGACAACCCGACCTGGGCCGTCTTGAGCGATTCCACGTTCGCCTACAGCTCGGTGCTGCGGCCGGTGGCCCTGCCGACGGCGCCTCCCGCGCCGGCTTCGTCCAGCTCGATGACCGGCCGCTGGATCGACCTGAACCTGCTGCACCAGGTGGTTCTGGCCTACGAAGCGCAGACGCCCGTGCGGCTGGCGCGGACCTCGACGGGCCGCCCGGGCTGGGAGACCGCGCCGGGCTTCTACACCATTCAACGACGCGTTGAGAAGGAAACGATGGACTCGAGCAGTCTGATTGGCCTGGACGCGCAACGCGCCGACTACAAGGTCGAAAACGTGCGCTGGACGCAGTACTTCAGCGCCGATGGTAAGGCGCTACACGAAAACTACTGGAAGCCGCGCGACGAGTTTGGCATCCCCAGCAGCCACGGCTGCGCGGGTCTCGTTGCTGAAGACGCCCGCTTCTTCTGGAACTGGGCCGACGTCGGCGTGCCCGTCATCGCGCACTACTAGTGAGGTTCGTGCAATTGCACGCGAGCGGCGCTAGTCGGTCGGTGCGGCGAGGCGCGAGAAGACCCAGCCCTCGGCGCCGTCGGCGGTTCTGACGTGCAGCCACTCTGACCCGTCGGGCAGCTGCTGGTGCTCGATCACCTGGAGCACCGTGCCATCGCGCAGCGCGGCGACCTGACGCCCCCTGGGCGGCTCGGCTCGCAGGATGGCGCCGACGCCACCCGTGTTGGCGATTTTCACGCGCTCGACGCTCGCGTCCGCCGCGGCCTGCTCTTCGGTGGACGGCGCCGGTGGCCCGGCATTCGACTCGGCCGGCAACGCGGCGACCGGGGTGGGGAGAAAGTGCGGCGTGCTGTCAGTAAAGATCGCGCGCGGGTTGAAGTTGGCGATCTGCTGGGCTTCCTGCGACGGCCCTACCTTCGCCACATTGCTGGCGAACAGGACCGCGCCGATGGCCAGCCCGATCAGCAGCAGCGCGACGATGCGCGCGATGGGCAGGTCAGCGCCAGGCCCGAGCGCGTAGCGCGGACTTCTGGTGGTGGCGTGGCTGGCACGGGTTGCCATGTGGCGTTCAACCCTCGCATACGCAGGCCGCGTGCCGTGTTTTTACGAGCCGCTGGCGCGGGCCAGCGTCCAGGCGATGCCGGGAAACAGCCCCAGCCCGACGACGGCGAGTGCCGCGACGAGCACGCCGGGTACGAGCACCGGCCGCCCCGTCACCTCATCGCCGCGCACTGCCGCGAACAGGTCCGGCAACGGTCGCAGGTAATACAGCACGCTGAAGACACCACCCGCCACGGCGATCAACGTGGCCAACGGCCCCGCCGCCTGCCACGCAACCACCAGCACCGCCAGCTTGGCCCAGAAGCCCGGCGTTGGCGGGATGCCGCTCAACGAGAACAGACCGAGCGCCAGCGCCACCGCTCGCATCGGGCCGAGCGCGCGAAGCCGCGGCTCGCGCTGGCCGGCCAGGGCGGCGAACACCAGCATGGCCATGCTGCCATACACCGCCGCGTAGAACGCCGCCGTCGTAGGGCCATTCGGCCCCGATCCCAGGGCGAGGCCGATGAAGCCGGCGTGGGTGATCGCCGAGTACGCCAGCATGCGCCGCAGGTCCGCGGCCTGAGCGAGTGCCCCGAAGGTGCCCCACACGATGGTCAGCGACCCAACCCACACCAGGATCTGCCCGAGCTCGACCCCCGCGGAAAGCACCAGCCGACCGAGTGCGAACGCCGCCGCCAGCTTGCTGGCACTCATCACGAAGCCGGCCAGCGAGGGCGCCGCGGCGGTATACGCGTCGAGTGCGCCCCAGTGGAACGGAAACAGGGCCAGCTCGAAGGCGATGCCCATGCCCACCAACACCACGCCAGCCAGCGTGAGTGGGTTACTGGCGACCTGCGCGGCCGTCGGGAACGTCAGCGCGCCCGTACCCAGGATTACCAGCCCCAGGCCGAACAGGAGCCCGGCCAGTGAGATCGCTCCGAGCACCAGGTACTTGAAGGCGGCCTCGAGCGCGCGCTCGCCGGCGCCAAGGGCAACGAGCGTCACTGCGCTCAAAGCGAGCGTCTCGAGTCCGACAACCGCCTGCAGCAGGTCGGTCGCCCCGCCGAGACCGATCGCGCCAGCCGTGCCGAGCAACAGCAGCGCCGCGGCTTCGGCGACATGCTCGGGCACCGCCGCTTCCAGCACCGGCACGAGCAACAGCCCTACCCCGCCAACCGCACACAACGCGACGACCGCCAGACTCAACGGCTGCGGCGCCTGCAGCCCAAGCGCGGCGGCCACGACAACGAACGGCAGCCCAATCCACGCGGCTTCCCGCGGCCGCGTCGACACACGGCCCACGAGCAGCAGCACGACGACCGCGCCGAGCACCAGCACGCCGATGGCCTGGTAGACGGCGATCATCGCAAGCTAACCCGTATCAGCAGGATCGCAGCAACCGCGACGACGGATCCAAAGACGTAGCGTGTCAGCACACCGGACTGAATGCGCGAGAGACTGGCCGAGGCGGCGTAGCCCGCGTCGGCGATCGCCCTGACCCACGCGTCGGCGCGATACGAGGTCTCACCAGGCGCCGCCGCGTACTCCGGCCGTCGCACGTACCACACCGCGACCACGAAGCCGAGGGCGCCGAGCGTGAACGCCAGTCCGCCGGTCAGGTTGGGCACTGGTGGCAGCGGCTCCATCGGGCCGAGCGGGCCGCTCAGCACCGTGCGCAGCCAGTTGCCCAGATAGCCCAGCACGATTGAGCCGAGCATGAGCGGCACGATCGACCAGTTCATGGGTCGCTCGGCGCTGGGATCGTGGTGAACGGCGTGCTGATCGGCGGCCGGCGCCAGGTACACGATGCCGAACAGTCGCCCGATGTACAGGCCTGTCATCGTGACGCCCAGCAGCAGGATCCACCCGATCACCGGCTGGTTGGCCAGCGCCGCGTCGATGATGGCGTCTTTGCTGAACGACCCGGCGGTGACCAGCGGCGTGCCGATCAACGCCAGCGAGCCGATCAGGAAGCCCCACAGGCTGAAGGCGAAGAAGCGGCCCAGACCGCGCAGCTCCGCCAGCGACTCGCGTCCACCCGCGCCGTGGATGACGATGCCTGCCGCCAGGAAGAGCAGCGCCTTGAACGAGGCATGGGTGAACAGGTGGAACAGCCCGGTGAACGGCGCGCCGACGCCCACACCGGCGAACATATACCCGAGTTGAGCGATCGTGGAGTACGCGATGCCCTTCTTGAAATTCGCCTGGAACACGCTCGCCAGGCTGGCGGCAATCGCGGTTGCCGTACCGATGATGGCGATAGCCAGGCTGACCTGCGGCGCCAGCTCGAGCAGCGCGTGGGTGCGCACCAGCACGTACACACCGGCGGCGACCATGGTCGCGGCGTGGATCAGCGCGCTGATTGGCGTTGGTCCAGCCATCGCGTTCGGCAGCCAGAAGTACAGCGGTCCCTGCGCCGACTTGGCCGCCGCGGCGATGAACAGCAGCAGGGCCAGCAGCTCGGCCCCGCCCGGGCCGGCGGCGCACTGCTGTGTGCTCAGGGTGACGAGCGGCCCGCAGCCGGTCGGAACGATCGACGCCGCGAGCAGCAGCGCGCCGTCGCCGACCGCGTTCGCGGCCAGTGCTTGCAGGCCAGCGCTGAGGGTGCCGGGCCGGTCGCGCCAGAACGAGATGAGCAGGAAACTCGAGATGCCGACGCCCGTCCAGCCGATCAGCAGCACCGCCAGGTTGCCGGCCAGCACCAGCAGCGCCATGCTGGCCACGAACAGGTCCAGGTAGACGAAGAAGCGTCGTTTGCCCGGGTCGTCGGCCATGTAGCCGAGCGAGTAGACGTAGACCACCGCCGCCACGAAGCCGAGGATGGCGAGCATCAGCGCGCTCAGCTCGTCGGCAAGCGCGCGGTAGGCGCCGTCGGGCAGGAAGGGCAGCCAGTTCTCGAAGGCGACGCTGCTGGATCCGCCGCCGAGCAGGGCGACTACCGCGACGACCAGCAGCACAACCGGGCCGGCCAGGCTGGCGTAGCCGGCGTAGCGCCGGTCGCGGGGCACGCCCAGGGCTGTCAACACCAGGCCGGGCAGGGTGAAGACCCAGGCCCACGCCAGCAGGCCCATCATCCGCGCACCTCGGCTGCTTCATCTATGTCTGGCACCAGCTTGCGCCGGAACAGCGCCAGCGCCAGTCCCAGGCCGATCACCGCCTCCGCCGCGGCGAGCACCAGCACGATCAGCGCCGCCGATTCCGCGTCTGCCAGTCCGCGCACACGCGCCCCCAGGACGATCAGCAGGTTTGCCGCGTTGAGCATCACCTCGATGGACATCAACATCGCCACGGGATGCCGATGCAGCAGGGCGCCAACCGACCCGATCGCGAACAAGCCGACCGCGGTGGCCAGGACCAGACCCTCCGAGCTCATCGGTGCATGACCACGCGGCGGGCCTCGGCCACCTTCTGGACGGGGGCGGTGCGCGGGGCGGGCTCGTGCCGGCGCCAGATCACCACGGCGCCGATGATGGCGACCAGCAGCAAAGGCGCGGTGAGCTCGAAGGCGACCAGCACCGTGCTGAACAGCGAACGGCCGACTGCTGCTATGCCGAGGTCACCGCTTGTGGTTGGTGGTGGTGAACTCGCGGCGAGCGCGGCGGCGAGGGCTACCACCAGACCGCCCCCGGCGATGAAGCCCGCCGCGACGCGGCTGCCCGTCGGACCGAGCTCGCGGCCGCCCGATGGCAGCAGCGTGACCACGAACAGGAACAGGACGACGATCGCGCCCGAGTAGATGATCACCTGGCCGACGGCCACCATGGTCGCCGAGAGGATCCCGAACAGCGCCGCGAGGCTCAGGCTGTGGACGAGCAGGAAGATGGCCGCGTAGATCGGCCGTCGGGCCAGCACTACCCCGATCGCCGATGCCAGCGCCACCGCGCACCCGACGAGCAGAGGACCGAAGAGATCGTCCATCAGCGCTTCATGCGAGCGGGTGGTGCGTCTGGTCGGGCGGGGCGGTAATCGGCGCCCCGAGGGGACGGTGGGTGCGGTAGACCTCGCCCAGGTCGAGGTCGTCGGGGATCTCGCGCCGTAGCTGGGGATCCTGCTGGTCGACGTCGGCATGGTACTGACGCCGCGGCGCGTACTTTTCGGGCTCGAGCAGCATCTGCTTGGTGTAGACGAAGGTGGCCCGATCGAAATCGGCCAGCTCGTACTCGGGCCCCAGCCGAATCGCGTCGACCGGACACGCCTCTTCACAGAAGCCACAGAAGATGCAGCGGATCATGTTGATCTCATAGATCGCCGCGTAGCGCTCGCCCGTCGAAACGGGATGCGCGGGATCGTTGTCCGCCGCCTGGACGTAGATAGCGCTCGACGGACAGGCCGCCGCGCATAGCTCGCAGCCGATGCAGCGCTCCAGCCCATCTTCGTGACGGTACAGCCGGTGCCGACCCCGAAAGGCCGGCGGCAGTCGGCGTTTGACCTCGGGATAGGGCACGGTGAGCGGCGGCTGCGCCGCGTGCCTCAAGGTAGTCCAGAAGCCCTTGGCCAGGCCCCGTGCGCCGTCAAGCATGAGCGCCTCCGGAGGTGAGAACGACGAGCACCGCCGTCACGAGCACGTTCAGTAAGCCGAGCGGCAGCAGGAGCCCCCAGGACAGCTTCATCAGCTGGTCGTATCGCAAGCGCGGCAGCGTCGCGCGCAACCAGACGAACACGAACGCAAAGACCGTCATCTTGATCAGCAGCCACCACGGACCGTTCAGCTGGTTGAACGGCCCGGTCCAACCACCGAAGAACAGCGTGGCGGCGATGGCCGAGACGGTGAGCACGTTGACGTACTCGGCGATGTAGTACAGCGCGAAGCGGAAGCCGCTGTATTCGGTGTGGTAGCCGGCCACGAGCTCCTGCTCGGCCTCGGGCAGGTCGAATGGGGCGCGATTGGTCTCGGCGATGGCGGCCGTGAAGTAGAGCAGAAACCCGAGCGGCTGCACGATCACGTACGGCACCGTTTGCGCCTGCCTGGTGACGATCTCGCTGATCGACAGTGTGCCGCTGACCAGCACCACGCCAACCAGCGCCAGACCGAGCACCAACTCGTATGAGACGACCTGAGCGCCGCCGCGCAGCGCCCCGAGCAGCGAATACTTGGAGCCCGAGGACCAGCCGCCGAGGACGACGCCGTACACGCCGAGCGAGCTCGCACCGATCAGATACAGCAGCGCCACCGGCATGTCCTGGATGATCAGGTCGATCTGCCGACCGCCGATGGTGATCGGCGGGCCGACGGGCAAGACCGCGAACGCCGCGAGCGCGGCGAGCAGCGAGATGCCGGGCGCCAGCGGGTACAGGAACGGATCGGCCATGCTGGGCCGCACGTCCTCTTTGAAGAACAGCTTGAGGGCGTCGGCGACGGGCTGTAGCAACCCCGTCGGCCCGACACGGTTCGGCCCGATTCTGACTTGCAGGCGGCTGATGGCGCGGCGTTCGAACCAGGTCATGTACGCCATGCCCGTCAGCAGGCCGACGATGATCACCAGCGAGCGCACCGCGTCGATCAGCACGTCAGACACGGGCGATCAGCGCCTCCTCCTCGAGCACGTCGGCAAACGACGCATGCTCGTCGGCGATGAATGACCGCAGCGCTTCCAGATTGTCGGGGAGTGGCCCCGGCACCCCGAGCCGTTGGCCGAGCTCCGCCACGATGGCCCAATCGGCTCGGGCGTGTGGTGGCGGCGACGCGCCAGCCTCCTGGTGCTGAACGCGACCCTCCAGATTGGTGATGGTCGCCTGGCGCTCGTACGCGTGCGCCATCGGCAAGACCACGTCGACACGCGCATCTTCGTGCAGCGCATTGGAGGTGACCAGTCCGAGCCGGGCAAACGAGCCAGCGCGGAGCTCCGACCAGGCCTCGTCGCCGATGGCCAGCAGCGCTTTCGAGGTCAGCACCTGGTCCGTGTCGCCGCGAGCGACGTCGGGCGCGAGCTCGAGCGCACCGCGGGCATTGGCGCCCAGGCCGGGCGCGCCGACCATGCCGGTCTCGCCTGTGGCGCCGATCGCCGCCGCCAGCGATTCCAGCTGCGCGCGGCCGCTGGCGACCAGCGACGGGTGCGCCAGGAGCGCGGCCGGTCCGTCGCCCCTCAGGGAGCTCTGGACTTCGCCGAGGTGCGACAGCGGATCACCTTTGAGCCAGGTCGTCGTGCTGCGCCACAGCCCGTTTCGATCGCCGAGCACGGTCAGCGTGGCGCCGGCCTGCACCGCCTTGCGGATCCAGAGCGCCAGCACCGGCAGATCGCTCCAGGCGTCGAGTCCGACCAGCACGATGTTCCTGCAGCGGCTCAGGTTCTGGATCTTGCCCTTGACAGGCCAGGCCTGGTGGAGCAGGGCCGGTGGCCAGAGCGCCACGGGCAGACGCTGAGCGACGCGTTGGAGCAGCCAGAAGGCTTCGTTCGAGAGCCCCGTCGAGGCAAGCACGCCGCCACCCGTGGCCAGCAGCTCAACTGTCCGGCTCAGGGCGTCTGACCACCGGACCTCGGTCAAGGCGCCGTCGTGCCGCGCCATCGGCCGCGCCGGCCGATCGCTCTGGGAGCTCGGCACCGTCTCGAAACGACCGCGATCGCACAGCCAGCCGCCGTCGATCTCGGGATTGGCTCGCGATACCAGGCGGAGCACCGTCTCGGTGCGGCTGTGGACCTCGACATTGCAGCCGACGGCGCAGCCGTTACACACCGAGGGCGTGCGGACGAGGTCCCAGGGCCGCGCCTTGAAGCGGTACTGGCGGCTGGTCAGCGCGCCGACCGGGCACAGCTCGATCGTGTTACCGCCAAAGATCGAGGTGTACGGCTCGCCGTCCAGTGTGGCGATCTCGCTGTCGGCGCCGCGCTGGACGGCGGCCAGCGCCTCGTCTCCAGGGATCTCCTGGTGAAACCGGACGCAGCGGAAGCACATGATGCAGCGTTCGCGGTCCAGCACGATCTGCGGCCCGAGCGGATAGGCCTTCTCCTTGTGACGCTTTTCTTCGGTGAAGCGGGAAGCGCCTGGGCCGTATCTGAAGGTGTTGTCCTGCAGGGGACACTCGCCACCCTTGTCGCAAATCGGGCAGTCGAGCGGGTGGTTGGCGAGCAGGAGCTCGAGCACGCCGTTTTGAGCGGCGATGACGTCTGGCGTGTTGGTGTGGACGACCATGTCGGCAGCGACGGGTGTGGTACAGGCGGTCTGCAGGCGGGGCAGTTTCTCGATCTGCACCAGGCACATGCGGCAGGCGCCGACGGGCTTCAGCCTGGGCTCGTAGCAGAAGATCGGGATCTCGAGCCCGATCAGCTTGGCGGCCTCGATGAGCAGCATGCCCTTCGGCGCTGCCAGCTGCTGGCCGTCGATGGTGAGACTCAACGTGTCCGGAGCCTGAGTCATACGTAGTTCCGCGTTCTCGCGTTCGCGCGTTCGCGCGTTCCCGCATTCGCGTTGCGCGCGGGCGACAGTCGGTGGCAAACCTTGGCGCCGCCAAGCGCTCGCTGCCACGCGCAAAATTGAACGCGCGAACGCGAGAACGCGCGAACGCGAGAACGCGGAACGCGGAACACGGAACCCCGAAGGCGAATCACCATTGTTCGAAGGGACATGCGCCGCCGGTGATATGGCGCTCGTATTCATCGCGGTACTGCTTGACGGTGGCGACGACGGGACTGGTGGCGAAGTCGCCCAAAGCGCAGAGCACCTTGCCGGTGATCTCGCCCGACAATGAGAGCAGCAGGTCCAGGTCAGCCGGTACACCGTGGCCCGCCTCGATCCGCGACAGGACCTTCAACAGCCAGGAGGTGCCTTCGCGGCACGGCGTGCACTTCCCACACGACTCGTGGCGGAAGAACTCCTCCATCAGCGCGGCCGCGCGCACGATGCACGTATCTTCGTCGA
>Ga0066709_100000845_pt1 | contig 18402 bp, 18 predicted proteins | sample GraSoiAngelo_158_FD_79665 | JGI IMG/M metagenome (GOLD analysis project Ga0066709, IMG submission 79665) | Grasslands soil microbial communities from the Angelo Coastal Reserve, California, USA - 14_1009_16_30cm | ecosystem: Environmental > Terrestrial > Soil > Grasslands | place: USA...
AGGCTGGCGTAGAGCGAGCGCGGCAGCGCGGTGAGCGCGCCGAGGCCGAGCACGCGCAGGGCATGCGTGGCGGTGGCGGCATCCAGCGTGGTGAGATTGACCCAGCCCGTCACGAGCAGCGGCGCCGCGGACCACAGGGCGACGGCCAGCACGGCCCAGGCCAGCCAGTAGAACGTGGCCGCCGTTCGCACGAGCGCCTCCACGTAGCGCGCGTCGTGCGGGCCGTGGGCCGAGACCTGGCGCACCGTCGTGGACGAGATGCCGAGGTCGAGCGCCGCGCAGAGCAGCGTGTTGAGCGTGAGGGTGAAGTAGATGATCCCCAGCGCGTCGTCGCCGAGACGGACGAAGACGAACTTGACGGCGACCAACCCGAGCACCAGCAGCAGCGACTGGCCGGCGAGGTTGGCGGCGATGTTCCGGGTGAGCCGCGAGGAGACCGGCAAGGCATCCCATCATAGCCCGGAGAGGCCGAAAATCATGCGCGCCTCCACCCGGCCCCGCGGTACGATCGTTGCCACTGGCAGGGAGCGGTCTCTCGACGCGGAGCCCCGCGTTTTCAACGACTTGGACATCACCGATGGATGAGGTCGAGCGGTTCTCCGCGGAGGTCAGGGCCAACGTCGACCGCCTCATGGCCGATGCGGACATGCAGGCGCTCTCGCGCGCCTGGCTGGCCGAGGTCACCCGCCGCCGCTACACCTACAACTTCACCTGGCTCGGGCGGCCGGTCATCCAGATGCCGCAGGATCTCCTCGCCGTGCAGGAGCTCATCTGGCAGGTGCGTCCCGACCTCGTGGTGGAGACCGGCATCGCCCACGGCGGCTCGCTCGTCCACTCCGCCTCCGTGCTCGAGCTGCTCGGCGGCGATCGGCTCGTCGTCGGCGTGGACGTCGACATCCGCGCCCACAACCGCCGCGAGCTCGAGAAGCATCCGCTCGCCCATCGCATCCGGCTGATCGAGGGCTCGTCGAGCGACGAGCGCACCGCGGCCGCGGTGCGCGACCACGCGCGCGGGCGGCAGGCCGTGCTCGTCGTGCTCGACTCCGATCACACGCACGCCCACGTGCTGCGCGAGCTGCAGCTCTACTCGCCGCTCGTCACCCGCGGCAGCTATCTCGTGGTCTTCGACACGCTCATCGAGGATCTGCCCAACTCGCTCTTCGCCGGACGCGCGTGGGGCAAGGGCAACAATCCCAAGACCGCCGTGTGGGAGTTCCTGGCCACGAGCCCGCGCTTCGAGATCGACCCGCGCATCCCGGCCAAGCTGCTGCTCACATGCGCGCCGGATGGGTTCCTGAGGTGCGTGAGTGACTGAGCACGCGCCCGTCCCGGTCTTCCAGCCGCACGTCGGCGTGGACACGATCAAGGCGGTCGTGGACGCGCTGCACGCCGGCTGGCTCGGCATGGGCGCCATCACGCAAGCGTTCGAGGAGGGGCTCGCGCGCTTCCTCGAGCTGCGCGATCGCCACGTGCTGGCCACCAACACCGGCACCTCCGCCCTCCACCTCGGCCTGCTCGCCGCCGGCGTCGGCGCCGGCGACGAGGTGATCACGCCGGCCTTCAACTTCGTGGCGGACCACCAGGCGATCGTGGCCACCGGCGCCACGCCGGTCCTGTGCGACGTGGACGACGCCACGCTCGGCCTCGATCCGGACAAGGCGGCCGCGCTCGTGGGACCGAAGACGAAGGCGGTGCTCCCGCTGCACTTCGGCGGGCGGCCCGGCCGACTCAAGGAGCTCTACGCGATGGCCGAGCGCCATCGCCTGCGGATCGTCGAGGACGCCACCCACGCCTTCGGCAGCCGCGCCGACGGCCGGATGCTGGGCAGCTTCGGCGACATCACGTGCTTCAGCTTCGATCCCGTCAAGGTCATCACGTCGATCGACGGCGGCGCCGTCGTGGTCGGCGACCGCGAGCTGCTCGAGCGGCTGCGCCACTGGCGCTTCCTCGGCATCGACCGCGAGACGCACGAGCGCTACAAGAACAGCCGCGCCTGGGAGTACGACGTCGTCGGGCAGGGCTTCCGCTATCACATGACCAACATCAACGCGGCCATCGGGCTCTCGCAGCTCGCGCGCGCCGACGAGTTCATCGCGGCGCGCCGCGCGTCGTGCCGGCTCTACAACGAGCGGCTGGCCGGCCTCGACGGCGTGCGCCGCCCGGCCACGGACTTCACCGACGTGGCGCCCTTCATCTACACGGTGCGGGTGGAGGCCGACCGGCGCGAGGGACTGATCGAACACCTCAAGCGCCGCGGCATCGCCACCGGCATCCACTTCCTGCCCGCCCAGGACTTCTCGTTCCTCAAGGGCTGCCGGCGCGGCGACCTCTCGGTGACGGAGCGCGTGACCCGCGAGATCCTGACGCTACCGCTGCACACGCTGATGCCGGCCGCGGTGGTCGAGCGCGTGGCGGCGGCGATCCGGGAATACTTCGGAGCGCGCTGATGAGCGGTGCCGCGCTGATCGAGCGGCTCACCGCCGGCGGCGACTGGCAGGCCGCGCGGCCGCTCGGCGACCGCGCACTCGCCGCCTACGCCGAGCACGGCTGCCTGCTGCTGAAGGACTTCGCGTCGGCCGCCCTGCTGCAGGCGTTCCGGGACGAGGCGGCGACGCTGATCGGCCTCGTGCTGGACGAGCTCCGGCTCGACCGCGCCGCCTCGCGCGTCGATCGCTTCGATCGCGGCCTCGACCTGCTGCTGGAGGCCGACCGCCCGCGCGTGGGCCGCATCTACACGGCGGTGCGCAAGCTGCCCAGCGTCTACGGGCTCATCACGGCGCCGCGCGTGTGGGCGGTGATGCGCCAGCTCATGGCCACGCGGCTGCCGGGCATCTATCCCAACGGCACCGGCGTGCGCATGGACCATCCCGCCGAGGATACGTACCTCTCGCCGTGGCACCAGGAGTACCCGTACAACCTCACCAGCGACAACGCGGTCACGCTGTGGCTGCCGCTGGTGGACGTGGACGAGGCCAACGGCTGCCTGCGGCTGGCGCCGGGCACCCAGCGCCTCGGCGCGCTGCCGGTGCGCGTGCGCGACGCGCTCAACGAGCGCCGCAACGCCAACGAGACGTTGGAGATCGACGGCCTCGAGGCGATCCTCGCGCGGCACACGACGCTGCCCGTGCCGGCCGCCGCCGGCGACGCGCTCGTCTTCCACACCTTCCTGCTCCATCGCTCGCAGCCCAACCGCAGCCGCGCCACGCGCTGGACGCTGCAGGCGCGCTACTTCGACTTCCTGAACCCGACGGCGATCCGTCACGACTGGGTCGGCGGGATGAACGAGGGCGTGGATTTCCGGCGCTATCATCCGGAGCTGGTCGCCGGACCGGCCGACGGCTGAGCGCATGCTCGCAGCCTGCCGCGTCTGCGCGCGTCCCGAGCCGGAGCTGCTGCACGCCTCGACGCTCGAGCAGACGCTGACGTCGGAGTCGAAGCTTCGCCGCGGCCGGCTGCGCATCCACCTCTGCGCCAACTGCGCCCACGTGATGAGCGACGCCGGCGGCCTCGACGACGTGGCCGGCTACTACGGCGCCGAGTACGACTCGCTGCTGGAATCCGCCGAGGCCGACGACCTCTACGACCTCGACGCGCAGGGCCAGCCGATCTATCGCTCGCAGATCCAGCTCGACACGCTGGTCCGGCTCGCCAACCTGCCGGCCAAGGGCCGCGTGCTCGACTTCGGCTGCGGCAAGGGCACCTTCCTGGCCCGCTTCCAGCAGCAGTACCCGGGCTGGGAGCTTGCGGGCTGCGACGTCTCCGAGCGCTACCGGCCCTTCGTGGAGCCCGTGACCGGGCCTGGCCGCTTCGGCGTGACGTCGCTGGACCGTGCGGAGGCGCCGGGCGCCGGGTTCGATCTGGTCACGATGTTCTTCGTCGCCGAGCACCTGGTCGAGCCGGCGGCCACCCTCGCACGGGTCGCTTCGTGGCTGGGGCCGTCGGGCCTCCTCTATCTCACCGTGCCCAACGTGATGACGAACACGATCGACGCGTTCCTGGCCGATCACCTCTCGCACTTCTCGGCCTTGAGCCTCGCCGCGCTCGTGCACCGCGCCGGCCTGCGCCCGCTCGTGCTCTCCGAGCACCACCAGCTCGGCCAGATCACGCTGCTGGCGACGGCCGATCCTGCGGTCACCAGGCGCCCGGCGACCCGGCTCGGCGGCGACCTGGTCGCCGGCTACGTCGAGGCGATTCGCGCGGGCGTCGCGCGCTGGGCCGAGTGCGGCACGCGCGTCGACACCTTCTTGAAGGCACGCCCCCGCGGCCACGGCGCGCTCGCGGTCTACGGCGCCGGCGTGTTCGGCAGCTACCTGGCGCTGTCGGCCGGAGCGGCGCGCGAGTCCATCGCGTGCTTCCTGGACCAGGGCCCGTTCAAGATCGGCAAGCACCACCTCGGCCGGCCGATTCTTCATCCGCGCGAGATGCCGGCCGACGTCACCGACGTGCTGGTGGGGCTCAATCCCGGGCGCGCGCGCGACATCCTCGCCCAGGCGGGGCTGCTGGACTGTCCGCACCTGCGGTTCTTCTTCCCGTGACGGCGGCGGTCCGCCCGCGCGCGATGCGCGGCGAGCAGGTCCGCTTGCGCGCGTTCCGGCGCGAGGACCTGCCGCGCGTCATCGCCTGGCGCCGTGACGACGAGCTGCGCCGCGGCGCCCTCTGGAGCGACGCGCCCTTCGGCGCGCGCGAGGCCCAGCGCTGGCTGCGCGCGGTCTCCAACGGCGCCGACGCCTCCCGCGTGACGCTCGCCGTCGAGCGGCGCGCGGATGGCCGCCTGGTCGGGCTCACCAACCTCACGCGCATCGACCGGCGGGCCGGCACCGCCTACTTCGGGATCGTCATCGGCGAGAAGGACTGCTGGGGTCAGGGCATCGCCAGCGAGAGCCTGCGCCTCATGCTGCGGCGGGCGGCCGCGCTGCGCCTGCGCAAGGTGCTGCTCGAAGTCGCCGCCGACAACCCGCGCGCGATCGAGCTCTACCGCCGGGCCGGGTTCCAGACGGAAGGCGTGCTGCGCCGCCAGCTCGCGCGGCCGGAAGGCTTCGTGGACGTCATGGTGATGGCGTTCTTCTTCGCGTGATGGTCGTCGCCATCAACCAGCCGTGTTACCTGCCCTGGCGCGGCCACTTCGCGCTGCTGAAGACCTCCGACGTCTTCGTGTTCTACGACGACGTGCAGTTCACCTCGAACACGAGCCGCAGCTTCTTCGCGCGCGTGCAGCTCAAGACGGCGGCCGGCCGCCGCTGGCTCACGGTGCCGGTGCGCAAGAGCGGCAAGTTCGGCCAGCGCATCGACGCGGTGGCGATCGCCGAGGACGGCCGCTGGCGCGCGCGCCACGCGGCGGCGATCCGCGAGGCCTTCCGCGGCGCGCCCTTCGCCGCGGCCGTGGAGCCGGCCCTGGAGGCGCTCAGCGGGCGGGCGTGGGAGCGGCTGGCCGAGCTGACGATCACCACCACGGGGCTCGTGGCCGGCCTGCTCGGCATCCGGCGCGAGACGCTGCGCTCCTCGGCGCTGGACATCGGGGGCGCCGGCTCCGAGCGCGTGCTGGCGATCTGTCGCGCGCTCGGGGCCACGCGCTACGTGAGCGCCCTCGGCGGGCTCGACTACCTGGACCACGAGGCCTTCGACGCCGCCGGCGTCGCCGTCGAGTACATGGACTACGACCTCTCGCCGTACCCGCAGCTGCACGGCGCCTTCGAGCCGTACGTGACCGCGCTCGACACGCTGGCCAACCTGGGCCCCGACGCCGGCGCGCACGTCAACGCGCGCACGGTGCCGTGGCGCGAGATGCTGGCGCGCCGCGCGGCTACCGCGGGCCGCGCGTGATGAAGGCTCTCGTCCTCGTCCCCGCGTACAACGAGTCGGCGCGCATCGCCCGGGTGCTGGCCGGCATCCGCGCCGCCGTGCCCCAGGCGGCCCTGCTGGTGGTGGACGACGGCTCCGCTGACGACACCGCCGCGGTGGCCCGAGCGGCCGGCGCGCGCGTCGTGCGGCTGCCGTTCAACCTGGGCGCGGGCGTGGCCGCCCAGACCGGCTACAAGCTGGCCGTGCGCGAGGGTTACGACTGCGTGGTCCAGCTCGACGCCGACGGCCAGCACGAGCCGGCCGACATTCCGGCGCTGCTCGGGGTGATCGCCCGGGGCGAGGCCGACGTCGCCATCGGCTCGCGCTTCCTCGGCGGCTCCACGGCCTATCGCGCGGGCGCGGTGCGCCGGCTCGGCATGGGGCTCTTCGGCCTGCTGGCCTGGCTGCTCACGGGCATCCGCTTTTCCGACGTCACCTCCGGCTTCCGCGCCTTCAGCGGCGACGTCGTCCGCTTCGTGGCGACCGAGTGGTACCCCACCGACTACGCCGACGCCGACGTGCTCATCACGCTGCGGCGGGCGGGCTTCCGGCTGCGCGACGTGCCCGTGCGGATGTACCCCCGCGCGGGCGGGCGCTCCATGCACGCGGGCCTGCGCCCGGTCTACTACGTCTTCAAGATGCTGCTGTCGGTCGCGCTGGCGCCCGTCCGGCGCGAGGCGATCGAGCGGAAAGGATCGTGAGATGGCGGAGCTGACGCTGCACCAGACGGTGTTCGCGCTGATCACCTCGCTGGCCGCTTTCGTCTTCGTGCTGGACCTGGTGCGGCGGCGACGGCTGCGCGAGGAGTACTCGTGGCTGTGGCTGCTCACCGCGGGCGCCATGGTGCTGCTCGTCGTGTGGTACCGGCTGCTGATCCTCATCACGCAGCTCGTCGGCGCCGTCACCCCGCTGAACACGCTGCTGCTGTGCGCGGTGCTCTTCCTCTTCGCGATCGCCGTCCACTACTCGATGATCATTTCCCGGCTGACCGTCCAGGTGAAGACCCTGGCCCAGGAGCTCGCCCTCCTGTCGGCCCGCGTCGAACGGCAGGAATGACGACCGGCACGCCGATGCGGGCGATCCTCGTCGCCGCCGCGCTCGTGCTGCCGCCCGTCGCGATGGCTGGCAGCTCGTCGGTGATCATCGCCGTGGGCTACAGCCCGAGCGTCCCGCCCGTGAAGCTGCAGCTCCGCGCGGACTACGTGGCGGTGCCCCTCACCCTCCAGGGGGACGCCAAGGATCCGCTCAAGCGGATCGATCAGATCGAGCAGTCGCTTCGCGCGATCTCGGAGGGCGTCAAGCCCCACGCCGACCTGGCGGTGCGGTTCGGCGTCGTCTCGCTCTCTCCGCGCGAGTCCTCGAAGTCGTTCAGCAGCTACGAGTCCTACGGCGGCGCGTCGGCCCAGCTGTACGTGCTCGGCGCGCTGCGTCCCGACACGACCGTGTTCGCGCTGACCAAGCGGATCCACCGCGCCGTCACCGGGGTGCCGCTGGCCGATGGAGCGAAGGTGGTCTTCGGCACGACCACGCTCGGCATGGACGATCCGGAGCGGTTCCGACCTCAGCTGCTCGGGCTGATCGCCAAGGCCGCGGCCGAGGCGCGCAAGTCGCTCGGCGCCACCGGCCCCATCGACATCGACGGCCTCGAGAGCCCGGTGGCCGTGATGCAGCTCAACGACAGCGACGTGGTCCTGTTCATCAACTACCGCGCCCGGATCCAGCTCAAGGCGAGCTGACTCAGGGCGCGCGCGCGGCGGCCAGCTCCTCGCGCACGCGCCAGGCGTCGTAGCTGCGCGGGGCCAGCCGTGCGAAGGCTTCCAGGTGGCGGCGGGCCTGCGGCTCGTCGCGGCGGGCGCGCGCGATCTGGGCCAGCGCCCAGTGGGCGCGCGCGTGGGCCGGATCGGCGGACAGCGCCGACTCCTCCGCACGCACGGCCTCGTCGAGGCGACCCTCGACCATCCGCACGTAGCCCAGCATGCTCAGCGCCGGAGCGCTGGCCGCATCGAGCTTCAGCGCCTCCGTCACCTGCGCGTCGGCCTCCGGCACGCGACCGGCCGCCAGCAGCCGCTGCGCCTCGCCCACGTGCTCGCGCACCCGCGTGCGGGTGGCCGCGGCCAGGAACGCCGGCCCGAGGTCGCGCGCGGCGGCCTCGTCGCCGAGCCGGCGATACGCGGCGATCAGCGCCGGATACACCGGCGCCAGGCCGGGATCGGCGCGCTGGGCGCGCACGAGATAGCGCACCGCCCCGCGATCATCGCGGGCCTCCGCGCGCAAGAGACCGGCGTTGAAGAGGACGGAGGCCGCCGGCTGCATGTCCAGCGCGCGCTCGTAGAACTCGGTCGCGCGCGCGAAATCTTTCGTGCGCCAGGCCGCCAGCGCGGCCGCCTGGTAGGCCTCGAAGCGGCGGGCGGGGTTGCGCACGCGGAGAAACGCCGCGATCGCCCGCTGGGGATCGTCGGTGGCGTGACCGGTGAGCAGCCAGGCGAGGGACGACCCCGTCTCGGCGACGTTGCGCTCCAGCTCCGCGCGGACGCCGGCGGCGCGCCCGGGATCCGCCAGCACGCGCGCGATCCCGGCGGCGCCGTTGGCGGGCTTCACGTGGCGATACTCGTCGCGCTCGACCACGGCGACGTGCGGCCCCCGGCGCCGCAGGTAGACGAGCGCCACGTCGTCCCAGTACACCAGCGCCCACTCGGGCGAGGCAAGCGCGGCGTCCGCATCGGGCCCGAGCACGTCCTCCACCGCGTCGCCGGAGTACGTCGGGTAGTCCATCACCGCCGCCTCGAAGCCGTACCGCGCGTGCAGCCGCGCGAGGTGCTGCGGGTAGACGCGCGCGAAGTGGATCTCCTCGAGCAGGCTCGGCGCGGCCTGGCCGCGGCCGTCGATGATCGGCACGCGCCGGGGGAAGTCGCGCCACGCGACGTACCCGCCAAAGTGGAACGCGTTGAACACGCGCCCCTCGATGCCGCGCGTGTCGAGGTAGCGGAGCGCGCGATCCGGCACCCATCGCTCGTCGATGCCGACGCCGGCGGCCTTGCGGTCGTCGGCCAGCGGGGCGACGCCGGCCAGCGCCAGCACGACGGCCGCCAGCGCCGCCACGGCGGCGGCGCCGGCGACACCGCCGACCACCGCGCGCTCGATTCGCGTCCGCGCGTGACCGGCCAGCACGACCAGCTGCCGCGCCACGATGGGCGCCGTCACGATCTCCAGCAAGTAGACGAAGCGCACGGCCGAGAGGCCGAGGCGCACGAAGGGCAGCGCGACCAGGGCGGCGATCACCGGCAGCCGCGAGGCCGTCGCGAGCAGGCTCAGCAGCAGCAGCGCCGTCATCACGAAGGGCCCCGGCCACACCTGCGGCTGCGGCGGCTGCAGCTCGAGGATCTCCTGCCGGTACCACGGGCGGTCGGCCAGGCGGAAGGGCAGCGTGAGCGGATCGAGCCCGTGGGGGTTGAGCGCGGAGGCGATCAGCACGCCCGCGAGCACGGCGGTGATCGTGGCCAGCTTCCGCCAGCTCGGGGCGACGACGTCGGCCGGGCGCCACCAGCGCGCGACGAGCGGTACTCCCGCGCGCAGGGCGACGCCGCCGCCGAGGACGGCGGCGAACGGCAGGACGCCCACGACGACGCTCGGGTGCATGTTGGTCCATAAGATCTGCACGAGCGGCAGCGCGAAGATCCAGCGGCGCCCGGCGGAAACGTACGCGTTGAGGGCGTAGATCGTGAAGGCCAGGAAGACCATCAGGACGATGTCGGGCCGCTCGACGAAGCGGTGACGGATCATCACCACGATCGCCGTGAGGAGCGCGGCGCGAATCAGCAAGCCGGCCGGCTGGACGGCGCCGGGCTCCTCCGGCGCGCGCGAGTCGAGCCACAGGATCCACACCGCCAGCGCCACGATGGCGGCCTTGAGGACGATGACGCCGGCGGCGCCGCCGGCGAGCCAGCCGGCGAACACGAGCACGTCGAAGAGCCACTCGGGGTTGTAATAGGGATGCTCGGGGCTCACGAACGTGAACGGCTCGTGGGCGGGGAACGCTCGGTGCTGGACGAGGTCACGGCCGAGCGCCAGGTGGGTGAACGCGTCGGGATCGTCGATGCGCGTGAGGGCGAGCACGAAGGCGGCGGTGATGGGCACCGCGGGGACGATCCAGCGAAGCCAGGGGCCCACGCGCCGAAGCGACGCCGCGACGAGGCTCGCCACCGAGGGACGATTCTAGCATCCGGCATCGACAACTCCGGCGAAGCCCGAGGGCGGCCGCCGCCGGATCACCGTGTAGACGCCGCCGAGCACGGCGCCATCGACGAGCATCGCCGCGAACCACGGGAGCGACGCCGGTCGCACGAGGTCCACCGCGGCCGGCGTGAGCGGGCCGACGGCGTGCAGGCCGGGGATGACGACCAGCCCCGACACGATCCACCAGAAGCCGCCGTAGAGCGCGCCCCAGACGACGCCGGAGCCTCCGCCGACCCGCTGTCGCGCCAGCAGCCAGCCGAAGGCCGCGCCGATGAGGGCCGCATAGACCAGGTACGCCAGCCACGCGAGCGGCACGCTCGCCGTGTGCACGGCGCCGGCCACCAGCCGCATCGCGGGCGCGCGGACACCATCCGGCGTCGTCATGCGCGCGAGCTGCAGCAACACCCCGGACACGATCCCGCCCGCCAATCCCGCCGTCGCACCGGTCTCGATACTCGTGTTCAATCACGCCACCTCCTGATCTCGTGGTACCGCCGGCGGATGAAAGCGGCGTGAGAGACGCATGAGAACGACCGGGGCGCGATTCTCATGTCCCTCTCATCCCGCTCTCATGCCAGCGAGGTAGCGTGAGGGCATGGGAGCCACGAAACGCGCGCACGATCTCTTCGGCTACCGGCTGGGCGCCCGCGACGGCAGTGCCGGCCACGTGCACGATCTGTACTTCGACGACCGTCGCTGGCTCGTCCGCTATCTCGTGGTCGACGTGCGGCACGGCCTCGCCAGCCGCCGTGTGCTGATCTCCCCCGTCTGCGTGCGTGGCGTGGACGCCGACGCCCGGCGCCTCGACGTCACGCTCCGCCGCGACCAGATCCGTTTCGGCCCCGACGTGGACAGCGACCGGCCCGTCTCGCGCCAGCACGAGATCGCCCTGCACGAGTACTACGGCATCCCCTTCTACTGGACACACGGCGACGACGCCACGCCGCGCGGCGGCGCCGATCCGCACCTGCGCAGCATGCGCGCCGTGAGCGGCTATACCGTGATCGGCGGCGACACGGCCGTCGGCCACGTCGCCGACTTCCTCGTCGACTGCGGCGCGTGGGCGGTCTCCGACGTGGTGGTCGCGCGGCGGCGCTGGATGGCCGGCCCGCGGCAGGCCGTGCCGGTCGGCGCGATCGCACGGGTGAGCTGGGTGGGCAAGGCCGTCTACCTCGACAGCCACGCGGCCGTGCGGACGGCCTGATCAGGCGGCGCAGCAGCGGGCCGCGCCGGGACCACGCCGGGCTCCACCACGACGAGCTGGCGCTTCCCTGACGCGCCGGCCGCTTCGGCCACCGTGTTGCGCAGGCGCTCGCTGGCCAGCTCCACCTCGTGGGCCGACAGCGCGTCGCGGAAATCCACGCGCAACACGATCAGCAGCGCCTCGGGGCCGAGGTGCATCGTGCGCAACCCCAGCACGCGCTCGACCGCGGGATCGGCCGCGGCCGCCGCGGTGATCCGCTCGAGGACGTCGCGCGGCGCCGACTCGCCGAGGAGAAGCGAGTGGTTCTCGAAGGCGAGGACCACGGCCACGCCGACGAGGACGAGCCCGATCGCGATCGAGGCCGCGCCGTCCCACATCACCCGGCCGGTCACCTCCGTGAGCGCGAGACCGCCCGCGGCCAGGAACAGCGAGACGAGCGCGGACGTGTCTTCGAGCACCACCGTGACCAGCGTGGGATCGCGGTTCTCGGCGACGAACTCGCGCAGCGAGCGATCGCCCTTGACCCGGCGCAGCGAGCGCACGGCGATCCCCAGCGAGATGGCCTCGAAGACGACGGCGGCGGCCAGCACGGCGAACGCCCAGCCCAGGGGCTGCCCCGCGCCGGGGCTCCGGAGCTTGTGGATGCCCTCCCAGATCGAGAAGGCGCCGCCGACGGTGAACAACATCATCGCCACCACGAAGGACCAGAAGTAAATGTCCTTGCCGTAGCCGAACGGGTGAACCTCGTCCGGGGGCCGCGCCGCCCGGCGCATGCCGATGAAGAGCAGCACCTGGTTGCCGGTGTCCGCGCAGGAGTGGAACGTCTCGGCCATCATGGCGGCGCTGCCGGTGACCGCCGCGCTGATGCCTTTGACGATTGCCAGGGCCAGGTTGCCGAGCAGGGCGGCGAGGACGGCGATACGGGATTCTTCCATGGGCCCTCGCGCTGCATCGGCTGTGCCGACAGCCGGTGCGTGGCACCGTCCTTGCGTCCCGAAGGCCTGACGTGTCGCCGATACCCAGCCTGCGCGAAATGCTGCTCTACCTGCGCAACAACGGTGCGCGCCGTTCCGCAGCGAAGTTCGTAGCCCGCTATCTCGCCGGCCGCCAGCGCTGGAACATGACGTGCGAGGATCTCACCCGCCACCTGGGCGCGCCCTTGCCCGCCGGCGGCTACGAGCTCCGCTTCGCACGCCCCGCCGACTTGGCGCTGATGGACGCCTTCGCCCGGCGCATGGCGCCCGAGATCTTGCGTCCGTGGTATGGGCCGGACTACTTCTTCTTCCTGGCCCTCAAGGATGGCCGGCCGGTCGCCTATCGGTGCCTGTCACGGCGGCTGCATCCGGGGGTCGCGGGCTTCGTGCGCCTGCGGCGGCACCAGCTCTTCATGGTGGACGAGTTCACGGTGCCCGCGCTCCGGCGGCGCGGCCTCTCGCGCCGCCTGGCCATCGCGATGACGCCCGCGCTCGTGGCGCGCGGCTACCGCGAAGTCCTCGGCGTCCACCGCCTGGACAACGACGACACGGTGGCCGCCGTCCGCGCCAAGGGGCTGGAGTGGCTCGGCGTCGTCGCGCGCTTCCGCCTGCCGTGGCGCGTGTGGTTCGCCTTCGATCCGTCGCCGCGGTAAACTCAGCGCCATGCCGGCGCGGCTCGGCGTGGACATCGGCGGCACGTTCACCGATCTCGTGGTCGTCGACGAGACCACCGGCGCCATCCGCGTCGGCAAGGTGCTGACGACCCCCAAGGATCCGGCCCACGGCGTCGAGCAGGGCATCCAGTCGCTCCTCGACGAGGCGCGCGTCGACCCGGGGCGCGTGCGCGCGGTCGTGCACGGCACCACGCTGGCCACGAACGCGCTCATCGAGCGCAAGGGCGCGCGCACCGCACTGCTCACCACCGAGGGCTTCCGCGACGCGCTCGAAATCGGCCGCGAGGGTCGTTACGACATGTACGACCTCTTCATCGACCCGCCGCCGCCGCTGGTGCCCCGCCACCTGCGCCGCGAGGTGCCCGAGCGCTTGCTGCCCGACGGCTCCGTGCTGCGGCCGCTCGACGAGGCGGCCGCGCGCCGCGTGATCGCCGGCCTGATCGACGACGGCGCGGAGGCGGTGGCGATCTGCCTGCTCCACGCCTATCTCAATCCCGTGCACGAGCGGCGCCTGGCCGAGCTGGTGCGCGAGGCGGCGCCGCACGTCCTCGTCTCCTGCGCCTCCGACGTGGTGCCGGAGATCCGCGAGTACGAGCGGGCCTCCACGACGAGCGCCAACGTCTACGTGGCGCCGCTGATGGGCCGCTACCTCGAGGATCTCGAGCGCCGCCTGGCCGGTCTCGGCGTGCCGGGCCAGCTCTACGTCATGCAATCCTCCGGCGGCATCGCGCTGCCGCCGCTGGCGCGGCGTCTGCCGATCCGCCTGGTCGAGTCGGGACCCGCCGCCGGCGCGCTGGCCGCCGCGCAGGCCGCGCGCGAGCGGGGCGACGCGCGGCTGCTCTCGTTCGACATGGGCGGCACGACCGCCAAGGCGTGCGTGATCGACGACGGCGCGCCGCTGGTGGCGCGCGAGTTCGAGGTGGCGCGCGCCGATCGCTTCAAGAAGGGCTCGGGGCTGCCGATCCGCGTGCCGGTGATCGAGATGATCGAGATCGGCGCCGGCGGCGGCTCGCTGGCGCGCGTGGACCGCATGGGCCTGCTGAAGGTGGGCCCCGACAGCGCCGGCGCCGATCCCGGCCCGGCTTGCTACAACCTCGGCGGCCGCCAGCCGACCGTCACCGACGCGGACCTCCTGCTGGGCTACCTCGACGCCGAGTTCTTCCTGGGCGGCCGCATGCGCCTCGATCGCGCGGCGGCGGAGCGCGCGGTGACCGAGCACGTCGCGCGCCCGCTCGGCCTCGACGTGACGACGGCCGCCTGGGGCATCCATCGCGTCGTCAACGAGAACATGGCGGCCGCGGCGCGCATCCACGGCATCGAGCGCGGGCGCGACCTGCGCGCCTATCCGCTCTTCGCGTTCGGCGGCGCCGGGCCCGTGCACTGCTGGCAGGTCGCGCGCATTCTCAAGGTGCCGCGCATCCTGCTGCCGTTCGGCGCCGGCGCGATGTCGGCGTGGGGCCTGCTGGCCGCGCCGCTGGCCTTCGACTTCGTGCGCACGGTGCGCGCGCGGCTGGATGCCGCCGACTGGGACGCGCTCAACGGCCTCTTCGCCGAGATGGAGGACGAGGGCCGCGAGCTGCTGGCCCGCGCGGGCGTCGCGCGCGACAGCGTGCGCGTCGGCCGCATCGCCGAGATGCGCTACGTCGGCCAGGGGCACGAGGTGGAAGCCCGCATGCCGGCCGGCCGGCTGTCGGCAGCCAGCCTGCCGGCGATCACGACGGCCTTCGAGGAGGCGTACCGCGCCCTCTATCACCGGTTGCCGCAGGGCGTGCCCATCGAGGCGCTCAACTGGCGCGTCACCGTGTCCGCGCCGCCGCCCGTGCTCGCTTTCGGCGGCGGCGCGGCCGGCGGCAGCGCCGGCACGAGCGTGAAGACCCGTCGCCGCGCCTGGTTCGCGGAAGCGAACGGCTGGGTGGACACGCCCGTCTACGACCGCTACACGCTCGGCCCCGGCACCACCTTCGACGGCCCCGCCATCGTCGAGGAGCGCGAGTCCACCGCCATCATCGGCCCCGGAGCCCACTGCCGAGTCGACGACGGGCGCACCATCGTCGTGGAACTACCATGAACGCCCTGGCGGGTTCTCAGCCCGACCGTCGGGCGGCGGAGCCCTGCGCAGCCGTCCCGACCGCAAATACGAAAGACATGCCATGACCGAGGCCCATCGCGCGCGCATCGCCGTGATCGGCGACTTCAACCCGGCCAACAAGACGCACGGGTTCACCAACGCAGCGCTCGAGCACCTCGGGCTGGCAATCGAGTGGATCGCCACGGACGCCGTCGGCGCGCCGGAAGTGACGCTGGCCGCGTACGACGGCCTCTTCATCTCACCCGGCAGCCCCTACGTCAGCCTGGACGGCGCGCTGGAGGCGATCCGCTACGCGCGCGAGCGCGGCGTGCCGCTGGTGGGGACGTGAGGTGGCTTCCAGCACGCGATCGTCGAGTTCGCGCGCAACGTTCTCGGGGTCCGAGACGCCGATCACGAAGAGAGCAGCCCGGAGGCCGACCGGCTCGTGGTGACCGCGCTCGCCTGCTCGCTCGTCGGCCAGACGCATGCGGTGAGGATCGAACACGGCTCGCTCGCCGCGCGCCTCTACGGACGGGCCGACGCGCTGGAAGACTACTACTGCAACTACGGGCTCAACCCGGAGTACCGCGCGCGGCTCGAGCGGGCAGGCTTGCGGGTGAGCGGCGTGGGCGATGAGGGCGAGGTGCGCCTCGTCGAGCTGCCCGGCCATCCATTCTTCCTGGCGACGCTGTTCCTGCCGCAAGCGCGCTCGGCGCCGGGCGCGCCGCATCCGCTGCTGGCGGGCTGGGCGGCCGCCGCGCTCGCCGCGGCGCGCGCACGGACCGGCGCGCGGTGAGACCATGAGCCTGCTCGATCCGGTCACGCTGGAGATCTGCTGGAACCGCCTGATCGGCGTCGTCAACGAGCAGGCGGCGGCGCTGCAGCGGACGTCCTTCACGTCCATCGTGCGCGAGGCCGGCGATCTCTCCGCCGGGGTCTTCGACTCCCGCGGCTTCATGGTGGCGCAGGCCGTGACCGGCACGCCGGGCCACATCAACTCGATGGCGCTGGCCATGAAGCACTTCCTGGCCGCCTATCCGCCGGCGCGGCTGGCCCCGGGCGACGTGCTCATCACCAACGACCCGTGGAAGACGTCCGGCCATCTCAACGACGTGACGATCTGCTCGCCGATCTTCCGCGACCAGCAGTGCATCGCGTTCTTCGCCTCGACCTGCCACACGGCCGACATCGGCGGCCACGTGCTGTCGGCGGAGGCGCGCGAGGTCTACGAGGAAGGGCTGCAGATCCCGATCCTCAAGCTGTACGAGGGCGGGCACCCGAACGAGACGCTGCTGGCGATGATCCGGCAGAACACGCGGCTGCCCGAGATGGTCCTCGGCGATTTCCATGCCCAGATCGCGGGCGGCGCCGTGGGCGGCGAGCGCCTGCTGGAGTTCATGGAGGAGTTCGGCCTCGCGCGGCTGGAGCCGCTGGCCGACGAGATCATCGGGCGCACCGAGCGCGCGATGCGCGAGGCCATCCGCGCGCTGCCGCGGGGCGTCTACGAGCACGCGATCACCTCCGACGGCTTCGGCGAGCCCATCACGATCAAGGTCCGCTGCCAGGTGCAGGGCGACGACCTGCTCATCGACTACGCGGGCTCGTCGCCGGCCAGTCGCCGCGGCGTCAACGTGGTGATGAACTACACGGAGGCCTACACGACGTACGGCGTGAAGGTCATCGTGAGCCCGGACGTGCCGAACAACGAGGGCGCCTTTCGCCCGCTCCGGATCACCGCGCCCGAGGATTCGATCCTCAACGTGCGGCGGCCGGCGCCGGTGGCCGCGCGCCACGTCATCGGCCACTTCCTGCCGCACGTGATCGCCGGCGCGCTCGGCCAGGCGGTGCCCGAGCGCGTGATGGCCGAGGGCTCCGCCAACATCTGGGGCGTGCAGGTGTCGGGCAAGGATCTCGACGGCGAGCCCTTCACGCACATCTTCTTCTCCTCTGGCGGCACCGGCGCCCGCGCCGTGAAGGACGGGCTCGCGGCGACGGCGTTCCCCTCGGGCGTGCTCGGCACACCGGTGGAGGTCATCGAGAACCTGTCGCCCTTGATCGTCGAGCGCAAGGCGCTGCGCGACGACTCCGGCGGGGCGGGCAAGTATCGCGGCGGGCTGGGCCAGACGATCGCGTTCCGCGTGCGCACGCGCGAGCCCTTCGTCTGCTCGATCCTCTGCGACCGCACCGCCACGCCCGCCCTCGGCTTCCGCGGCGGCGCCCCCGGCGCCCGCGGCGAAGTCCTGATCGACGGCGTCCACCCCGCCAATCCCAAGGCCGAGCAAGTCATCCCGCCCCACGCCCTGGTCGAAGTCCGCCTCCCCGGCGGCGGCGGCTACGGCCCCCCCACCGACCGCGACCCCGACCTGCTCGCCCGCGACCTCCTGGAAGCCTACGTAACCCGCTAGAAGCCACCGGAAGCCGAAGAACGGCGCCGAGCCCGACAGTAGGAACCACCGTTCGCGTTAAGAGTTCGTGGCGCGCCTGCGGACATCCGCGTCCGAGCGCGGGCTCCGCCCGCGCAATCCTGGTCTGGGGGAAAGCAGGGAGGAGCCGAGCCGTCAGGCGAGGCGACGACCGCCGAAAGGGGGGCGAAGCCCCCCTTCGGGGCTACTTGGGTGCGTCTCCCAGCGCCACGGCGATGAGGGCGCCGGGGGCGTCCGTGGGCTGCACGCCGCGGCCGAAGGCCGCCACGTGGCCGCCGAGCCAGCCGACGCAGGGCGTGCGCTCCTCGAGCGCTCCGCGCATGGCCGTCCACTCCTCGGCGAAGCCGGCGCCGAGCTTGCGGTGTCGCTCGGCGCTCTCGATCACGACCACGAGGCGCGCGGGCCGTCCCTCGAGGCGCTTGACCGCCGTGAGCATGGCGTCCGCGGCGCCGTGGACGAGCGTCTCGGGCGAGGGTTCTACGCCGTCCGCGGGCGAGGCGTCCGTGTAGCCGATGCCGGAGGCGTAGGGGGCTTCGACGCACGCAACGCTGGCCAACGGCGTGCGCGAGGCCCGGCCATACACCGCCGAGCCGCCGAGCATGGTGCAGACCGTCCGCATCTTAGGCCCCATGAAGTCCCGCCACGAGGCGAGGAACGTCTGGGCGGCGTCGTCGCCGACCGGACGCGCAAAGGCGAAGGCCAGTCCGCGCGGATACCGCGCACGGAATGGCCAGCCGGCCAGGACGAGACGAGCCGCCGCCTGACCCGCGTCGCGCAGATCGCGACCGGACGTGGCGGCCACGCCGCTGGCGGCGCCGTCGGCATTCGCCACGCCGATGACCAGCGCGCCTTCCCTCAGAGGGCCGTGATCCGTCAAGAGCGCGGTGGCGGAACCGCCCGCCACCGAAACATGCTGTCCAAGAACCTCACGCAGCGAGCCGACGGCGTCGCGCGCCGCAGGCCCCGCGGTGATGACCATCGCAAAGTC
>Ga0066709_100000846_pt1 | contig 18399 bp, 12 predicted proteins | sample GraSoiAngelo_158_FD_79665 | JGI IMG/M metagenome (GOLD analysis project Ga0066709, IMG submission 79665) | Grasslands soil microbial communities from the Angelo Coastal Reserve, California, USA - 14_1009_16_30cm | ecosystem: Environmental > Terrestrial > Soil > Grasslands | place: USA...
ACGTAGCAGTCGCGTTGCGGCAGGCCCTTCGTGAGCGCCTCCCACTCGTGTCCGCCCGTCCGGCTGCGGTACACGCGCAGCTTGCCCTCGGGCAGGTAGTGCTCGGAGTCGCTCTTGATCGGGACGACGTAGATGGTCTCGGGCTCGTGCGCATGCACGTCGATTGGAAATCCAAAATCGGTCGGCAGGTTCCCGCTGACCTCTCGCCACGACTCGCCGGCGTCGTCGCTGCGCATGACGTCCCAGTGCTTTTGCATGAACAGCACGTCCGGGCGCGTGCGATGCATCGCGATCCGGTGCACGCAGTGGCCGACCTCGGCCGTCGGATCGGGGATCTGCTCGGACCTCAGGCCGCGGTTCATCGGTCGCCACGTCTTGCCGGCGTCGTCGCTCCGGAACACGCCCGCCGCCGAGATCGCGATGAAGATCCGGCCGGGATGGCTCGGATCGAGGAGGATCGTGTGCAGGCACATCCCCCCCGCACCCGGCTGCCACAGCGGCGCCGACTTGTGCGTGCGCAGTCCTGCGAGCTCCTGCCACGTCTGCCCGCCGTCGCTCGAGCGGAACAGCGCGGCGTCCTGAATGCCGGCGTAGACCGTGTCCGGATCGGTCAGCGAGGGCTCGAGATGCCAGACTCGCGCGAACTCCCAAGGGCGCTGCGTGCCGTCGTACCACAGGTGCGTGCCGGGCGCGCCGTCGTACGCAAACTTGTTCCCCACCGCGTCCCACGTCTTGCCCCCGTCGTTCGAGCGCTGGATGACCTGCCCGAACCAGCTGCTGGACTGCGACGCGTACAACCGATTCGGGTCAGCGGGCGAGGCCTTGAGGTGGTAGATCTCCCAGCCGCCGAAGTGGGGGCCGCTGACGTCCCACCCTTCGCGTTTGCCATCCGACGTCAGGACGAAGGCGCCCTTGCGGGTGCCGACCAGTACTCGTACTCTGCTCATGCCAACACTCCTTTCTCAGCTCCGCGGTGGCGCGGCTTGCGCTCTGGGCGCCGCCTCCACCACCGATTTCATTCGCGCCAGCCCCTTCTCGAAATTGCCGTCGATCATCTTGTCGATGTCCATGAACAGGTGAACGGCCTTGGCGATGAAGTTGTTCTGGCCGGTCATGCTCCACGTCACGACGGTTTGACCGCCCTCGGGTTTGAAGGTGAACTCCGCCAGGCCGGTGCCGCGGAAGGGCTTCAGGAACTCGAGCTTGATCCTGACCAGATCGTTCGGACGGCTCTCCGTCAGTATCATGCGCCCTTCACCCACCTCGTTGTTGCCGGCCCACGTATAGACGGCGCCGACTCCGGCCGGCGCGCCCTCGTAGCTTTGCTTCATCACCGGATCGATCTTCGCCCACGGGTTCCACGCCTCCCAGTTGTGGAAATCGTTCACCTGGTTAAAGACCGTGGGCGCGGGGGCGGCGATGGTGGTCGTCCGCGCGACGTGGAACTCAGACGGCCGCGTGGCAACGATCGCCACGAATCCGACGACGATGACGCCGAGGCCGATGAGGATTTTTACGAGCACGACGTCACATATTCCTCCAGGCGGGCACCCTTCGCCAGGTGCGCCTCGAGGCGTTCCAGGCTCTGGGTCCAGCCCGCTTCCATCCCCTCGAGATACCGGGCGACCCCGGCGGTCGTCTTCACGACGCGCGCCGTCGACGTTTGTGTCGTCTGGCCACCGTGCTCGGCGAAGGTCACGGTGTTCAGCACTTCAAAGAGCGGCCGGCCCCCGCCGTCCAGCGCAGCGCTGGTGAAGACGAGCTCTCGCTCCGCAGCGTTCGTGGCCACGTTGGCTCCTGCGTCGCTTGCTGACAAGCTCTTGCTCCTTCCCTCGGATGGCTTCCCTTCTCACTGTACAGTCGAACGGAAGGGTCGAGATCGACACGCCCGACCAAAAAAGGCCCCGTGCGGGTCCGGAAGGGTATCGAGCCTCGGCAAATGACACCAATACAAACGATTCGGATATGGCACTGCGATTGCTGCCGCGCCAGAACATGAACAACCTTCCTGCCTACTCCGGGTCGGACTCTCGTCGTCGCGCTGGCAGTACTGCTGACGCTGGCCGCAGCACCGGCTCACGTCGGACGGATTGTAATCAACAATGATGAGTGGACTCTGAGCGACTTCGGCTTCACTCAAGCAAGCGCGACCAACGCCCGGGCTTTTTCCCAGAATCTTGCGTCCTTCCTGGACACCGACGGCAATGCGGGAGGTAGCGTCCTGATCTTCTCGACTTCGGACTTCAGTATGCCAATTTCTGGGATCCATCGACGTTGGGCCTGATCGATCCAGTGGAGAGCACCCACCCGATCTTCACTGGTGTCGCGCAGCTCTACTACGACTTCGGCAATCCGGTGTCCGCCCTGCCCAATCCAAACTCCACGGTGCTCGAGCTCAACACGGCTGGTGTCGGCCTGGTCGGGCTCTCGGAGGACGTCGGCACTTCATCAGTGCCCGGAACCCGGGAGCGTGCTTCTGCTCGGGTTGGGCCTGGTCGGAGCGACTCTGCTCCGCATCCTGCGCCCGGTAGTCATCCAGCGTTTTCTGTAGCTCTGACCGTCCTTTTGACCCGCCCTCGACTTGACAGGTGTAGAGACTTGACAAGTCCCGCTGCCTCCGGATAATGGGCCAGCTTCTTTCATCTTTCGGGTCGCCCCTGCGCTAACTCCGCAAGGAGGAGCCGATGATCAAGGGACTGCTGGCTCTGATCGCTGTCGTGGGTCTGGCCCTCATGAGCTGTGGCGAGGCGGCCGCGCAGAAGGGGACGGCGCCCGCGATCCTGGCCGGGCCGCTCGCGAAGCTCGACATCAAGCCCGCCCAGATCGACACCGCGAGAGGCACCCCCAAGGGAACGTTGACGGTCGCGATGCATTTCGCCCTGGACCCGGGCTGGCTGGACGTGCTCGAGCACTCCTACGCCGTGACGCAGCAGATGTACGACTACCTGGTTCACGACGCCATGATCAAGCCGATGCCGTACGGGTACGTCACCTATGGTCTGGCCGAGCAGGCCGAGCTGGCGGCCGACTTCAGGCGGGCGGCGTTCCGACTGCGTCCGGGTCTCAAGTTCCACGATGGTCAGCCGGTCACCGCGGCCGACGTGAAGTGGACGTACGAGAACTTCAAGGGCGCCTACGCCAAGGTCTTCCACGACAAGCTCGAATACGTCCAGATCCCGGACGACCGCACGATCGTCTTCCACTTCAAGGAGCCGTTCATCGATTTCATGGACCTCTACAACGGCGGGGTCAGCGGGATCGGGTGGATCGTCCCCAAGCACTATTACGAGAAGGTCGGTCGCGACGGGTTCAAAGCGCGGCCCATCGGGGCCGGGCCGTACAAGCTCGTCAGCCAGCAGGCGGGCGTGCAGATGGTGTTCGAGGCCTTCGAGGACTACTGGCGGCGCAGCCCGGCCACCAAGACGATCGTGGTCAAGGGCGTCAGGGATCTCACCGCCCGCATGGCCGGTCTCCAGACCGGCGAGCTGGATCTCGCCTTCGGCATGACGGGCAAGTTGATGCCCCGCCTGATGGCCGACGCCAACCTCCGGTGGGATCCGAACTTCACGGGACCGTGGTGGCTCATCTTCCCCGGCTACAACGAATCAGGCAATCCGTTCCGCGACAAGCGCGTGCGCCAGGCGATCAGCCTCGCCATCAATCGGTCATTCCTCGTCAAGCAAGAAACGCAGGGGATCGGCAAGCCATGGGGCAACTGGATCAGCCCTGAGAATCGCGACGCGCTGCAAGGCGCGGAGGCGCCCGTGCCGGAATACAACGTCGAGAAGGCGAAGCAACTGATGGCGCAGGCCGGCGTCCCCGACGGCTTCGAGTTCGAATACGTGCCATTTCCGCCCTACTTCGACATGGGCGAGCGCATTCTCACCGATCTGCGCGCCATCGGCCTTCGCGGCAAGATGCAGACGCTGGAGGGCCCCGCCTTCAGGGCGAAGATCGGTCAGGGGCGCAAGGGATTTCCGGGGAATCGCACGATCGCGCAGAACATCGACCCCCGCGCCGGCGGCGCGAAGGCGAACGTCGCCGTCTACGCCGTGTGCGGAAGCTCGGCATCCTTCGTCTGCGAGCCGCAGATCGAGGCCCTGTGGACCAAGCACCAGGCGAGCCTCGACCAGCAAGAGCGCGAGCGACTGATCAAGGCGATCCAGCGGATTCTCCTCGACGAGTACTATTTCGTGCCGATCTACTGGAACCCGTTCGTCCACGCGGTGGGTCCGCGCGTGCTGCCGGAGGGTAGGGCGGTCAGCAGATACTGGGACACGCTGAACGCGCCTTACCCGTGGCCCTGGGAGATCTGGGAGGTCAAGGCGGACCGCTGAGGTCAGGGCGTCATGAAGAAGTACGTCCTCGTCCGAGCGCTCTACAGCGTCGTGACCCTGTGGCTACTGGTCACGATCATCTTCGGGCTGGTCCGGTTGACAGGCGATCCGGTCGCGATGAAGGCCGAGGCGGGCGCGGATGCCGCCTACGTGGCCCAGCTCAAGAGCGACTGGGGCCTGGATCGGCCCCTCCACTGGCAATACCTCGGCTTCGTCGGCAGGCTGCTGCGAGGAGACTTCGGGCACTCGTTCGAGAAATCGCTGCCCGTCCGTGACATCTACTTCGAGCGGCTGCCGAACTCGCTCAAGCTCGGGTTCGCCGCATTCGTCATCTCCGTCGTGCTCGGCGTCCCGCTGGGGATGCTCTCGGCGTTGAAGGTGAATTCGGGGTGGGACAACGCCGGCAAGATGGTCGCGTTGCTCGGGCTGTCGATGCCGGGCTTCTTCGTCGGGCTGGTCCTGATCATCGTCTTCGGCATCAACCTGGGATGGCTTCCCGTCCTCGGCAAGGGCCCGAGCACCTTCGTCTGGAGCATGCCATCGACGTGGATGCCGTTCTGGTTCAGGGACTGGGCGTATCTCGCCATGCCCGCCTTCGCCCTGGGCTGGTATTTCTCCGGCGCGATGCTGAGGATCACGCGCTCGGGCATGCTCGACGTCCTCGGCAGTGACTACATCAAGCTCGTGCGTCTGAAGGGTGTCCCCGAGCGCATGGTCGTGGCGAAGCACGCGCTGAAGAACTCGATGATCCCCGTCCTGACGTTCGCGGGGTTGAATCTCTTGATCATGGTCAACGTCGCGGTCGTGATCGAGGTCATCTTCAACTGGCCCGGCGTGGGTCAGCTACTCTACGACGCGCTGAGCAACCGCGACTTCCCCATGGTGCAGGGCGTCGTGCTCATGTCCGGGCTCATGATCGTGGTCCTCAACTTCACGATCGACGTCCTGTACGGGTACGTCGACCCCCGCATCCGTCTGTCGCGATAGACCGAGGAGGGTGCCCCATGGCGACGATTCCGATTGGCGCGGGCCCAACGATCACGGCCCAGCGCGTCGCCCGGCGCCGCTACCGCGTCTTCTTCCGCAACGCGCCCATCGTCCCGCTCCTCATCGTGACCGTCCTGGCCCTCGTCGCTGTCCTGGCCCCGGTCATCGCGCCGCACGGCAAGCTCGATCCGGTGAAGCCGACGCAAGACCGGTGCCTGGCGAAGTACGGCACCGCCGACTGTCCCTACGTCGACAACGTGCCTCCCTTCTGGGCTCACGGCGGCACGCTAGACACGCCGCTCGGCACCGACTTCCTGGGCCGCGACGTGCTGAGCCGGCTGATGTACGGCGCCAGCATCTCGCTCGTGGTCGCGCTGACCGGCACGCTCTTCGCCGGCGCGATCGGCACGGTGCTCGGCGTCCTGGCCGGTTACATGGGCAAGTGGTGGGACCAGATCATCATGCGGATCACCGATGCCTGGTTGACGCTGCCGTCGCTGGTCTTCGCGATTCTCCTGTCGAGCGTGCGGGGCCCGGGTCTCTGGAACGTCGTCCTCATCCTCGCGCTGGTGTTCTGGAGCCGGTACTCCCGCGCGGTCCGCGCCGAAGTGCTGGCCATCCGCGAGCGGGAGTTCGTCAAGCTCGCGGAGATCAACGGCATCGGCAAGCTCACGATCATCTGGCGTCACATCATCCCGAACGTGATGAACACCGTCATGGTGCTGTTCAGTCTCCAGGTGGGCGTGGCCGTCATCATCGAGGCGTCGCTCTCCTTCCTCGGCGTCGGTGTCCCGCCGCCCGAGCCATCGTGGGGGCTCATGATGGCCCAGGAACGTGAGTCGTTGATGGAAGGGCGGTGGTGGCTAGCCGTCTTTCCCGGCGCCTGCATCACGATGCTCGTGCTCTCCGCCAACATGCTCGGCGACTGGTTGCGGGTGAGGCTCGATCCGCAGCTGCGGAACCGCTAGCTCAGCGCGCTTCTCCGGAACGAGCGAGACGCTGGAGGGACATGCCATGCGGAAGACGGTCTTCGCGATCGGCGCGGTGCTGACACTGGGATGCGGCGTGGCCTGGGGCCAGGGCGCGCCGTCGGCGTCCAAGCCGATCCTGACCGGGCCGCTGGCGAAGCTCGAGATCAAGGACGCCAAGATCGAGGCGGTGAGGGGAACGCCCAAGGGCACGTTGAACATCGGTTTGCACTTCGGGCTCGATCCCGGCTGGTTCGACCCCCTTGGGTACTACGGGCCGGCGCATCACTTCTACTACCTGGTCCACGACGCGCTCATCAAGCCCATGCCGCAAGGAGAGTTTACCTTTAGCCTGGCCGAGCACGCCGAGATGAGCGCGAACTTCACCAAGGCGGCCTTCCGCCTGCGGCCGGGCCTCAAATTCCAGGACGGCCACCCCCTCACCACGGCGGACGTCAAGTGGACCTACGAGAACTACCGCGGGTACAACTTCAAGCTCTTCCAGGACAAGCTCGACCGCATCGAGATCGTCGACGACCGCACCATCGTCCTCCATTTCAAGGAGCCGTTCGTGGATTTCCTCGATCTCTACAACGGCGCCGGCAGTGGCATCGGGTGGATCGTACCGAGCCACTACTACGAGCGGGTGGGCAAGGACGGCTTCAAGACGCGCCCCATGGGCGCGGGGCCGTTCAAGTTCGTGAGTCAGGAAGCGGGCGTGCAGGCCTCGTTCGAGGCGTGGAACGAGTACTGGCGCCGGGCTCCGGGCGTCAAGGCGATCAACGTCAGGGGCATCCGGGACCTGGCGGCCCGCATGGCCGGCCTGCAGACCGGTGAGCTCGATCTCGCCTACGGCATGACCGGCAAGCTGTTGCAGCGGGTGCTGGCGGATCCCAAGCTGCGCTGGGACCCCAACTTCACTGCGCCCTGGCATCTGGTGTTCCCGGGCTACAACGAGCCCTCGAGCCCATTCCACGACAAGCGCGTGCGCCAGGCCGTCAGCCTCGCGATCAATCGACCGTTCCTCGTGAAGCAGGAGACCCAGGGAATCGGCAAGCCCTGGGGCAACTGGATCAGCCACGAAAACCGCGACGCGTTGCGTGGGGATGGGACCGAATTGCCGGTGCCGCCGTACGACCTGGCCAAGGCGAAACAGCTGCTGGCGCAGGCCGGCTTCCCCAACGGCTTCGAGTTCGACTGGTATGTTCCCTTCGCGCCGTACTTCGACATGGCCGAGCGCATCCTCAACGATCTGCGCGCCGCCGGCATGCGGTCCAAGATGCAGATGCTGGACGCGCCGGCCTACATGGCGCAGACGAGCAAGGGCCGCAAGGGCTTCCCCGGCAACCGCACCATCGTCCAGAGGATCGATCCGCGGCCCGGAGGCGCCAAAGCTTTGATTCGACTCTACGCGGTCTGCGGCGGGCAGGCCTCCTACATCTGTGAGCCGCAGATCGAGGCCCTGTGGGCCAAGCACGAGGCGAGCATCGATCCGGCCGAACGCGATCGGCTGGCGAAGGAGATCCAGCGCATCCTCGTGGAGGAAAGCTACCTCGTGCCGCTCTACCTGAACCCGTTTGTGCACGCCGTGACTCCCAAGGTGCTTCCGGAAGGCGATCCGGTGCACCGCTACTGGGACACGGTCAACGCTCCTTTCCCGTGGCCCTGGGAGGTCTGGGAGGTCAAGGGGTAAGTGCCTCCGCTCCTGCGGGTCAGCGACCTCCGGACGTACTACGTCGGCTTCCGCGGCACGCGCGTCGTGAAGGCGGTGGACGGCGTCAGCTTCACGCTCGAGCCCGGCGAGACGTTCGGCCTCGTGGGCGAGTCCGGCTGCGGGAAGACCACGACGTGCCACTCCATCGTGCGCTTGCTCGCACCCAGCGCCAGCATTGTGAGCGGCAGCATCGAGCTCGACGGCGACGATCTCGTGAAAAAGAGCCAGGCGGAGATGCGTCGGATCCGCGGGCGGCGGATCGCGACCATCCTCCAGGACCCGATGGCGTCGCTCGATCCGCTGTTCTCGATCGGGCAACAGGTGGCGGAGCCGGCCTACTATCATCAATCGCTCCGCGGGCAGCCGCTGCGGCAGCGCGTGAAGGAGCTCCTGACCGCGGTGCGCATTCCGTCGGCGGAGCGCCGCATGAAGGACTTCCCTCACCAGATGAGCGGCGGCATGCGCCAACGCATCGTCGGCGCGATCGCCCAGGCCGGAGGGCCCCGGATCATCATCGCCGACGAGCCCACCACCAACCTCGACGTCACCATCCAGCTTCAGTACCTGAACCTCCTGAAGGAGCTCCAGCGCGCGAGCGGCGTCGCGCTGATCTTCGTCACGCACAACCTCGGGATCGTTGCCAAGATGTGCGACAAGGTCGCGGTGATGTACGCCGGCAAGATCGTGGAGATGCAGTCGGTGCGGGGTCTGTTCTACCGCCCCCGGCATCCGTACACGCGCGCCCTGCTCGACTCGATTCCAAAGCTCGGCGTCAAGGAGCCGCTCTACGGCATCCCCGGCCAGCCGCCGGATCTCTCCGATCTGCCGGCCGGGTGTAGCTTCCATCCTCGCTGCCGTCAGGCGATGGATCGCTGCCGGATCGAGGATCCGTGGCGGCACGACATGGGCGACGACGCGAGCGTCCGGTGCTGGCTGCCGATCGAGGAGGCGGCGGCACGTGGGTAAGCCGCTGCTCGAAGTCCGCGACCTCAAAAAGCACTTTCCCGTCGGCGGCTCGCTGCTCGGCAAGGGGCGGGGCGTCGTCAAGGCCGTCGATGGGATCAGCTTCACGATCAACGCCGGCGAGACGCTCGGTCTTGTCGGAGAGTCCGGGTGCGGCAAGACGACCACCTCGAAACTCGTGCTCGCCGCCGAAGCGCCGACGGCCGGCGCCATCGAGTTCGAGGGGCGCAACCTCGCGGAGCTGACCGGCACGGCGCTCCGAGACCACCGGCGCAAGGTGCAGGTGGTCTTCCAGGACCCGTATAGCTCGCTCAGTCCCCGGATGCGCGTGGGAGATATCATCGCCGAGCCCATCAAAGCTCACGAGCATCTCTCCTCGCAGGACATTCGAGCGCGCGTGGCCGAGCTCCTCGAGCTGGTCGGCCTCCGGCCCGATGTCGCGCGGCTCTTTCCGCACGAGTTCAGCGGCGGGCAGCGACAGCGGCTGGCCATTGCGCGCGCGTTCTCCACCAACGCGCGGCTCGTCGTGCTCGATGAGCCCGTCTCGGCGCTGGACGTCTCGATCCGCGCGCACATCATCAGCCTGCTCGAGGAGATCCAGCGCCGGCTCGCGGTGAGCTATCTGTTCATCGCCCACGATCTGGCCGCGGTATCGCACATCAGCCATCAGACCGCCGTGATGTATCTCGGCAAGCTCGTCGAGGTCACGGACAGCCTCGAGCTCTGCCGCACGCCACTTCATCCGTACACCAAGGCGCTCTTCGCGGCGTCGCTCCCGTCACATCCGGACGAGCCGCGCGACGAGATCGTCCTCGCCGGTGAAGTCCCGAGCGCGCTCAACCCGCCGGCGGGCTGCCACTTCCACCCGCGCTGCCCGTTCGCCATGCCGCGCTGCTCGGAGGAGGAGCCCAAGCTCGCCGAAGTCGCGCCGGGCCACCAAGTGGCCTGTCATCTCTACGACCTGTAACGATCTGCTGACCGAAAATCAGCGGACACTTCCGGTATTCTGGAAGTGTCCGACTTGACGCAGGCTTGGCGCTTGACTGGAGCCTTGGGCCGGGCGATTCTCGGGGCGCTGGTAGGGTCAGGGAAGCATTGAGGAAGTCGTTCGCGCGAGTTCTAGCTTCGCTGCTTCCCGGGACAGCGCGATCTTGGGATGGGCATTGATTGGGTCGTGGAGCACTGCGTGATTCTCGCTTCTTCCAACGAGCGGTGGTTCCCGCCGCCGGCGGTGATCCTCATAGCGTGGCCGAGCGACAACTCGTAGGTTGTCAGGATTGCACCGAGGGTGAGCCATTGCTCGACTTTGTCGGGACGATGGGTGCCGGGTTTGAGCCACGACTGGGCGAGTTAAGCAGACGGCTCGGGACCCGAGGCGGCCGCGGACTGGGCGCTCGCACTCCTCGAAGCTCCACTCGCGAAGATGCTTGAGCAGGTGCACAGGCAAGAGGCGGGCAGCCTGGGCCGCTCGTGGCCGCCGCTCAGCGGATGGCGGCGGCGGAGCGCGTCGTCGACGAAATGCGAGTCCGGGATCCCTCAGCCGGTCCGGCAGCAGCCCCGTGGCATAGGTGTCCTTCTTCTGCAGCGGACCGCGATGCAGGCGAGATGCTCCACGATTTCTGATCCGGCATCTGAGCTCGGCGGACTGTAACACCGGTTTCCGTCCTGGACGAGAGAAGGCTGGCGAAGCTGGGTGGGAATCTTTCAGGGCGTGGTCTCGAGGCCACTCGGTAAGTTGGTGGCTCACGGCTTGATCGTGCTTATCACGGTCGTGTTGCGCGGGTACCATCTCGGTTCGCCTCCTCTGTGGGTCGACGAGGCGGAGTCCTCGCTGAACGCTCTGACCATCGTCGCGGACGGCGTTCCCGGCGATCATTTTCTTGGGCAGCCAATCTACGAGAACACGCTCGTGCGCCCGTGGCCGGGGAATCCAGAGTACGAATTCCGCGACCTCAGCTACTCCGACCGCGGATTGGCCATCTACCATGGCTGGCTGCCTCTTTATTCGATCGCTGCGGCCTTCCGGCTCGCGGGCGTGACACCTGAGGCGGCGCGCCGCGGCACACCGCCCCGCGATGCGAGCCTGTCTGAGATCCGCCGGTGGACTGCCGTGCCACGCTTGCCCACACTCGTCTTCAGCGCGCTGTTCGTCATCGCTGCCTGGGGCCTTGGGCGAAGTGTCCATAGCGCGCCGGCTGGGTGGTCGCTCGCCTTCGCGGCCGCGACCTCGAACTATTTCGTTTGGGTGGGCCGCCAGGCCCGGTACTACTCCGCCACGACCGCAGGGAACGCCGTCTGCGGCCTTGCTATATGGCATGCCTGTCGGCGCGGCCGCGTGGCCGACCATGCGCTCGCAGGAGTGGCGGTTGGCGTTCTTTTCCACATCCACTCGGTAAGCGCGCTGACGATGGTCGCCCTCTATGCCGCCGCGTTTCCCCTGTGGCGACGCCAACCGCAGCTTTGGCTACGCATCCTGACCGCCGGGGCCGCGAGTGGCCTCCTGGTGCTGCCATGGGCCGTCTGGTCGGGATGGCTGGGCCAGAGAGCATGGATTCCAGCCGCCCGTCACTACCTGGATGTGCCCATGTTGCTCTGGTCGCTGCCAATCACCAATCCCACGGTGCTTATCACCGCAGGCTTGGGCCTCACCTGGCTCGGAGTCGCCAGTCTCCTGATCGACCGTGTCAACGACCGATGGACTCGCCCTTTTGTGGATAAGGCTGCGGCCTTCTACTTCGCGACCGTCTGGCTCGCGCTCACATACCTCGTCTTTGTCACGCTCGTGCCGGCGGCGAGCTACTTCATCGAACGTCTGAAGCTCGTGGTGGCGGTACCGGGCTTGCTCGTGACCGCCCTCGTCATCACCTCGACGAGCCGCACCCTGCGCCCGTCGTCGCGGCTCCTCCCCGTCACTGCGATGATCTTCATGCTCGTTCTGGCTGGGCAAATCCCGCCGAAAGTGATGTTCGATGACACAGACGCCAGTGACCGTCGCTTCGCAGATCTGGTGGGCCTCATTCGATCCTGGACGCTTGGGGCCGGAGGGCGTATGTTCGCGAGCCCCAACGACCACCTGGTCCTGACCTATTATTCTGGGCGGCCTGTTCAAAACATTGCCCCGGTCCGCAAGGAATGGCTGGACCGCTTCGCCAGCGACTTGATCGTCATCGAAGGGGGTGGGTTCTTGACACCGAATCCTTCCGAGGTTCAGGTCACAGCGCGGGGCGTCGGGATCGAATTGACCGCGGCGGAGGCAAAGTCTCGCGCGATTGACGCAGTCTGGCTCGCTACGGCTCTCCACCTGACCGCGTCTGGCTCCTCGGTCGTGCCTCCACCGAGGATGGCGGACACACTCGACCGCGCATTGGTTCACCTGGTACAGGACAGCACTCGTAGGCAAATGATTCGCTTGGTCAGGGGCACGCCCCTCGCCCGCTTTTCAACACCGTCGGACGTGTGGGAGTTCCGTCACAGCTTCTTCTACTGGTTTGCGAACCCGGCCTGGCGAGGAGGTGCGGGACTCAATTACAGCGCGTGCCGCGCTGCAGCACGCGTCCACCTCCATCCGAGCGGCTTCGCAGTGTTTGACTGCCGGAGAATCCGCGAACCCCGGCTCGTTTCGCAAGCGGGGGTCTTGAAGGAGCGGCCATGATGTCTGCCAGAGAGGATCGACCCGAGAAGGGTGAGCTGTCGATCGTGATGCCCTGCCTCAACGAAGTGCGGACGCTCGAACCCTGCATTCGGAAGGCTCAGGGATTCCTTGAGCGTCACGCCATTTCTGGTGAGGTCATCGTCGCCGACAACGGGAGCACCGACGGTTCGCAGGCGCTCGCCGCGAGTCTCGGCGCGCGCCTGGTGTCCGCGCCTCTCCGAGGGTACGGGGCGGCGTTGCGGGCGGGCTTCGAAGCGGCGCAGAGCCGCTACGTCGTGATGGGAGACAGCGACGACAGCTACGATTTTTCTGACCTAGCCGGCTTTCTCGAGAAGCTGCGCGCAGGCGACGATGTCGTCGTTGGCAATCGCTACCGCGGTGGTATCGCCCCGGGCGCCATGCCTGCCCTCCATCGCTACGTTGGCAATCCCCTTCTGAGCTTCTTTGCGCGCGTTTTCTTCGGCATCCCGCTGGGCGATGTGTACTGCGGCCTCCGGGGGATGAGCCGGGCCGCGCTTGACCGCCTGGACCTCCAGAGCTTGGGCATGGAGGTCGCCTTGGAGATGCTGGTCAAATCGCGATTGCTCGGGATGAGGGTCTCCGAAGTTCCGACGACGCTCGCGCGAGATGGTCGGGGGCGCCCGCCTCACATCAACACCTGGCGCGACGGGCGCCGCAGTCTGCTTCTCTATCTTGCTAGCATGCCACACGGATTGTTTCTCTACCCTGGTGGGATCCTGCTGATACTCGGCTTGATTGTCGGCGCGTTCATCGTTCTGAGGCCGTTGTCGCTCTACAACGTTCATTTCGATATCCATACGCTCCTCTACTGCGGCGCCGCCGTGCTCTTGGGGTTTCAGCTCATTTCATACTCCATCGTCCTGCGCTTCCTCATGGTGACCGCGGGCCTTCTCCCGCCTCAACCTGACTTCATCAGGTGGGTCGCCCACTACAAACTGGAGTATGGCGTTGGTGCGGGAATCGCGCTCGTCTCTTTAGGGCTTGCCGGTGTCCTGTGGCTCCTGCGTGCCTGGCAGGCCACTTCCTTCGAGAACCTCGACCCGTTCGTAATGATGCGAGTCGCCATCCCGTCGGCGACAGCGATCACGCTGGGGTTTCAGATGGCGTTCGCAGCCCTTTTCATGAGCCTTGCCAAGTGGCACGCCCGGACACGCGCGTTCTGGTAATGCCCGTTCCCGAGCCTTCCAGTCCGTGATGAGTGATGCCGCTGGGTCTGATGTCACGGGCGCGGTCGAGCGAATTACTATGACTTCTCCGTCTTGGCGGTCTGAGTAGTGTTGTTGCGTCGTTGTCGGTGGCGCCAGGACAAACTAGAGGTCCGAGTTTGAGTAGAAATTTTCGGAAATGCCACCACTGATTTCTGGAAAGAGGTGTGAGGCGCGCAGCTAGCGACGGGCGGAGAGGTTGTTACCACGTGGAAAGGAATTGTGCTGTTCCGCGGCGGCTATCGGGTCTCTTCTCGTCTCCCGTGCTGGTCGCTGGTTCATAGATTCCGATCGTATAAGCGCCTGCGATCTTCGAGCACCTCACTCACCATTTGGCACGCTACTGGCAGTTGGCACTTGGTCAGCTGACGGGAGGGTCCGGGAACGCATTTGGACGCAGGTCTTGTGAACCCGACCGCGCTCCCGGGAGGGATATGATGCCGAGCCACAGCGAACTCGTGACCAGCAAGCCCGTCCGCCTCGTCATAGCAGAGGGTCACGAGATCGTCCTCCTGGGACTCGAGCGCTTCCTCAGTTCGTTGGAGGATTTCACGGTCGTGGGCACCGCGACCGACTGCCCAGGATCGCTGGCGGCAATTCGTGCCCACAGGCCCGACGTCGCCATCCTGGACATCCGGCTGCCGGCCGAGAGCGGGCTCGAAGTTGCCGGCGCGATCATGCGGGAAGGCCTGCCGACCCGCATTGTCCTCGTCGGTGAGACGATCAACGACCGCGAGTCGCTCGAGGCGCTTCGGCTCGGCATTCACGGGATCCTGCTCAAGGAGATGGCGCCTCGGCTGCTCGTGCAGTGCATCCGGAAGGTGCACGCGGGCGGACACTGGGTCGAGCAAGAGTCGCTGCGTCGCACGGTCGAACAGCTGCTACGAGAAGAGGTGTCGCCACGGCCGGCCTCGCCCCCGTTGACGCTGGCCGAAGTCCGGATCGCCGGAGTGGTGGCGCAAGGGGCCCGCAACAAAGAGATCGCCGACCATCTCGGAGTCTGCGAGAGCACAATCAAGAACCATCTGCACAACATCTACACGAAGCTCAATCTCTCGAGCCGGGGTGAACTCGCCCGTTGGTATCGAACCGTAGCGCGCCCGAACGGATCGCCATCCGACACGCATTCCTCGAGGATCTCACGCACCACGCCTGAGAGCCGATCGATGGATGCCTACGTCGCTGCCCCCGCTTCGGGGGTTGGGGATCGTTCGGCCAATGGACACCGTTGATCCTTGGATCAGGCTCGTTGACCGTCTTGCCCTGGGACACCATGAGCGACGACACGGTGCAACTCGATCTCGAGACCGAGCGGTATCTCACAGCCAACGTCAGTACCTTGTAGTCATTTCTTAATCCCCACGAGAAGATCACCGATTTCAGCGGGCACGTGGACGATGTCCTGGTCATCCGCGTTTGCTTCCCAACCGTCGCGCGACCGGCCAGACTGCCCTGTTCCGGTAGAGAGAGGGGGCGTAACGAAATCCGCCTGCTCTCGGACCAGCGACGCTAAGCTCGACTAGTCTGTAGCTATTCGGCTTTCCACCGACGGCTCAAGGTATAGTCAGCGCGGGACTCCGCGACGAGCCGGCCATTCGTGGGTCTCGCCAGACGTCGGGCCGCCCGAGCAATCTGGCGATCGCAAATCCGCAAGATCATGAACAAGCCGATCAACAGCATCGCCAACCCTACCAAGAGAATTAACGCGAGTTCGAAATCGTTCATCAACCCTCCACACGATCATCGCATGCGCTTCTTTGTCTCGGTGCATCGCTCGCATGACTCGCAAGGCGAAGACACCGGGCACCCAGGTCGACCCGTTGCTACTTCAGCCCATATCGGAACTCGATGATCGACCCATCGTTCATGGTGATGCGGTAGTAGTACGTCATGTTGGCGCTGAGGCTCTTGGTGCTGATGTTGAAGATCCACTGCTGGTCGCTGGAGGACCAGCGGAACGCGGTGTCGGGCGTGGTCGAGTCCACCGCCTCGTCCACCTCCGTCAGCGTTCCTGTCGACGAGTAGTAGCGGACGAAGCTGGTGACGACGCCAGGCGTTCCGACTGAGTTGCCGTTCGCGTCACATACGCGGAACTTCGTGGGCACCGTGCTCTTCTGCTTGAATACGCTGCTGCCGTCCGGATTGATCGGCTGCAGGACCTGGTGCCCGGCGTCACCATAGCAGGCAAGGCCCACGGGCGCATACATGATCGACAGAGTGCCGCCGGCGAATGTGAACGCGTAATTCGCAGCCCTGAGCGTCTCCAAGGATGCGCTGATGGGATAGGAGCCGACCGAGCTCGTCGTCGTAGCAGATGTGGTCAACGATGGGCTCCCGGTGACCCCGCTTGTGGCGAGCGTCTCACCGTTCTTGAAACCGGTAGTAGTCGCCGTGAGCGGCGGATTCGTAGCATTGAGGATCTTCGTCTTGTTGTCGGCCGTCACGGTGAGGGTGGCCTTGGCGATGGTGAAGTTGGCCGTGTTGTAGATGATGGTGTAGTTGCCGGGCACCGCCGCCGGGCTCAGGGCCGCGCTGATGGTGTAGGGGCTCCCGACTACTACCTCGCCCGCCGTCCGGCTGTAGGCTGCTGACACCCCGTCCGCCGGCACGAACCCGCTCAGCGTTCCCGTCAGCGCCGGATCAGCGTCGCCGTAGGTCTTGCTCGCCGCGTTCGGCGTCACCGAGGCGGCCTTCTTGGTAATCGTGAAGTTCGTCGTGTTGTAGGTGATGGTGTAGTTGCCGAGCACGCTGGCCGGGCTTAGCGCGGCGCTGATGGTGTAGGGGCTCCCGGCGACCGTCTCACCCGCCGTCCGGCTGTAGGCTGCCGACACCCCGTCCGCATTCATGAAGCCGCTCAGCGTCCCCGTCAGCGCCGGGTCGGCGTCGCCGTAGATCTTGCTCGCCGCGTTCGGCGTCACCGAGGCGGCCTTCTTGGTGATCGTGAAGCTCGCCGTGTTGTAGGTGATGGTGTAGTTACCGAGCACGGCCGCCGGGCTCAGCGCGGCGATGATGGTGTATGGGTTGCCTGCCACCATATCGCCCGCCGTCCGGCTGTAAGTCGCCGTCACGCCGTCCGCCGCTACGAACCCGCTCAGTGTCCCCGTCAGCGCCGGGTCGGCGTCGCCGTAGATCTTGCTCGCCGTGTTCGGCGTCACCGAGGCGGCCTTCTTGGTGATCGTGAAGTTCGCCGTGTTGTAGGTGATGGTGTAGTTGCCGAGCACCGTCGCCGGGCTCAGCGCGGCGCTGATGGTGTAGGAGCCGACGGTCTCCCCGGGGATACGGCTGTAGGCCGCCGTCACGCCGTCAGCGCCCAGGAAGCCGCTCAGCATGCCGGTGGTTAGCGGGCTAAGGTCGGCGTCACCGTACGTCTTGCTCGCCGCGTTCGGCGTCACCGAGGCGAGCCGCGGCGCGATAGTGAAGCTCGCGGTGTTGTACGTGACATCGTAGTTGGCCAGCACCTCCGCCGGGGTCAGGTTCGCGCTGATCGTGTACGGGCTGCCCACGACCGTCTCGCCGGCCGTGCGGCCGTAGTTCGCCGTCACTCCGTCCGCGGGGACGAACCCACTCAGCGTCCCTGTCAGTGCCGGGTCGGCGTCACCGTACGTCTTGCTCGCTGCGGCCGGCGTCACCGACGCGTTCCGCTTGTTGATCGTGAAGCTGGCCGTGTTGTAGGTGATGTCATAGTTGCTGAGGACGCCTGCCGGGCTGAGGGTGGCGCTGATGGTGTAGGGGCTGCCCGCCACCGTCTCGCCCGCCGCGCGGCTGTAGGTCGCCGTCACGCCGTCCGCGGCCACGAACCCGCTCAGCGTCCCGGTCAGCGCCGGGTCGGCCGCCCCGTACGTCTTGCTCCTCGCGTCCGGCGTCACCGACGCCAGGGCCTTAGTGACGGTGAAGCTGGCCGTGTTGTAGGTGATGTCATAGTTGCCGAGCACGCCCGCTGGGCTCAGAGTGGCACCGATGGCGTAGGGGCTACCGGCCACGGTCTCGCCAGCCGCGCGGCTGTAGATCGCCGTCACGCCGTCCGTCGGCACGAACCCGCTCAGCGTCCCCGTCAGCGGCGGGTCGGCCGTCCCATATGTCTTGGTCGCCGGGTTTGGCGTCACAGAGGCAGTCTTTGGGGTGATCGTGAAGGCCGCAGCGTTGTACGTGATGGTGTAGTTACCGAGCACGCCCGTCGGGCTCAGGGTGGCACTGATGGTGTAGGGACTCCCGGCCACTGTCTCGCCGGCCGTGCGGCTATAGGTCGCGGTCACGCCGTCCGCCGCCACGAACCCGCTCAGCGTCCCGGTCAGCGTCGGGTCGGCGCTGCCGTACGTCTTCGTCTTCGCATCCGGCGTCACGGACGCCGCCTTCTTGTTGATCGTGATCGCCGCCGACGCGCTCTGCTTGGCGTTGTAGTTCGAGTCCCCCGCGTACCGCGCCGCCACCGAATACGTCCCGGCTGTGATCGGCGCCGACGTCAGCAGGTTGCCCGGCCCTGGCGTCACCGCATACGCGATCGTCACCGGCGTCAGGTCCTCGCCGAGCACGCCCTTCGCCGATCCGCTGCCCG
>Ga0066709_100000847_pt1 | contig 18398 bp, 15 predicted proteins | sample GraSoiAngelo_158_FD_79665 | JGI IMG/M metagenome (GOLD analysis project Ga0066709, IMG submission 79665) | Grasslands soil microbial communities from the Angelo Coastal Reserve, California, USA - 14_1009_16_30cm | ecosystem: Environmental > Terrestrial > Soil > Grasslands | place: USA...
TCGGCCAGACCGGCGCACCGGTTCTGCGGTCGAACGCGAACGTAAATCCTTGCTTGGTCAGTTGAATAACCGCCTTGATGCGGCGACCGTTTACAGAGATGTCCCCGAGGACAGGGTGTGCGGGCAGATCGTAGTCCCACAGTCCGTGATGATCGATCTGGAAGTGCCACACGCGCCTTCCCGTTTTCGCTTCCAGACAGACGAGCGTCTCGGCGTACAGGTTGTCGCCGGGACGGTGACCGCGGTAAGCCTAAGCCTCGCCGGTCGCTCCCGTCACTGGGAGATAGACATAGTCGAGCTCCGGATCGTAGGTCATTCCCGACCACACGTTCGTATTCCTCGAATACTCAGCGGAGCCGTCGAGCCACGTCTCGTGACCGAGTTCCCCAGGCTTGGGCACCGTGTGAGAGGTCCAGAGCCGTTTGCCGGTGCAAACGTCAAGCGCCTGAACGTAGCCCGGAGGCATCTCCTTCGTGCGCGTAGGGTCGAGGATCGCGTTGCCGACTATGACGACGTTGCCGGCAATGAGGGGTCGTCGGCCCGCAAAGTTTGTCGACCGTACGGCGCGCGTCGTACAGCCAGCGCTGTTGGCTTGTTGCAGGATCCAAAGCCGCCACCATGCCAAGCGGAGTGACCGTAGACAGCACGCCCTTCACCATCAGGGGCGTATCCTGGTTGCGGGTCGCCCGCAATGCGGGACCGGCAATCTGGAAATCGCGATCGGCGGACGCCCACCGCCAGACTACGCGGAGATTCTGAACATTGTGCCCACGATGCAACGCTTGCGGGGACAGCCGTCGCGATGCGCTCGTGCCGAACATGCCGGTCTCCTTGCTAGACGGGTACGGTCGCTCAACAAAAGCGCGCGAAGGACACACACGGGTTGACGCGCTGCGCCGGTATTGACGGGCTGCCCTCTACGGCGTCCTGAATCCGTCGCTGGTTCGCTCGCCGAGGAATGCCATGTTGAAGCCCGAGGCACTACCGCCCCGCCATCGAGGCGTTCCCTTTGCAATGGCGCTCGGTGTGGTCTCGCTGAGCGACCGCGAGTACGCACCGTGGCCTACCTCTTGAAGTCGAACCAGTACCCCGCCGGCCAACAGGAACCGGCTCCGGAGCCCGCCGCGCTCAAAGAGGTGACGTTCAAGCGGCCCGACTCGACTCCGAAACGCTGAACCCGGACAGCTTTCAGCAATCAGCTTTCAGCAATCAGCTTTCAGCGGGCAGCTGAACTTGATTGGGTTTGCTCTAGCTGTCAGCTGATTGCTGAAGGCTGACCGCCAAATGCTGAGCGCTGAAGGCGCTCCCCTCACTGCGTGGCCTTGGATCGACCTGGGCGCCCGAACAGGTCAAGACGAACGGCCCTTCCCATCTCGAAGTACCCGAGAGGGCTTGGATGAATGCCGTCGCAGTCATACGCTGGGTTCAGCCGATCGCGATCCATCTCGTCCCGCACCACCCTGTCGAAGTCGATTACGCCGTCGAAGGGGCCCTTGGTGCGGATCCAGTCGTTCAGAAGGTTGCGCTGCTGCGTTTTGGCGGCATCCCACGGAATCTGCTGATTGTTGTGCCTGGGCACTAACGTGGCCCCATACGTTTTGATTCCACGAGCCTTCACACGCGAGACGACATTCTGAATGCCTTCGCTGACCATCGCAGCCGTGGCGCTGCGGCGCAGGTCGTTCGTGCCCAGGAACAGAACCACATGCTTCACACCATGGTGCGACAGCACATCTCGATCCAGTCGCTCGACTCCAGCCATTCCAGCGGGTGGAACCGGATCGGGATGCTTGGCGAGGACGGTGTTCCCGCCTATCCCTTCGTTCACCACAGCCATGCGGCGACCGTCCAAATCGAGCCGCAGGGCCAGCCAGTCCGGCCAACGGTCGTAGCCGTCCACTGTGGCGCAGGAGCCTTCAGTGATCGAATCACCAAACGTGACAATGGCGCCGCGCGCGGTGGGCGACAGCACCTCGACCGCTTTCACCCAGAGGCCTGCGGTACTTGTCCTGGTGAATGGCTGCGGCGACTCGTCGGCCGCGGCATCGCCCGCCCCGTTTGCAGTGAGGAAGTTCGTGACCACCGAATTGCCGTGCTGACTTGGACGGACGTCGTCCTCGGGGATGTACAGGCTGACTGCCAGGTCCTGGTTCGACCGCACCTTGAGAGCCACCGCATCGCTCAGAACACTTCCGCCCGCGGGCACGGTGATCTCCTTTGCTCCGCTGAAGAGAACGGGGCGATTCGATCCCGGAAAGATCGTGGCTCCCGCCCGGCGCCAACCCACATACGCACGGCCGATTCGGAGGGCGGCCGACCCATAGGTGTTGTCGAGACGAATTCGTACGCTGTCTCCCGGAATGGTCACGCGCGCGATCATGCGCACGGTGGCGTTCGAAACGGTCGCCATCCCGAGCGTCTGCTGCGACGTGCCCCAGGCGGTGACCCAGTTTTCCGAGGCGGCCTCCAGCTGCGGCCACGTCGCCTGCCATCCAAGCGAGACCGCGACGAGCGCGATCGCTGATAAGCCCGGCTGGGAATACCGTTTCATAGGAACTTCCGTTACTTCCTCAATTCCGGATTGACGAAACCGGCGTGGAGCCGGTGCTCGGGGTCGATTCGAAAGATTACGTAGGAAAGTTCAGGCGGATCGATCGATTCCCACGCATGGGGAGTATTCGGAGGAATCACGAGCATGTCCCCGGCTGCTACCTTCCGAGACGCTCCCCCCTCCGTTTGAACGCTGAAGAGGGGCGACGGGAACCGCGGCAGGGTGGTGCCCGGGAGGTTCCCGGGGATTTCGCGTCTGGTCGACGAAATCACTTTCCCACCCGTGCGCAGTGTCGCCGAGCCCCTGACGATGAGATAGATCTCCGTCAGCTCCGTGTGAAACTCCGAAAGAGGTCCGGATGCCCCTGCGCGCGCGGCGCCCGGCTTCCGGGTCTCGTACCAGAGGAACACCGTGTGCTTTCCGGCATCGATCGACTTGATCGGGTTGTTGACACCAAGCTTCATCAGGGCCTGAAGCTCGGCGGCCGTCACATCAACCGTGCCGGACGCACCCGATGTCTGCGCACTCGAGACAGCGACATGGACAAGCAGAAGTATCACCAGAACCGGAATGGCAGCTCGCATGTCCTCCTCCAGTTGGCACGTTTCGTTGAACCAAATCCCTCGTTCCAGGAACACGTTGCCTCAAAGACTACCGGAAGTCGGCATTCAGGCGATCAAGTTGCGCAGGAGGTTACCGCTCGCTAGACTGAGCCAGATTGGTGTCGGCCGAGTCCGGTGCATGGGACAAAGCAGCACGCTTCCAAACGGAGACGGGAGAATGAGCAATCACGCGAAGCGCACATTCTTCGCGAGCGCCGCCAGCGCCATCGGGATCTTTCTGATCGCTGGTGCCACGGGCGCGGCGCAGTCATCGCGCTACGTGCCGCCAAGGGCGGCCGATGGAAAGCCCGATTTGAACGGGATCTGGCAGGCCATGAACACGGCGAACTGGGATCTGGAAGATCATCCGGCACTGGCCGGCCTGCCTCAGACTGGGGCTATCGGGGCCATTCCACCGGGCCAGGGAGTCGTCGAGGGTGGCGAGATCCCGTACCGGCCCGAGGCGCTGGCCAAGAAGAAGGAGAATCTTCAAAGGCGGCTCACCGCCGACCCTGAAGTCAAGTGTTACCTGCCTGGCGTGCCGCGCGCGACGTACCTTCCCTATCCCTTTCAAATTATCCAGGGCACGAAGCAGATCATGATCGTGTACGGCTACGCAGAGGCGAATCGTACAGTCCACATGGACAAGCCGAAGCCCGAGCCAGCGCCGATTGACAGTTGGATGGGACGGTCGCACGGACGCTGGGAGGGAGACACCCTGGTCGTCGACGCTGCAGGGTTCAACGGCGAGGCCTGGCTCGATCGTTCAGGCAACTATGCCAGCGACTCTTTACACGTGGTCGAGCGCTACACTCGAGTTGGCCCGGAGCACATGACGTACGAGGCCACCATCGAGGATCCGAAGGTGTTTACGCGCCCCTGGAAGATCAGCATGCCGCTCTATCGCCGGCTGGAGAAGAACGCACGGATTCTGGAATTCAGATGCGTCGAGTTCGCGGAAGAGCTCTTGTACGGCCACCTGCGACGACCTTCAATACAGAAGTGAGAGCAAAGGTCGGCACGATCTTAGTTGAGAGGTTTACCATGAGCCGTCCACCCTTCAAGGCCGTTCTGCGCTGCAGGAATCAACCGCTGGCAGCCCTCGGCGTCCTGGCGCTGCTCGTTGGACTGACGCTCGGATCCACGTCTGCGACAGAACAGACCCAAGGCAGCGTGTCGGGGGCGGGCGACTCGAAGGTCGCTCGAACGCCTTGGGGTGATCCTGACCTCCAAGGCTACTGGACCACCAACGAAATGCACGGCGTGCCGCTCGAGAGGCCGGCGGCGCTCGCCGGCAAAACCACGCTCACCCAGGACGAGGCGTTGAAGAGACGCGAAGCAACCACTCAGGGAACGGTGACGGCCGAGGGTATCGGGAACTACGACAGAGCGTTCCGCGACACCGCGCTGGGCTATACGAAGCAGCGCGTGTCGACGCAAGCCTCGCTGATTGTCGATCCACCCGACGGCAGACTTCCCGCGATGACACCTGAAGCCGAGAAGCGCGCGGCGGCGGCCCGTGGCCGGCAGGGACGGCGTCCGGCGACGTGGGAAGACCTCGGCATGTGGGGCCGGTGTATTACCCGGGGCGTCGAGACGGTTGTTGCGCCGAGCGGCTACAACAACGGCGTCCAGATCGTCCAGGGTCCCGGATACGTCGCCATCCAAAAAGAGATGATCCACGAAACGCGGATCGTCCCCCTGGACAACGGTCCGGCTCCCGGACCCAAGTTGACCGCGCACGACGGCATCGCGCGCGGACGCTGGGAGGGCGACACGCTGGTGGTTGAGCTCACGAATTTCGACGGGAAGGTCCCGCTGGCAGGCGCTGGAAAGAATCTTCGCATCGTCGAACGTTTCAGGCGACTTGGTGCGGACGAGTTGGAGTATCGGTACACCGTCGAAGATGAGACGGTCTGGACCAGGCCATGGACCGCGCGAATGACCATGTCCCGCGACGCCGCTCAGTACGAGCTCGTCGAGTACGCCTGTCACGAAGCGAACTATTCATTGACTAACAACCTGAGCGCCGCCCGAGCCGAGGAGAAGGCCGAGGAAGACGCCAAGAAAGGCCGGAAGTGAGCACCATGCCCACGTTGTCAGCCTTCACGGTGACCGTAGCCGGCTCGGCGCTTGCCGGCCTGATCGCAACCAGCGCACCGCTCGTGGCTCATCACGCCTTTGGCGCGGAGTTCGACGCCAACCGGCCGGTCACGCTGAAGGGCGTCATCACCAGGATGGAGTGGGTCAATCCCCACTCCTGGATACACATCGATGTCAAGAATCCCGATGGCACGGTCCAGAGTTGGATGATCGAATGCGGGCCGCCCGGCGCGCTGGTCCGACGGGGCTGGAGCAAGGCGTCGGTGCCTTCGGGGCTGGAGATTCTCGTCGAAGGCTATCAGGCCAAGGACGGTTCCCTCAGGGCGAACGGCAAAGATGTCGTTCTGCCGGACGGCCGGCGGCTGTTTGCCGGATCCTCGGGAACGGGGGCGCCGTACGACGACGTGGCTGGGAAAAAATAGTCGGTTCGTGGTCGCAACGAAGTAGCCCCGTGCCCCAAGCGCCGACCACTCAGAACTCCGCCCGCAGCTTTCGGTGGGTTGACGTCGAAGGTCGTCAGACGGAGCCCGTCTCCGCTCGCGAGCCGCAAGCGCATCAGGGAATCGACGAGTGCAAACGGCTGAATCGACGGTGGAGGGTAGAAGTCGTATCCGTCGTGCTTGTCGGTCACGGCCTCTTCAAGTGACGGCCGGTGAGGCGACCGAGCAACCCACGTTAATGAGGACACCCCGAGCGACGGTCCACGTGATCTACCTTAGATAGCCGTGTGAGAAAGGACACGAACTGCGCGAGACGAGATGGCGGCACGCCCGGTCACGAGCCTGCTCCAAGCTCTTGGATCGGCCGGCCCGTCAACGGTTCCGTCAGGGCAACCCGAATGTGAAGATGGTGTTACCGGCAACGATCGACACGTATTGCGCGCCTTTCGCCCGATATGCCAGCGGACTCGCGCGAACATTGCCGCTCACGGTGGCCCTGAGAAGCTGCCGACCCGACCGCGCATCGAACGCGTAGAAATCGCTGGCGACGCCCTGGAACACGACATCGCCGGCGGTGACGAGATTGCCACTGTTGGTCGTCTTCGAGATCTCCGTTTGCCAGACCAGCTGACCCGTGACCGGGTTGTAGGCGGCCAGCGACATGCTTGGAGTCATCCCTGTCTCGCCACGCGCCGCAATGGTTCCGGTAAACGCTACGGCAGTCGCCCGATCGACGGGAGTATCCGCCGGCACTTCAGACCGCATGTTGGTTCCCACAGCCCTGACCTTGATCGAGTACGCGTCGTTCTTACCCGTCACATAGAACAGCCCGGTCCGCGGACTGTAGGATGGTGGACCGTAATTGGCGCCTCCAGTATTACCGGGCGAGGTGACGACGAACTCGTTCGCCATGTACGGGTGGAACATCGGCCGGACGCGGTCCACAAGCTGTTTGTCGTTGACGAGGGGATAGGTGGCGCAGAACGGCTGTTGAGGCGTGCCCTTCGACGTGAACGGGATGGGCTGCGTGGGCCACGGTTCCTCGCCCGGAACGTCTGTCTTGGTCGGAACCGGCAGCTCGACAATCGGGTTGATCGGTACGCCTGTCGCTCGATCCAGCAGATATACGTAGCACGTCTTGCCGGGAGAACCGATGCCCTTCACTGTTGTGCCGTCGACCACCGCATCGAACAGGACCGGCCCGCTGACGAGGTCCCAATCCCAGATATCGTGGTGCAGGGTCTGGTAGAACCACTTCAATCGTCCGGTCGAGAGATCCAGCGCGACGAGCGAGTTGGTAAAGAGGTTGATACCTTTCCGGGCGGATCCGTCGAACGTCGGAGAGGTGTTCGTGCTGTTGAAATAGATCAGACCCAGCTCGGGATCGATCGCTGGGGCCGTCCAGATACCACCCCCGTGCCGGATGCCGCCATCCCACGTATCCTTGGCGATTGCCCACCCATCGTCTTCCGGGCCTTGTGGAACCGTGTTGAAGACCCACTTGATCGCGCCCGTCGTTCCGTCCAACGCAATCATCAGACCGCCCGGTATGTGGCTGTCCGAGTGCGAGAGCCCGACGTAGACGGTGCCGCGGTAATAGAGGGGCGGCGCCGTAAGCGGCCTGTAGCCGAGATCCTTCGGATCCAGGCCGGGCGGATATTTGCCGGGGTATTTGAACTCCAATGCTTTGTTCACGAGCGCCAGGACGCCGTTGGTCCCGAAGGCTTCGATCGGACGGCCGGTCTTCGCCTCCACGGCATACATGCTCATCGTGCCGTATGCGTAGATCTTGTCGTCGCCCGCGCCCGGACCGCGACCGCTTCCCGGGAAAGCTGGGGCGATGGGTACCGTCCACAATTGCGAGCCCGTCGCCGCATCGAGCGCAAACAACCGCGACCCTGAGTTGACGTACATCACTCCGTCGAGAACCAAGGGAGTCACTTCGCCGATGTTGACTCCGGCGGGAAACGACCATTTCAGCGCGAGTCGGTCCGCGTTCGAGGCCGTGACGTCCGCCAGCGGCGAATATCGGCTGTTGTAGAGATCACGATTGTGAAGCGGCCAGTCGCCGTTACCGCCCTGAGCTGGTGGTAACGCTGCTTGTGGCGCGCCGTGCGCGGAGGGCGACACTGCAAGCCACGCGACCGCCGCCGCTCTCATGGTGGAGACGACGGATTGCAATCTCATGACGACCCTCTTCCGGCATACTACCGGTGGCCAGCATACAGCGCGGTCATTGCCACGTTCGTCCCACCAACGGTCGGCGCTCGGCCGCGCGCCCGCCCATTCTCTTGCCGGCGCCTGCCGGCTGCCAACGCTTGTTGCGCGGTGGCTTACCGTTTCACCGCGTCTTGCGCAAAATGTGGACGCCGGGAGGCGACACTGCGACAATGAGCACCAGCTCGCCCGACACGGCCACGTCGCGAACCGCCCCCGATTTCGTGTAGCTCCCAACGCCAACCGGCGCTTCAGGATTAGACAGATCGACCACCTGCAGTCCGTCCGAGCCGGCGGCAACGTAGGCGAGAGTTCCGTCGACCGCGACGGCCTGGCTGCGCTCGGAAATCTTGAACGTCGTTACCTTCTTGGGGGTCGATGGACTTGTGAGGTCGAACACCTGGAGCACCCCACCCCCAAGCACATAGACATTTGGAGGGTTCGTCGAAACGCCTGGCCCCCGCACCGCAACCAGTGCCGTTTGCCCCGTCAACTCCTGGGTGCTCAGACTTCTTGGCTCGCCCCTCGTCGACACGTCGACGACCGCGAAGTCCCTCGTCGAATCGACAATGAAGGCCAGAGGGCCGGCGGCAGCAACGTCGCGGGTGTAGCCGTCTGTGTAGTAGGAGCCGAGCGCCACTGGTGTCTGGGGCGCAGAGACGTCGATCACTTGGACGCCGGACATTCGATTGGCCACCAGTGCCCGGCTGCCAGTGAGTGCGATGCGGACGGCTTCCCCGGGCGTCTTGAGCGCGCCGATCACCTTCGGCAGATCAGGGTTCGAGAGATCGAGAGTGGCGAACCCGCGAAGACCATTGGCGACGTACCCTTTCGAGTCCGCGACAGCCAGTCCGTAGACCGGTTCGTCCAGCTCGACGGACCCTCTCGTCTTCGGCATCCCCGGGTCGCGTATGTCGACAACAGTGAGGGTTCGGCCGGCGCCCACATACGCATGACTTCCGCTCACTCGCACGAGATCTGCCGCCATCGGAACGATAGCGATCGTCTCGAGCGTGACCATCTGGGCAGACAGCAGAGTACCCAGAGCCAGTGAACCCAACGACAGCTGACCGATGGTGCGCGCGGCCATGTTCAGCGCCTACCGCTTGTTGCTGATTCGGTAAAGCTTGGTCGCGGTCCTGATGATGAGGCTGTCTTGAGCGACCGCCGGCGTGGCGAGCGCCATCTCGCCAAGCGAGTTCGTCCCCAGGATCTGGAACTCGGGACCCGCTCGCATCACGAAGGTATCGCCGTCTTCACTGAGGGCGAAGATCTTGCCGTTGTAGGCCCAGGGCGACGCCGTGAACCCGCTGGCTTCGGCGGTGATTCGTTGCCGTGGATAGATCTCCCTGCCTGTCCTGGCGTCGTGGCAGATCAGGAATCCCCGATCCATCAGTGTGTAGTAGTAGTCGCCATACACGAGCGCGGAGGTATCGTAAGTGCCCAGCCTCGGGTTGCTCCAGGCAATGAACCGGTTGTTCGTGTCACCCTCTTTCAGCGATACGTCGCCGGAGGCGCCCGGTCGGACGGCGTATACCGGTCGCACGGGGTCGGCCAGAAAACCCGACGAAATGAAGAGGAGCCCGTGCTTCGCGAACGGGGTCGGCACATGGAGCGTGGTCATGCCAGCCAGCTCCCATTTCACTCGACCGTTCAGATCGTACGATCGCACCTTGCCGCTGCCCGTGGTCACGATCTCGGTTCCAAGCTCGTGCTCCCAGACGAAGGGAGTGGACCAGTTGCTCTTCTCGTCCCGAGGCGTCCTCCAGACGAGGGCACCCGTGCGGGTGTCGAACGCGGTCAACGACGACTGCTCGTCGTTGTCGTTGACGAGGTAAAGGCGATTGCGATGCACGACGGGCGAGGCGCCCGTACCCCATCCGCGCATTTTCAGGGGATCCATCGCCTTTGACCAAAGAGGATTGCCTTTCAAATCGAACGCAAACAGGCCCACGCCGCCAAAGTACGCATAGATCCGCTCGCCATCGGTCACCGGAGTCTCCGACGCGTACGTATTCTTCTCGTGCTTGGGAGCAACAGGCATCGAGCGACGGATTTCACGTTCCCACCGCAGACGACCGGTCTTGAGGTCCACCGCGTACAACATCCATCGGTGCACCTGGGTCGCCCCCGTCTGCTGGATCGTGCTCCCCGCGTAGAAGCCCTTCTCCGGCAGCTCGATCGGGCCCGGCTTGATCACCGACGTGATGAAAATGAGATCGTTCCAGACAACGGGCGAGCTCCATCCCATCCCGGGAACGTCGAACGTCCAGATCACGTTTTCGGAGCGGCTCCAGGTGTCGGGGAGCGCAGGGTTGTCGGCGGCCACCCCAGCATCGCGACCTCGGAATTGAGGCCACTGGTCGGCAGAAACCCACGTCAACGAGATCACGATCAGAGAAGCGATCACCCATGCCCGGAACATTGCGCGCTCCTTGGCCTCGCACGGCCTGACCATCGGCTCCGTTCAAAACAGCCGCGGCAAAGATGATCGCCGCCCAAGTCAGCTGCAGCCCTTGGCAGGTCGGCGACCGTCCTCCGCCTGGGGTTCCCGGATTCCCACGCATGAGTCGCGCTCGCCGCTTTACGGCTGCTGCCCGGTGGCTCTGTTCGGGCGCTTGGCCTGGCGCGCGGCGACGTGATCATCGCGGCGCCTCCGGAAGCGCGAATGCGATGACCAGGTTTGCACCTGACGAAAGCGCGACGTATTGCGTACCGTTCACCTGATATGTGATTTGTCCACCCCTTATCGCGCCACCCGTGTCGAACTGCCACAGCGGCCGGCCCGTTTTCGCGTCAAACGCGTAGAACGTGCCCTGCCGGTCGCCGGCGAACACGAGGTTCCCGCCTGTAGAAAACGTTCCAGCCGATGGGCCGCCTGAGATCGGGGTCCGCCACATCAGTTCGCCCGTTGCAGGGTCGTACGCCGAGATGTTGCCCGTCTCCAGGGCGGCCGATTCGCGTCGGCCCGCGGTGCTGAACTGCCCTGGCTTCAGCGTGGATCCGACGGGAACGACGGTCATGAAGATCGGTAGCTCTTTTCCGGCCACGTACAGGAATCCCGTGCTCGGATTGAACGAACTCGCGCCGTAATGCACCGCCTCGCGAGGCGCGTGGACGGCTCCGGTTCTCATGGGCGGCGTGTAGAAGGGCACCTTGGGGTACGACTCATATCTCGGCAGAACCTGCGTCGCAATCTGCGCGGCCGTCGGCTTCATCGGCGCTCCGGAGGCAGTACGAGGAACTGGCTGTGTTGGCCAGACCTCCTCTCCAGGAGTCGTGGTCTCGCTGGAAACCGGCGTCTCGACGATCGGGTTGATGGGCTGCCCGGTCTCGCGGTTCAGGATGTAGACAAAGCCATTCTTGTTGGCCGCAGCGGCGGCTTTCACCGTGCGTCCGCGCACCTGAACATCGAACAACGTGGGCTGCTGACCGGCGTCGTAATCCCAGAGGTCGTGGTGCACTTGCTGGTAGTGCCACTTCAATCGGCCGGTTTTCATGTCCAACGCGACGAACGCATTCGTGAACAGGTTGATGCCCTTGCGCGCCGAACCGTCTTGATCCGGCGAGGGATTCGCAACCGTCATGTGGAGCGTCCCCGACTCGGCGTCAACCGAGGGCGTGGCCCAGATGCCGCCGCCGTGACGAACGCCTCCGACCCAGGTATCCTTCGCCAGCTCCCAACCTTCATCCTCAGGTCCTTGCGGAACGCCGAAGAAATACCAGAGGCGCTTGCCAGTCACCCCGTCGAGAGCGAGCGCGATGCCGGTTGGAATATGGTTCTCGCTGAGCGCCGTGCCCACGACGAGGGTGCCCCGGTAGTACTGCGGAGCCATGTTGTACGAGTAACCCCAGGCCGCCGGCTTCTCCAGGGCCGGAAACCTCGCTTTCAGAAGGTCCGTCAACGCGTGCGACACGCCACGGTCGCCGAAGCCCACGACAAACTTGCCTGTCTTCGCGTCCAAGGCGAACACCCGCGCGTCCCTCGCGAGATAGATTTTTCCATCTCCGTAGGCCGCCCCCCGATTGCTGCCGGCCTCCGAGTTGGTCCAGATGGCTCGACCTGTAGCAGCGTTCAGGGCAATGACGCTCTCCGCGGTCGTCACATACATCACGCCGTCGACCACGATGGGCGACGAGGCGCTGGCGCGGGTATGGAATAACCACCGCACCGCGAGCGATTTGACATTCGAAGAAGTGATCTGGTTCGACGTGGCATACCGAGAATTGGCCGGATCCAGATTGTGCAGAGGCCAATCGCGGGAAGTGGCGGAGTTGACTGCGGGAAACGAAACGAGCGGAACCGACAAGTCCGTTCGAGTCTGCCGCCTCAGCTCGTCGGGTGTGAGCGTCTCGCCACGCTGCTGACTCGCGATCTGTCCGGACACGGTAATTGTCAGCGACGCCGCCAGGGCCATGCTCGTGCACCTCACGAGGCTGAAATCCGGCATCGGCAATTCATCCTTCCTGGTTGGGAGCGGGCCGAGTTAATGCTCCGGGCGGGCGGGCACCCAAGCCGGCGTGCCCTCCTCCCAGCGGTTGTCCGTGAGCGCCCGTTGCTGCGAGCCGTCGGCCTTCATGATGATCAGCTCGCCGTAGGGCTGCGGGATGTCGAACATCGGCGCTTCGTCCTTGAAGCCGAAGCGCGAGGTACTGAAGAGCACGTGCTCTCCATCGGGGGCACACGCAGGGTGCGTATCGTCGTAGGGTCCCTTCGTCAGCTGCGCCAGCGACGTGCCATCAGGGCGGATCGCAAAGATGTGGAACTCATCATTCTCGAACCGGCTGAAGACGATGCGACCCGTCGCTAACCAGCAGGGGAAATTGTCGTAGCCGGTCGTCAATGTGCGGACCGCGCCATCCGACATGTTGAAGATGCGCAGTCCGGCGGCCCGGCCAGGCGTGGGGCCGTTCGGGGGTGAGCCTTCTGACGCGTCACTCCAGAATCGGTAGACGACCTGCTTGCCGTCGGGCGACCAACTCGGAAATCCGGAGTTGCCCGGCCCCGTCGTCAACGCGCGAGCTCCTGAACCATCGGGCTTCACGACCATGATCTGCGCAGGATGGCTCGCGCGTGTCACAAAGTAGGAGCCCGCACCGAACACAATCCACTGTCCGTCAGGCGACCACTGTGGCGACATCAGCGACCCTTGCGCGCGGAAGATGCGCCTGGGGTTCGTTCCATCGATGGCCCAGACAACCAGAGCGGTCCGGTCGTCCGGATTCCCACGGCCGGTCCGCTCGCTGACGGCGATGTGTCGTCCGTCTGGCGACACCGCCGGGAAACCGCTTGCGAAGCGGAGCTCGTATTGCGGGTCCCGACCAGACAGCGACCCGCCCGGCCTTCGAGCTGCAGGAATCGTGTCGATCGGTCCACTGTGATACACGACCCGTCGGCCATCGCGCGACCAGGCAGGATTGCCGACGTCTCCCACGCTTCCGTTTTCACCAGAAGCGAAGGACAACCTGGCGCTCGCTCCCGACTTGGCCAGGTAGCCGATCCGATTCGCATCGAGGAACTGAGGCGACAGCTTGAGTCCGGGACCCGACGCGTGCTCGACGCGGGCGCCAGTCGCGACATCGACCGACACAATCCTCGACTCGATCGTTGCCTGGGCGCCGAGCCCCCGTGCCCTGAAAGTGTCGGCCACGGCGAGCTCGTAGAAGACCACGCGGGCGCCGTCCGGCGACCACTTCGGCGATCCGGCGAACTGACCCTCATCAGACGAGAGTTTGCGAAGATCTCGCCCATCCGCGCCGATGATGTAGACGCTTGCGGCCTGTACCTGTTCCCAGTTGCCCCTCGATCGCTGAAGCTTGGTGCCGCGATCAGATGAAAACGCGATTCTCCGTCCATCCGGCGACCAGCTCGGTCGGTAGTCGCCGCCCGGTGAATTGGTCAGGTTTCGGGTCTGGCGCGTCTTCATGTCCAGGATATGGATGTCCGTCGACCCCGTGTCTCGCGTGGACACGAACGCCAGCGAATTGCCGTCGGGCGACAGCGCCGCCTGATCGTCGAAGGCGGGGTGGTCGGTCAGCCGTTCGAGCTCCATGCCGCTGGTCCGCACGCGGAAGATATCGGCGGAACCGTACCGTTCGGATGTGAACACCACCCACTCGCCGTCGGAGGAAAAGGATGCGTTGTAATCGAGCTCCAGGCCGGCCGCCAGCTTTCGCGCATTCCTTCCATCAGTGTCCGCGATGTAGAGCTCAGAGCGAGTGGGGCTCCACTGGTCGACAAAGATGCGGTCCTTGGCCAGGACGATGGCGCCAGTGGCCAGGCTCACGAGGAGGCCCATTGCGGCCGACCGGCGGAGGTTCCGGCCGAAAAGGATCATCGCGCGTAAGCTGGGACTCTTCATGGTTTGTCTCGAAGCTGCTCGACGCACTTTCAGTGACGCGGGAAGAATGGCACGAGAACGCTCGTCGGACAAGCGTTCGATGCGAAACCCGCTAGAGGAGGAGATGGTCCGGGCGTTTGCGAACGTGTCTTTTCGATGAGAAAGGATGCCGGTGACTTAGTACGATCGGGTTATGGACGCCGTTCTTGCACGGCGTGGATTTCTGCCCGCCGACGATCCCGCGCAGGCGCTGACCACCTCTCCCGCATTGTCGATTTTGGACGACCTCGGCGCGAAGCTGCCGGAGATGCTGGAGGATCCCGGCTTTCGGGACCACGTCCGCGGCCTGAGGATCCCGTCGTGGCCGGAGACGAGCGTACGACAGGCAACGCTGCCGCAGTTGCGCTTGTATTACGTGCGGCTGGGATTTCTGGCTTCAGCCTACGTCAATCAAATCGGCCAACCTGCCGTGAACTCGCTCCCCGCGAACATCGCCGTCCCGTTGACGCACGCCTGCGCGCTGCTCGAACGACCGCCGATTCTCAGCTACGACGGATATGCGCTCTACAACTGGCGGCGGCTGGACGCCTCAGGTCCCATCGCACTCGGCAACATCGACACGCTGCAGAACTTCGTGAAGCTCTACGACGAGCACTGGTTCATTCTGGTGCACGTCGAAATCGAGGGTCTTGCGTGCCGCGTCCTCGCGGCCATCAATGAGGCCGCGGCGGCGCTGCATCGTGGTGATCGCGATGCGGTCACACGCGCGCTCCTGGAGATCGCGGCCTCCATCTGGAGACAGGTGGCAGTTCTTCGACGAATCCCCGAGCACATGGACCCCGCGCTGTACTACCGCAGGTTTCGGCCCTATATCCGGTTCTTCGAAAACGTGGTGTATGACGGCGTGACGCAGGCACCCATGAACTTTCGCGGAGAGACCGGCGCGCAGAGCAGCATCATGCCAACGTTGGTGGCGTTCATGAAGATTCCGCATCGGCCCTCGGCGCTCACGAATCACCTCGCCGACATGCGCAGGTTCATGCCGGCTCAGCATCGCGCCGTCATGACGGAAGTCGAAGCGATGCCGCCCGTACGTGGCGTCTCCGATCCCGCGGCGTTCAACGAAGTGCTCGAAGCGATGGCGACGTTTCGCGAAGTGCATTACGGCTGGGCGCGCGAATACATCGACCGCTGGGGGGACGACCCGTGAGGCACGGGCGGAACACCGTACATGAACTTGCTCAAACAGCTGATCGACGAAACCCGCCAGCACAAAGTCGAAGCGTAGCCGCCCCCAGGACGCTATTTCGACGCCTCCACCTTCGTCCGTGATGCGGCAGACACCGCGATGCGCTTTGTCAGCGCTTCTTCCCTGCCGCGGCGGCCCGCACTTCCGCCATGCGGGTCTTGATCAGACGCTTCACGAGCGAGATCTGTATCAGATATCTGCGGGCATCGGGCGGCAGCGCCGCCAGATATGTTCGCACCCGCTCTGCTACGGTGTGAGCCATCCGTATTCACGAAGAGATCGTCGAGCTAGCATGAACCGCGATTGCAACGCGAGCCGAGTGTACGGCGCCAGGCTCGCGATGCTCTACGTCCGGCCCCATGCCCGCGGCTTCCGCCCTGTGGCCTCGCTGCCCATCCCTCAGCTACTCACAATTCTTCGCCTCAAGACTCCTACTCACGTCCACACTCTAACGTCGACCTCTTCCCACATCAACGAGAGAGCAAAGAGCTCTTGACGACCACTAAAGCTGGAGGTCAGTTGCGATGACCTTATACCCGAACGGCCTCGAACGGCGGTGCCCCGTTCCCGTGCATTACCCGAGACTCTGGAGGCGCCGGCAAATCCAGACGAGCGACTGGTGGCAGCGGTCCGAGCGGACCGCCGCGTTGCAAGCAGATATCAGCTGGGCGCCGCGAGGTCACGTCGCGGAAACACCACCAGCGCCCACAGGATCGCCATCAGAATGACCGACGAGAGAACGACCACGTCAAAGGGCGCAGCGGAGCCGGTCAGGATGGCTTTGGCTTTGAGGTAATGGAACAGAGAGTACGGCTGCAGCACTTCCGCCGCGGGCCAGAGGGAACCGACCACTTCCAGCACGTACATCGCGATCACGATGCCCAGCGTCAAGCCGAGCGCCGGCGTGAGCCTGTCGAACGAGACCGATGCCGCGAGCGCGATGGCCGCGAAGGCTCCGAACAGAAGGACGCTGTTCAGCCAGAGGAGCGGCAGGTTCCTGAACGCGAGTTCCTTGACAACGCCCGCAAAGGTCGCCCCGCCAACGCTGCCAGCGAGCAGTGCCGCGATCGAAATGGCGATGAATCCGAACGAGGCTGCCAGCAGACTGACGTAGAGCACTCGCCTGGAAATCGGCCGCGCCAGGGCGACTTCGAGCGTGCCCCGCTGCCGCTCGCCGGCGACTGCCGAGGCTGAAAACCCCACCGCGAACACCGACGTGAGAATGATCGCGATCGGATGGATGAACCCGAGGGCCATCGAACCAGCGAGGCTGAACACATCTCCGCCGCCGAACCGGGCGAACTGCTTCGGCAACATCCCGCTCTGCATCAGAGCGCTGAACTGAGAGCCGAACCGCGCATAGATGACGGGGAGCAGGAAGCCCCAGACGGTCAGCGCGATCGAGACGATCGCGAGCTTGGTCCGTTGCAAGCGCCAGGTATGCCGCAATAGCGCGCCGTTCATGTGGTCTCGGCCGCATCGTAGAACTCGAGGAACGCTTCCTCGAGACGGGCGGGCTCAATCGTGAGATCCACGACCGCCGCGTCAGCGATGGCCGCAAGAAAAGGACGCACGCTCCCCTCGACAGAACACGTCACGTAGCCGTCGCCGTGCTCGACGTTCGTGATCCCGGACACGGTCTCGAGCCTCGGGGGCGCTCCGGTGAATCGCATCAGGATGTTGCGCTTCCGCCGGGCCAGGAGCGCGACGGTCTCCTCCAGCGCCACGAGCCGTCCCTCGCGGACGATCGCCACGCGATCGCACACGCGTTCCACCTCGGAGAGGACGTGTGACGAGAAGAATATCGTCCGACCCTCGGCCTTGAGGGTATCGAGGATTTCGTAGAACGCCCGCTGCATGAGCGGGTCGAGCCCCTCGGTGGGCTCATCAAGAATCGCAAGCTCCGGATCGTGCTGGAGTGCTTGGACGATGCCGACCTTCTGGCGCATGCCGCGCGAGTAATCTCGGACGAGTCGCTTCAACGTGCGCGACGAAAGCTCCAGCCTCTGGCACAATTCTGCGCGGCGCGAGGCCGGGCGGCCGCTCAGCTCGCCCAGGTAATCGAGCAACTGTTCTCCCGTGAGCGTGTCGTAGAGCGCGATTCCGCTTGGCAAGTACCCTAGCCGACGACGTATCGTCACGCTGTCGCGCACCGTGTCGAGTCCGAGCACGCGCCCCCGTCCGGCAGTCGGATGAAGAAACCCGAGCAGCAGACGAATCGTCGTGCTTTTTCCGGAGCCGTTCGGTCCGAGGAACCCGAATATTTCGCCCTCGCGAACAGCGATATCGAGCGATTCGAGCGCCCGGATTGGTGGCGACGTCGAGGCACGAAGCCGCTCCAGCACCGACGCGACCAGCCCCGACCGATGTCCGTAATATTTTGTGAGACCGACGGTCTCAATCGCATGCACGTGCCTTCATTCTATTGAGGTTGCAGATTGCACCCCTATCGTCGGAGGATCGCGAATTCACCCTTCTAAGCCGGGAGTCCCGCGTTCGAGTCGCGGCGGGCGCGCCATTTTCTAAAGAATTCGCCGATTTCGCCCGGTCAGCCATTCAGCGGCGAAGGTTCATCGAACAAAGCGACGGGTCTTGCGAGGGTGCGCCACATTCCTGCGAATTCGCGATCGGCGATTCTCCGAGCCATTCGCGTAGAGTTGGAGCGAATCGATTCGCTCATCCGCGCGGCCTCGAGCAGCGTACGCGGCGGCGAGCGGACATGCAGGAAGGGTGGCTTGATGAGACGATACTATCGAGTGCCGTCTCCCACGCAATAAGGGCAAGGCAGCCGGGCAAGGAAGCGAGGGACGCCCATGACACGCATCGTGGTTCTCTTGCAGGAGAACAAGACCCCCGATTACTACTTCCCGACGATGGCCGCCTGGGGCGCGGAGA
>Ga0066709_100000848_pt1 | contig 18396 bp, 17 predicted proteins | sample GraSoiAngelo_158_FD_79665 | JGI IMG/M metagenome (GOLD analysis project Ga0066709, IMG submission 79665) | Grasslands soil microbial communities from the Angelo Coastal Reserve, California, USA - 14_1009_16_30cm | ecosystem: Environmental > Terrestrial > Soil > Grasslands | place: USA...
CCCCAATACTGTCGTCCGTCGAAACTCCGGATGATCTTTGGCTCCTCCGGTCCGCGTGGCATCCAAAGCTCAGCTCCACCCCAGGCAAATCGCGGAGCTTCAATGCCCACGAGCGTGCGGGAAACGCCGTTCAACCTAAAGGTCTTGCCAAGCAAGGAGGGATCAGCGCCAAACTTATTGACCCAGGCTTTGTAGCGCATGACAAAAACCGGTGGAGCGCCGGCTTCGTAGTCCGCGGGCGCGAGGGACCGCCCCAGATAGGGCGCAACCCCGTAGAACTCGAAGGTGCCGGGAGTGACGTAGTTGCCGAAAAGAAGCAAACTGTTTTCACCGGCCGAATAGACCACGTCTTCTGGCAAGTTTGCGACCATGCTATCAAACAGCTCGTTCTGCTTTTGGAATTCTTGAAACTCGTCGTACAGGAACAAGCCTCGCCAGTCATTGGCCGGATCCAGGTCGCGCAAGTGCAGAGTCACTAAATGGCGGGAGTCTTTGTAGACGAAGGGCTCGAAGAGAGCATTGTCAACAACGCTGAAGATGGCTGTGGAAGCTCCGATTCCCAACGCAAGAGCGAAAATGGCAACGAAGGCAAACCGGCGATCCTTCCGCAAGCAGCCCAGCGCAAAGCGGAAGTCGCGCACAACGATGTCCCATTGATTCTCCCAGTGGGTTTCCCGGCACTCCTCCTTGAAGCGTTCCACACCGCCAAATTCCAGCACGGCGCGCCGGCGCGCTTCCGCAGGCGGAATTCCCTGGGCAATGTAACTCTCGGTGCTCTGCTCGATATGAAATTGAAGCTCGGACTCAAGGCGCTTTTCCGACAGCGCCCTTTGCGTGAATCGGCGAAGCCAGCGCATGAATCACCCCTACTCCGCAGTTCTCAGAATCAGCGCGACGGCGTCAGTAAGCTTCTCCCAATGCAGGACCTCAGACTCGAGCTGCGTGCGGCCCTTGCGCGTCAGCTTATAGAACTTCGCTTCCCTGCCCGTGGCCGTATCCCTCCATTCCGCTTCCAGCCAATCGCGCTCCTCAAGGCGGTGAAGCGCTGGATACAGAGAACCCTGCGGGACTTGAAAGAAATCTTTGGAAACCTGCTGAATGCGCTGCGAAATGGCGTAGCCGTGGATGGGACCTGCAGCCACCACTTTGAGGATCAACATGTCGAGAGTTCCTTTCAGGAACTCCGATTTCTCCTGAGCCATCTTGACGCCTAGCCTCCCTACCGGTATGTCTTCTACCTATAGATACGCTGCTGCAGAGAAAGTGTCAAGGAGGAAAAAGAGCGGGGTTTGAGGGAGCTGGCGAAGCAAACTTTTGCAGAGCCCTGGCGCAAGCTTCGCTTGGATCGAGGTGATTCTCGATGCAAGCCGTCAGTTGCCCGAGGCCGCGGTGTCCGCCGGAGCGTAATAGCCGTTGCGCGTGCGTGCAACGAGCTTGCCGCGGCCACGCGGAGGAACAACTTCCACGCTGACCGTGCGGAAACTGCCGTCGTGCCGCGAATTCGTGGGGTAGTACGCCAATGTGTACTGGTTGCGGATGTCGTGCGCCACCTGCTGGCAGATGTTGTGCACGTCTTCGACGCTTTCCGGGAAATAGGCGATGCCGCCCGACGCCTTGGCGATATCCTCCAGCGCCCGCCTCGCTCTCTTGGCACTCTTTTTGCTCTCCTGGCTGAGCAGTCCAATCGTGTAGATCACTGTATCGGTCTTCTGGATATCGCGAATGGCCTTTTCCAGGGAGTAATGACTCGAATTGTCTTCGCCGTCGGTAACAATCAGCAGGACATGTTTGTCCTTGGAAGCTTTTTTCAAATGGTCAAGCGAGCCGACGATAGCGTCGTAAAGCGCCGTACTGCCGCGTGAATCGATGCGCTCGAGCGCTTCTTTCAGTTCGGGAACGCTGCTGGTGAAGTTCTTGTCGAGGTCCAGATAAAAATCGTCATTGAAATTGACCACGAACGCTTCGTCCTGCGGATTGCTGGCTTGGACCAGCGTGATCGCGGCTTCGTTAACCTTGGGGCGCTTGTCGCGCATGCTGCCGCTGTTGTCAATCACCAGACCCATGCTGACCGGCAAGTCTTCGCGCTTGAAAACGGAGAGCTTTTGCTCGACTTTGTCTTCGAACACGCGAAAATTTTCCGCTTTCAAGCCGTCCGCGAAACGCTGGCGATCATCAAGCACTGTGGTGTGCAGGACCACCAGGTTGACGTTGACTTTGATGCTCGAGCCCTGCTTGCCGGAATTATCCTGTCCCGGCGGCGGTGGAACCGGATTCGATACGGGAATCTGGGCCAGCGCCGGAGGCGAAAAGACAGCAATAGCACACATGAGCGCTGCCAGGAACACCACAGCGCGGAAAAGGCGCCGGGGAGAATTAGTGGCTGGGGGCGTAATACCCCATCTTTGAGTAGACGGTGAGAGGAGGGAGTCCTCTGGGAGCGCGGAGCTTGATCTTGACCTTCCGCCACCGCGCGTCGTGCGCCTTGTTGCTTGGTCGATAGCCGAGCACATATTGGTTTCGCAGCTCCATGCCAATTTTGGTGGCGATATCAGGAAGCTCTTCCAGTCTCTCAACGGCGAACACGCGGCCCCCAGTCATCTCCGTGATCTCGCTGAGGAGCGAGGGGCCTTTCAGTTCTTCCGGCGTCCGGTTGCGAGATCCCAACGGGTCAAAGATGCCGACGGCATAGAGCTGGGTATCGGCTTCTTTCACCAGCCGCTTGATATCGCTTTCGTTGTACCGACTGTGATTATCCCCTCCATCCGATAGGATGAGCAAGGCACGTTTGGCGTTGTGTGCACCCCGCATCTGGCTGAGCGCCAGGTAGATGGCATCCAGAAGCGCAGTGCGGCCCTTGGGAGAGGTCAGCATCAGGCGACTCTGCAAGTCTTCGACGCTGTTGGTAAACGAGCTGGTCAGTTCCGCGCGCTCGTTGAAGCTGACCAGAAAGAATTCATCCTGCGGATTCGCGGTCTTGAAGAATTGCAAGGCTGCTTCGCGGGCTTTCCCTACTTTGTTGGACATGCTGCCGCTGAAATCAAAAACTACGCCAATGGAGATGGGCACGTCCTCCGCGGAAAACGTAACCACTTCCTGCTCGATATTGTCTTCGAAGATGCGGAAATTGTCGGGATCGAGACCGGTCACCAGGCGGTTGTAAGGATCGGTAACCGTTACATTCACCAGCGCCATGTCCACGTCGATGTGCAGTGTGCCACCCGGTTTGAACGCTTTCGCCGGAGTGTCCTTATGCACGTCATCGACTTTGGCCTTGGCGTCTTCGTCTTTCGCGTCTTCCTTCTTCGGCTCTTCCTTCTTGGAATCGTCCTTGGGCTTATTGTCGTCAGGAGGGGCCTGGGCTGCAGCCTGAAAGAGGGCCTGAGAACAAAGGAAACAAACGAGGAGAAGAATTCGGAAGGCCACAAACACAACGCGACTCATCTCAGAGCGTGACTGCGGACCAGTCACCGGCAGATCGCGTTTCACGGCACCCCCTACGTCTCGGTCGGACCGGGACGGCCGCGCGGTTCGGTTTCAATTGGATTCTACCACTCGGATTGCTGAAAACAAGGGTAATCGTTCTATCCATGGTATTGCCAAACTTGCATGCTCAGGTTCGGGTTGCTGCATGTGGTAGCATCGCCACACGGAAGCACCTCGCTTGCAAAGACTTTGAAGAAGCGCGGTTTATTCCCGGACTGGAGAACGCGAAGAGAATGGGTTCGGTCAAAGTTGTTGTGGTCATCCCGGCGCGTTATGCGTCCACGCGCTTGCCGGGAAAGCCGCTGGTGTCGCTCGCGGGGAAGCCCATGATTCAGCGCGTGTACGAGCAGGCGAAGCTGGCCACTCGCGCGGATCGCGTCCTCGTGGCCACCGACGACGAGCGCATTGTGAAGGCCGTTGAAGAATTCGGCGGCGAAGCGCGCATGACCCGCTCGGATCACCGCACCGGCACGGAGCGCGTTGCGGAAGTGGCCGCCCACGAAGAAGGCGAAGTCTTCGTGAACGTCCAGGGCGATGAGCCTCTTCTTGATCCAGTTGCCGTGGATACGGCCGTCTCTTCCCTGCTGGAGGAACCGGCAGCCGCGATTAGCACGGTGGCCACACCCATCAAGACTCCCGCCGACATCATGGATCCCAACGTGGTGAAGACGGTGCTGGACTTCGATGGCAATGCGCTTTATTTTTCGCGCGCGCCGATTCCGTGGGTGCGGGATACCATAAGCAAAATTCAGGTGCGCCACTTGAAGCATCTCGGCTTGTATGTTTTCCAGCGCGATGCCTTGCTCGAATATCCCACGCTGCCGCAAGGTGAACTCGAGCGCATCGAGCAGCTCGAGCAACTGCGCTGGCTCGAAAATGGCTGGAAAATCCGTGTAGCAGAAGTCGAGCACGACGCCGTGGGCGTGGACGTGCCCGAAGACGTGGCTCGCGTGGAAAAGCTGCTCCAGAAATGAAAACGCCCGGCGATCATTCTCCTAAAACCAAACCGAGTTTGGCGACGCTATTGCTGCGCCTTGAGGATACCGGCCACGATGCGCATTGCACCGTTGTTGTCTCGGTTAGCAAAAAAGGCCAGCTGGGGATTCACGATGTACACGACCATATGGATGGGGGTAACCCCAGAAAGATTGACGCTCATGGTGTTATTGCTCGTACCGTCCCCGTTGAGCGTAATCTGACCCCCGGTGCCGACGTCGGTGTGTAGCGTTACTCCGGTGAACTGAAAGTAGTCCGAAGTGCCGCTGAGGCTCAAACTCGTGACTGCCACCTGAGACAGAAGGTCCTCTTCATCGGTGATGCCAAGGTTTCCGCCTGCAGTGACGAGGCCGCTCCAGTTCATGGCGTAGGGTCCGGAAATGTTGCTGCTGGTAAAAGGACTTCCGGATTGCGCGAGAAGAGAACCGTCATCGACAACAACTGCGGTGCCAGTGCCTGGAGTGCCGCTGACTTCCTGAATCACGCCGCTGCCTGCCGAACTGAGGTAAAAGACGAAGGAGTAGACATTGGCTACGGAAGACTGGAAGGAGAGCTGGCCGCGTCCTGTCGTAGGGTCGTAACTAATGCTGCTGTTCGTCAGGCTGCTGCTTGGGAACTGATTTTGGTGGGCGCCATCATTCACGTCCATGACGATTTTACTGAGGGTATTGCCCGAAACGTCGAAGCGACCCACACGCACCAACCCGCCATTCACCGAGGAGCCGGCGACGAGAAAGGCAAACCCGCCATTGATGGCGCTGAGGTTCGACGGGATATTGGTTTGCGAGACAACATCACCGGTCAGCATCGTGCCCCCGCTGGTACTCATGAACCTGACGCGAGTCGCATCCACGACATAGAAAACGTAGGTTAGCCCTGCGATGGTAGCGATTCCGCGTCCCGAACTTCCCAGGGTGCCAGGAAACAAAGGGTCCTGCGCAAATGTTCCGGTGAACGTTCCGTTGCTAAGGTTACCGTTGTCGTTGTCGTCGCCCAGGCTCGTGGTAATAACTCCGCCACTGGCCTCGAATTGGCCAACGAAAGACTCGGGACGCGCGGATTCATCAAACCCGGCAAAGTCGAATACATAGGGACCCGTGATGGCAGGCACTGGAGTTGTGAACGAGGCTACATTTTGCCTAATGAAGTTGCCGCTGCCGGTCGAGGCCTGGCTGGAATTGTTGGTTTCGTCGATCATCAAGCCATCGCTGGTGGATGTCAAAGTGATTCCAAAGTCGATGGAGCTGGAACCGAGATCTAAAGTCAACACACCGCGCCCGTCAGGATTGACCGTATAGCTGCCGCCGGTAATGCTGATCGCCGGCGTCACGCCAAAGGAGACCTCATTGACATCCTCGACGCCATCGGTAATGTGGCCTTGCCCATCCGCAACGAAACTGCCTACACGCGCGAGCGGATTGAAGGAGTTGCCGTCAAAAACCTCACCATTGGTAATGAAGGCGTAAGTACCATTCAAGTCGGCGAGCGAGTAATTGCCGGTGGGAGGAGGAGGCTGGATATTTGAGCCACCACCGCCGCTGCAAGCGGCTGACCAGAGAGCAGCGGCTGCAACCAGCGCTGTTAGGACGCGGTTCACCGCACACCTCGCAGGGCTTCCTTTTGCGCCGGCGTCAACGTTGCGGCAGGTGTCAGCAAGAAACCCTTCTCGTTTCGCACGGCTACCGCTTGCGCGCCCTTTTGCACGATGCGCGCGGCAAAGTAGGTGCCTTCGCCGAGCGCCATGGGCTCGCCCACGATGCGAACGTTGTCCCCGGCGTTCAACTCGAAGTGCTTGGCTTTGAGCACCTTGGCGTTGCCGAGATGGACATCCACCTGGCCGGAAGCCGTTTGCAGGGTGAGGTGCGCGCCCATCGGCGGAATGGCAGAAGCCGTTTCAAACTTCACGACTGTGCCGATAAGCGAGATTTCGCGATTGGCATTGTAAGTCTGGAGCAACTGGGCGTCCGAATGTATGGCTTGCTGCGCCATGATGGAAAGGTCAAACGCCAGGGAACTTGCGAACATGAGAGTTATACATAGCAGTCGAATGGTAGATTTCATTGCCCCTTCCCACGTGTAAGAGTGCCACCCGGAACCTTCCCGCGTTGCGGGGCCAACGAAAAACCCTTTCGAGGCGCAAGGCGAAGGTTCAATGGATTAGATGGCGAAGCCAGCGATGAAGGTTTCGCCGGGTAACCCGAAAGTTCCGGCATTGCAACACTTGCAGACCGCCGGCCTTCACAGAGTAATCCCCGTTTACTTCAAACCCGCTCCCGAAAAGAAAGTTTCGCGGATCAAAGCGGAGAATACCGCTCCGCTCGAGGGCGGCATACGTGGGCACTGTAATTCTGTGAGTATAAGGACCGTCTCTGAAATGCGCCTCAGCAGGAATGGCCGATCCACGAAACTCCGGCCATTCCCCCAAGGTCATTGGCGTTCAGCGTGGAGCTAGGTTAGTTTTTCCCTGTCAAAGTGACGGTAATGGACAGGTCTCGCTCGAGACACTCGCCCGTATCCGGATCAAAGGCTGTAGCGGATGCACTTACATTGGCTTTGCCTCCAGTAAACAGGGCCGCCGACCTGCCATGGAACAACGCCGGAACGGTTTGTACCGTGACACTCCATGGCGTTGTTCCGGTGCAGGGCACGAACACTGAGAAGAAGTCGCTGATCGGCGTACCGCCGCGCGTTTGCTTCAGTTGCCCGGAGATGGTTACAAATGTCGGCTGCGAGCAAGCAACAAACCCGGACAGGATCGCTGCTCCCGTTGTCGGATCTACGGACCCGAACTGCGTGACGCTGGGAGCAATGGAAAGTGGCAGAGGAGCCTGGAGCAGATTAAACACCAGACTTGCGGGGGATACCGGGAAGAACGACAGCGACGAGACCATGAAGTAGTACGTCGTTCCAGCTACGGCATCGAATCGCACTCGCGATTGCAGTGTATTATTGGAGTCGTCGTTACACGTGATTTGTGTCAGCGCGCCACGCGTTCCCGTGTAGACCGATAGCGTCGTATCGTAGTTGCTCCCAAATGTGTTTGCTTCCAGGCGAATGTTGGCTGCCGGCGTAAATGCATACCACACCGTCTGTGTTCTCCCGGAGCAGAAAGGATCGTCAGGGGCAACGGTGGCATTCGTGGCGTCTTGAGTCAGGCTGAAGGGTATCGAGGTCACGACCGTTGCGTTGGCAAAGTCATCGTTCGGCGGAGGTGGGACGATAACAGTAATTTGAGTGAACGTGACTCCCGTGTTGCCCGAAAGATTGTCACCCTGAAAAGTCAAAAGGTAGGTGCCCGCTTGATTGCTCGTTGGTGTCCAGTTAAACGTGCCGGTATTGTTCCCATTGTCGACAAAGCCTGCACCCGCCGGGAGTCCCGTGACGGTCAAGACGACGTGCCGCGAAAGAATGTCGGTTGCCGACACAGTGAAATTCACGTTCTGATTCACAATGGCGTTGAGTTGTGAGGGCGCTGTGAGCGTCACAACCGGATGGGCATTGAAGCGTATTTCGCCATGCAGCGCGGGGGCCGCCCCTTCGCAATGTTGCTCAAAAGTTGCGTCAAAGGAGTTTATGGTGCTACCGGCCCCGTAGCTTACTTCGAGAACTTGGAAGCTCCCCATCAGCGTGTTGCACCCGCGGCCATCCCCAGCAACATCCAGCCCGGTTGGCCTGGGTTTTGGAAAGGAAAGCGCATCGCGCCGGTGTACGCCCCTACGGTGAGAAGTTGGTTGTTCGGCGCGGCAAAATCCAGGAACCAAAAAACGCCGGGTTGCCCGAAGAAAGATATCGAAACACCTTGATCAAAGTTCTGCTGGGCGTTGAAAGATCCGTCTGTGGAAGTCAAGAATGATTGTTCAATATTATCCACAACGACTAGAGCCTACGGATATTCCGCTGGGTACCCTCACGGGGAGCGGCTGCGCTTGGCGCGTTTTGAACGGGCGAAACGGGCTTACAATGGAGGCTGCTTTCCGTCTAAGCGAGCATCCCGATTCACGTGGGTAATGTCGTGAGGGTGATGAAATGAAACCAGAGCGTCGTGGGTTAGTTCTGGCGGTTATCGTAGTGGCGGCATCGGCCGCGCTGGGTGGGATTTACGGCCCAAACGTGCGGGCGACGACATCCTCGTACGACGATACCCAAAACTCGGTGCGAAATTTCACCGAAGTGCTGGACACCGTTCAGGCCAATTACGCGGAGAAGGTGGACGTCGACAAGATCGTATACGAAGGCGCCATCCCGGGCATGCTGCGCCAGCTCGATCCGCACTCCAATTTCTTCGATGCGCGCCAGTGGGCCCAGAATCGCGAGGAAGTCCGCGGCAGATACTACGGTGTGGGCATGTCGGTCGTTCCCCGCGGGGATCACACGATTGTGATGACTCCCTACGTGGGCACTCCGGCATATAAGGCCGGAATCCGGCCCGGCGACGTGATCGTAAGAATCGACGACAAATCCGCGCAGGGCCTGACCACGCCGGAAATCGCCGATCTACTGCGAGGAGCCAGGGGCACCCTGGTCAAGATCACAGTTTCCCGCGAGGGTTACACCGATCCGCTGATTTTTACAGTAATGCGCGATGAAATCCCGCACCACGCCGTGGAGCTGGCCTTCGAGGTCAAGCCGGGAATCGGCTACATAAAACTTTCCGGATTCAACGAAAAAACCGACGGCGAGCTGGGCGACGCGATGAAGCAACTGAACGCGTCTTCCCTCGATGGCTTGATTTTGGACATGCGAGGCAATCACGGGGGGCTGCTCAACGAGGCCATCGCCGTTGGCGACATGCTCCTGGATAAAAACCAATTGATCGTGTCGCATCGCGGACGCGCCTCCGCGGAGCGCCGTTTCTACGCAGTACGCGGAAACCAAGGCAACACCATGCCGCTGGTCGTCCTGGTGAACAACGATTCCGCATCCGCCACGGAGATCGTCGCCGGCGCGGTGCAGGACCACGATCGCGGCGTCATCGTTGGCGACACGACGTTTGGCAAAGGTTTAGTGCAAACAGTTGAGCCTCTGAGCGAAAACACCGGCCTGGCGCTCACGATCGCGCGCTATTACACGCCGAGCGGCCGGCTAATCCAGCGCGACTACAAGTCGATATCGCTCTATTCGTATTACGAGCGCAAGGTTCCCGAGCATCCAACGGAAATCAAGTTGACCGACAGCGGCAGGCAGGTGACCGGCGGAGGCGGAATCAAGCCCGACATTCTGGTTCGCGAACCGGAGTTCAATCACTTTCAAAAGGCGCTGCTGCGTGCTGACGTATTTTATCCGTTTGAGAGCAGCGTTGGCGGGTTTACGCTGCACTACTTGGGGACTCGCCCCACGGTTACTAAGGATTTTGCAGTGGACGACACGGTGATGACGGACTTCCGCAAATTCCTCACCAGCAAGAATGTTCGCTACACCGAGCCGGAATTCGCCGAAAACTTGGATTGGGTGAAACGCAAGATCAAGCAAGAAGTCTTTCTGTCCACCTTTGGCCAGCAGGAAAGCTTCAAGATTCAGCTTGAGGCCGATCCGCAACTGCTGGCGGGGATTGACGCCGTTCCGCAGGCGCGGGCGCTGTATGAAAAGGCTCGCAAGATCATCGCGCAGCGCGCCGCCGCCCCAGCCTATCGGCCCTAAGCTGCTATTCCTTCTGCGCCAGAGTTAAGCATCATTCGCAGGCTGAAACTTATTCGTTTTCGGGCATAAAAGAGTGATATTTGACAGAACGGCGCGTTCCGAACATAATTGTATGTACGTCAATCCTGTGGAGGGCAGACCAGCCCGGCAAGAACCTGGGCTACACGGATGGCGCCAAAATATATTTTTGTTACCGGCGGTGTTGTTTCCTCACTGGGAAAAGGAGTAGCCGCCTCCTCGATTGGTTGTCTCCTCGAAAGTCGCGGTTTCAAAGTCACACTTCAGAAATGCGATCCGTACCTGAACGTCGATCCGGGTACGATGAGCCCGTTTCAGCATGGCGAAGTGTTTGTGACCGAAGACGGCGCGGAAACCGATCTGGACCTGGGACACTACGAACGCTTCACGCACGCGAATCTTTCCCGCGACAATAACTGGACGACCGGCCGCATCTACGAAACGATTCTTACCAAAGAGCGGCGCGGCGATTATCTCGGCAAAACCGTGCAGGTCATCCCGCACGTCACCGACGAAATCAAAGCATGTATCCGAAAGGTCTCCGAAAGCGTCGATGTAGTCATCGTGGAGATTGGCGGAACGGTCGGCGACATCGAGTCGCTTCCCTTCCTCGAAGCCATCCGGCAGATGCGCCTGGAATTGGGCGCGGAAAACACGCTCTTTGTCCACGTCACGCTGGTCCCGTTCATCTCCGCGGCGGGCGAACTGAAAACCAAGCCCACGCAGCACAGCGTGAAGGAAATGCTGGGCATCGGAATTCAGCCGGACGTTCTCCTTTGCCGCAGCGATCGCCACATCCCCACGGAATTGAAAAAGAAGATCGCGCTGTTCTGCAACGTTGCGGAGTCTTGCGTGATTTCCATGGAAGACGTGGACACCATCTATGCTGTGCCCGGGGAACTCAGCAAAGAGGGCCTGGATGCGCAGATTCTGCGGTTGCTGAGGCTGGAGTCGCGGCCTTCGGACATGAAGCCATGGCTCGATCTGGTCTACCGGATGCATCACCCGGCGGGCGAAGTGCGGATTGCCGTGGTTGGAAAGTACGTCCAGCTCGAAGACGCTTACAAGAGCTTGCGCGAAGCGTTGCTGCACGGTGGGCTGGCGCACAACCACAAGACGAATCTGGAGTGGGTGGAGGCAGAAGAGATCGATTCGCCGGAAACCGCGGCGCGGCGCTTGCATGGCTACGACGGCATTCTCGTGCCGGGCGGATTCGGCAAGCGTGGCATTCAGGGAATGGTCTACACCATTCAGTACGCGCGCGAGCACAAAGTGCCGTTCTTCGGGATTTGCCTGGGAATGCAATGCGCGACGATCGAATACGCGCGCGACGTTGCGGGCTTAAAACAGGCGGACAGTACGGAATTCGATCCGCAAACACCGTACCGTGTAATTTACAAACTGCGTGAATTGCTGGGCGTGGATGAAATGGGCGGCACGATGCGGCTGGGCGCATGGCCCTGCAAACTCGAGCCGGGCTCGTTCGCGCACAAAGCTTACGGCAAACTGCAAATTAGCGAACGCCACCGCCATCGCTACGAATTCAACCGCGACTTCGAGAAGACGCTGGTCGCCGCAGGACTAAAGATTACCGGGCGCACGCCGGACGAAAACTACGTGGAAATCGTCGAGGCGCCCGAGCATCCGTGGTTCCTCGGCTGCCAGTTCCACCCGGAATTCAAGTCCAAGCCGCTCGAGCCGCATCCGCTGTTTGCCGCATTCATCGGCGCTGCATTGGAACACAAGAAACAGCGTTCGCGCCTGGCTTCGGTCAGCGCCGCCGAGCGCCAGGCAGCGCCCGCCATGCGAGCGGCCCCTAGCGCCACGGCCTGAATCCAACTCACTCAGTTTTCAAACGGATTGCGAAAAACATGGGGTCAGGCGGGCTTTTCTCCGGCCATCATCTCGGCAAACCTTGTGTGGGGATTCCCGGCATAATCCGATGCAATTCCCGACCAGATACGGAGAGCTGCTTCCTCCTCTCCCCTTTCGCGGCATAGAAGACCCAGATGGAATTTTGCATTGATGGCTGTTGTGTCGTCCGGGCCTAATTCAATGCATCTGTGAAGAGCTTTCTCGGCGGCGACCTGGTCGATTCTGATAAGCGCCTTCCCCAGGAAAAAATGGCCCAGCGCGCATTCCGGAGCAATAGACATAATTTGCCTGCTCACCGCCTCAGCTTCATCGCCGTGACCTCCGCTGGTATCCGTCAAGCGTTGCAAAGTGCGCAGTTTTCCCAGTACGTCTTCGTCGATCGCGCCGGAAAGAAACTGCTTTGCGAGATGCGCTTCGGTCTGCACCAGAAAGAATCCGCGAGCCAGGCGATCGGTGGTTTCAAATTCTTCAAGAGCCTCTTTGTGGCGGCCGAGGAGCGAAAGCGTATATCCAAGCTCATAGTGTGGGTAAGGCTCATTGGGGGCGGCGCGAATTGCTTGGCGAAAATAATCCTCCGCTTTCTTGAAATTGCTCGTGCCCCCGCAAGGCATTCCCTCTTGGAAGAGTTCCTTCCAGGATTTGGACTTGCGAAAGAAATCAAACACAGGAAACCCTTTCTTCCCTGCCAGAATTGGCTGCTTGGGATCAGACCTGATTGCGCCGCCCCGAGACGGCCCATCGTCACAGCCCCGGTAGAAGTACTGTGCACGATACAACCAGTTCGGGCAATTGCTCAAACCGCATGGCGGTGTGTGGTATCTTCTTTAAATTCTATGCCTGCTCCACACGAAATCGAGCTCGGCAAGCTGCGCCTGGGCGCGGGGAACCCGCTGTTCCTGATTGCCGGGCCGTGCGTGATTGAAAGCGAATTACACGCACAGGCCATGGCGGAAAAGGTCGCGAAAATCGCAGCCGATGCCGGCGTGCCGTACATTTTCAAGGCGTCCTACGACAAGGCCAACCGCTCTTCTGTGAAGGCGTTTCGCGGGCCGGGGCTCAAGGAAGGGCTGCGCATTCTCGAAAAAATCAAAAAGGATTTGAAGCTGCCGATCCTGACCGACATTCACGACGTGACGCAGGCGGAATCTGCCGCGGAAGTTTGCGACATATTACAAATTCCCGCATTCCTCGCCCGCCAAACCGATTTGCTGATTGCCGCCGGCAAGACTGGCCGCATCATCAACATCAAGAAAGGCCAGTTTCTTTCGCCCTGGGACATGGACAACGTCGCCGAAAAAGTGGAAAGCACGGGCAACAAGAAAATCATTCTGACGGAACGCGGCACATCGTTTGGCTATCAAAATCTCGTCGTGGACATGCGCTCGTTTCCGGTGATGCAAAGAACCGGCTACCCCGTCGTCTTCGACGTCACGCACTCCGTGCAGCTCCCCGGAGGACGAGGTCAGGCGAGCGGAGGACAACCGCAATTCATCGAGCCGCTGGCGCGCGCCGCCGTGGCTGCTGGCGTGGATGGGATTTTCTTGGAGACGCACGACAATCCCGCCGCCGCCCGTTCCGATGGTCCCAACGCGTTGCCGCTCTCGCAGCTTCAGGCTCTGCTCCTGAAATTAAAGGGACTCAATACCGTAGTTCGCCGTTGGAGCACTTCGTCATGAGCCTGGAGACCGCCCGGCGCGTGCTCAAGATTGAAGCTCAGGCGATTCAGGACGTCCTCGCGCGCCTCGACGCCAGCTTTGAGAAGGCCGTGGAGGTCTTGTTCGGTTGCAAGGGCCGCGTGGTCGTCAGCGGAATGGGCAAGTCCGGCCTGATTGGACGAAAAATCTCCGCGACATTTTCGAGCACCGGCACGCCCTCATTCTTCCTGCACCCCGCGGAAGCGTTGCACGGCGACCTGGGCATGCTGGCGCGCGGCGATGCCCTGCTCGCGGTTTCCTACGGCGGAGAGACGCAAGAAATCATTCAGCTCCTGGAAGCGCTGAAGCGCCTGGAGATGCCGCTGGTCACGTTGACCGGGTGCGTGCAATCCACGCTCGGGCAAGCCAGCGACGTGGTGCTGGAGGTCAGCGTGAAAGAAGAAGCGTGCTCGCTGAATCTCGCGCCAACCGCGAGCACCACCGTGGCCATGGCCGTCGGTGACGCGTTGGCCGTTTCGCTTCTCGAGCGGCGAAACTTCCGGCACGACGATTTTGCCGCGCTGCATCCTGCGGGACGGCTCGGAAAGAAATTGTTGCGCGCCGAACACCTCATGCATTCCGGCGATGCCTTGCCTCGAGTCGCGCCGAATGCCGCGATGCCCGATGTTTTTCACGAAATGAGCGCCAAGGGTCTGGGCATGACCACGGTGCTGGAAGCCGACGGGCGCCTCGCCGGAATTTTGACTGATGGCGACCTACGGCGCTTGATGGAGAAGCATCGCGGAGCCGTCCTGGAAATGCGTGCCGCAGACGGCATGACGAAAACTCCGCAAACGATAGGACCGCACGTGCTGGCAAGCGAAGCGCTGAACTTGATGGAGAAGAAAAAAATCACCTCGGTCGTCGTGGTCGATGAAGCGCGACGCGTTCTCGGGGTGGTCCACTTGCACGATTTGTGGACGCTCGAATTGATGTAGCAAACAAAACAGATTTAACGCACAGACATAGTCACAGAGAACGTAGAGGCATTTAGAAGAAAAGGGGGAAAACAAGGGGCATGAAGATATCGGCGAAATTAGCGAATAAAGCCAAGCAAATCTTGGTGCTGCTGATGGACGTGGACGGAACGCTCACGGACGGCAGCGTGACTCTGGCGTCCACACCGGACAACCACGCCCTCGAAATCAAGACGTTCGACGCCCATGACGGCCAGGGACTCTCGCTGGCTGTGACCGCTGGCCTGCGCACCGGCGTCATCACCGGCCGGGGCAGCGCGGCGTTGCGTCGCCGTTGCAAAGAGTTGGACATCGAGTTTGTCTACGAGAAGCAAGGGCACAAAATTGCAGCTTATGAAGATGTTTTGCGAAAAACCGGAGCAAAGGAATCCCAGGTCGCCTATCTTGGCGATGATCTACCCGACCTGCTCATCATGCGCCGCGTCGGGCTCGCGGTAGCCGTGGGAAACGCGACTCCTGAAGTGAAACGCGCCGCAGACTACCGAACCAAAGCTTACGGCGGCAAGGGAGCCGCGCGCGAGGTCGTCGAGCTTATCCTCAGGTCCAAGGGCATCTGGGAAGAGATGATCGACAAGGCGCGCGCCTAGGCCTCCCTGCTCTTGTTCTGTCCGCCCTTCCGGTATATCGTCCAGCGCCAGAAGGGACCACCCATGGCCCAACCCAGAAGCTCTCGAATGCAAGTCCTCATTTATCTGGTTCTGGTTTTCGCGTTCAGTTCCGTTTTCTATTTTCTCATCCTTCATTCAGGCAGCCTCGGCAACGGGCGCGGTCTCTACGTTTTAGGCCTGATGTGGTGCCCAGCTCTGGCTGGCATGCTCACGTTGCGGCTCAATGGGCGAAGCATCTCGGAACTCGGCTGGAAATGGGGCGAAACGAAATACCAGGTGCAGAGCTGGTTCGTCCCTCTGCTGTACGCTTCGATTGCGTACCTCATCGTGTGGATCGCCGGATTCGGCGCGTTCGGCAATCGGGAGTACCTCGACGCTCTCAGCAGACAAATGCATCTTGGCGGGCCGCCGTGGATTTCAATCGCCGTGGGCATTTTTCTGACAGGCACGTATGGATTACTCCGCAGCGTTTCCAGTGCGCTCGGCGAAGAGATTGGCTGGCGCGGCTTTCTGGTGCCGGAACTTTCCAAGACGACTTCCTTCACTCTGACATCGCTCATCAGTGGCATGGTGTGGTCGCTCTGGCACTATCCCATCTTGATTTATGGAGACTACAACGCGGGAACTCCCACGTGGTACGGCCTGACGTGCTTCACCGTGATGGTCGTTTCGAGCAGTTTTGTGTTTGCCTGGATGCGCCTCAAGTCCGGCAGCCTCTGGACTAGCGCGATTCTCCACGGCAGCCACAATCTTTATATTCAGGCGATCCTTACGCCGCTGACGCGCAACACGGGGAAGACGGCCTGGTACATCGACGAGTTCGGATGTGTTCTGCCCCTTGTCACCATTGTTTTCGCGGCGTATTTCTGGAGCAAACGGCGGGAACTTCCGGCACCATAGAACGCTATTGGCCTTAATGAGAAAATACGAGCAGGGTGATCGTAATCAGCGAAGCTTGTCGAAATGACATGATTGCAGGCTTAATCTGCGCTGCCATCGGATTTCTGTTGATTATCTGGCCTGAGAGAATACAGAAACGCCAAATTCAGTTCCAAGATCGGCACCCTAAACTTGCTGCGTTGAACCCTTTCGCGGAGTGGAACAGGTCGGCGTCGGCGGTCATTCTAATTCGCTGCTCTGGCTAAATACCCATCTTGTTTGCACGAGTGGCGTTCTATTTCGCCATTAAGAACTGCTTCAAATGAATGTTTCACCGCAAGTGCTGGCGATTACCAATTCGGAGGAAGGCATCCCATGTTGCACGCATGCAGCGGCGAATTTTATTGAGAAGGCATTGGCGCGCTATGAGGAGCACCGCGAAGCGCTCCGGGCCAAGGACGGCCAGTAGTACAAAAATACTATTTTGATGATTGTGACTGGGTGCTAGTTTGCTTGGACCTCAATGGTTCGGTTTGATGGTACAGTGCTCATGAAACCTTTGCTGAAATGGGTTGCCGGCGTTCTGGCCGTGCTGCTGCTTGCGGCGTCCGGCGTGCTTTGCTACATGGCGGGCAGCCCCAAGGACGCCTACGGCCTGGTGCGCTACGCCCTGCCGCACATGCATCGCGGCACTCTGAAAGTAGGCAGCGACGCACCCGACGTGCGGCTGCTCGCGCTCGACGGCACGAATCATTTTCATCTTCGCGAGCGCCTCAGCGCGCGCCCGCTGGTGCTGGTGTTCGGCAGCTTCACTTGACCACCCTTCCGCCGCCAGGTGGGCGACATCGTTCAGATCTACAACGACTACAAAGATCACGCGGATTTTCTCACCGTGTACGTCCGCGAGGCGCATCCTACCGACGAATGGCAGATGAAATCCAACGTGAAGGATGACGTTTGCTACGCGCAGCCGAAAACGCTGGAGCAGCGCGTGGCCATCGCCAAAGATTTCACCACACGCTTCAAGTTCCCCTTGCCCTTCGGCATCGACGACATGAGCAATGCCGCCGACAACGTTTACGCGGCGTGGCCGGAGCGCTTGTATGTCATTGACGAGACGGGACACGTCGTCTATCGCGGAGGCATGGGGCCTTTCAACTACAAGCCTGTCGAAGTGCGTGAATGGCTTGCGGCAAAATACGGAGCCGTGAAACACGAAGCTCCGGCTGCAGCCGCTTCGACAGCGCCGTCTCCCACGCCAGCCTCTAGAACGGCTCCACCAACAGCCAGCGCGCCCGCGCCTGCCACTCCCGCCACGAAGTAGTGCACGACACTTCCCAGCGTCGAGCTAGAATCCGTCCGTGAAGCACCGCCCTCCAAAACACAATCGTAAGAGGAGGGAACTGAAAAAAGTAGGATTGGCGCGGGCACTCTCCAAACTTGGCTATTGTTCGCGCTCGCAAGCTGCGGAACTGATTCGCGCGGGACGCGTGAAATTGAATGGTGCACTGCGGCGCGATCCGGAAACACCGGCGCATCCCGGCAAAGACCGCATCGAAGTAGACGAAACTCCCCTTGGCGCCAGCGCGAAAATCTATCTCATGCTCAACAAGCCGCGCGGCGTTGTGACCACGGCTTCTGATGAGAAAGGCCGGGAAACGGTCTACGCGTGTCTGCCGAAAGGACCGCCGTGGCTCGCGCCTGTTGGCCGTCTCGACAAAGCCAGCGAAGGATTGTTGTTGTTTACCAACGACTCCGAATGGGCGGCCCGCATCACTGCGCCGGAGACGCATCTGGATAAAACGTATCACGTGCAGATCGGCGCGATCGCCGACGCAGCGCAGCTCGGCGCTCTGCGCGATGGCATCCGCATGAACGATGGCGATTTTCTTCGCGTGAAGTATTGCAGCATTCTGCGGCAAGGCGAACGTAACTCGTGGCTCGAAATCGTGCTCGACGAAGGAAAAAATCGCCATATCCGCCGCTTGCTCGAAAACCTGAATATCGAAGTGCTCCAATTGGTGCGCGTCGCCATAGGGCCGCTCGCCCTTGGCAGCCTGCAAAAGGGCGCGGCGCGCTTGCTTACAGGCGACGAGAAAGAGGCGCTAGATCGCGCGATGCGATGAACTGGCGTTTGTGAACCTCGATTGACAGCCACGCGGCCCTTGTATAACTTGCCTGGCATGCCCTCTCCGAGTGCATCCGCGCCTTCCGGCCCGTCTCCAGGAA
>Ga0066709_100000849_pt1 | contig 18394 bp, 12 predicted proteins | sample GraSoiAngelo_158_FD_79665 | JGI IMG/M metagenome (GOLD analysis project Ga0066709, IMG submission 79665) | Grasslands soil microbial communities from the Angelo Coastal Reserve, California, USA - 14_1009_16_30cm | ecosystem: Environmental > Terrestrial > Soil > Grasslands | place: USA...
CTCGGGCTGCCCGAGCCGGAACGGCTGTCCACCCGGTACGCCCGCGCGCTGCTGACCCGCGACCAGCTCGCCCGGCTGGACCCCGACCGGCTGCCGGCCGGCGACCCGCTGGCCCGGCTGATCAGCCGGATCTGGCCCGACTACGTCGTCGAGGCGCACCTGGACCGCTCCGCCGCGACGGTCAAGGCGGACGCGGCGACCCGCACCTACGCCGCCGCCGGAACCGGCGTCGTGTGGGCCGTGCTGGACAGCGGCATCTGCCCGGAGCACCCACACTTCCGCGACGGCACGCTGTCCGACGACGCGGTGCTGCCGCTGCACCGCGATTTCACCTACCTCGTGCGCGGCGATGCGGAACCGGCCGCGCCGGAACCGAAGGACGCGCTGGTCGACCCGGCGGGGCACGGTACCCATGTCGCCGCCATCATCGCCGGCGCCGCACCTGCCGGGCCGCTGCACATCGCGTGCCAGGACTGGGTACCGCGGGACGGCGGCGACCTCCCCCGCTGGACCACCCGGACGCTGGAGCCGGGCCGCATGCTGTCCGGGCTCGCGCCGCAGGCCCGGCTGGTGAGCCTGCGGGTGCTCGACGACAACGAGACCACCTGCACCAGCGCGGTCATCAAGGCGCTCGACCACGTCCGCGAGGTCAACGGCAACGGCACGAACCCGCGCATCCACGGGGTGAACGTCTCCCTCGGCGTCGCGTACAACGCGCAGGAGTACGCCGCCGGGCAGAGCCCGCTGTGCCGCGAGCTGGACCTGCTCGTGGGTACCGGTGTCGTCGCGGTGGTGAGCGCCGGAAACGGCGGTACGGCAACGGATCCGTTCAGCGGCGGCGACCCGCACGGCTCGCTGTCCACGATCGCCGACCCGGGCAACGCGGAGAAGGCGATAACCGTCGGCAGCACCCACCGGGACAGCCCGCACACCTACGGCATCAGCTTCTTCTCCAGCAAGGGCCCCACGCTCGACGGCCGGCGCAAGCCCGACATCGTCGCGCCCGGGGAACGCATCACCTCGGCGGCGGCCGGCCGGTTCCGCACCCGCAGCGCCGACCTCGCCGGCCTTTCCGACGGGGACGCCTGCTACATCGAGGAGTCCGGTACCTCGCAGGCGGCGCCGCACGTGTCCGGTGCCATCGCCGCGCTGCTGTCCGCCCGGCCGGAGCTCAAGGGCCGGCCGGACCAGGTCAAGAAATACCTGTGCGACAACGCCACCCCGCTGGGCCGGCACGAGTTCTTCGAGGGCGCCGGCCTGCTCGACCTCATGCGGGTCTTCTCGAACGCCTGACGATCGGAGAGTACACAGTGGACCTTCCCTACTACGAGGTCGAGTTCGCCGAGGACGGCCGCCTGATCGGCGACACCGGGATCGCGGCCGCGGTGGCGGCCGGCGGCGTCGACGACGTGTTCATCATGGCGCACGGCTGGAACACCAGCACCGACTCGGCCCGCGACCTGTACCACCAGATGTTCGGGTTGCTCGGTGACGTGCTGTCGCGGCACGCCCCGGACCGCGCCGCGCGGACCGCGGTGGCCGGGGTCCTGTGGCCCTCGCTGCTGTTCCCCGACGACGACCCGGCCGCACCGCCGGCGCAGGTCGCCGCGGCGTCCAGCGGACAGGCACTGGCCGACGCGCTGAAGCCGGCGTTCCCCGCGCACAAGGACGAGCTGACCGAGCTGGGCCGGCTGCTGGACGGCAAGGGCGGGCCGGACCAGCTCGCCGACTTCCACCAGCTCGCCCGCAAGCTGGTCACCACGCCGAGCCTGGACGCCGGTGAGGACTCCGGCGAGGCGGCCGCGCAGGAGCTGCCGACCGGCGTGGTGCTGAACTACTACTCCGGCTGGCCGGCGCCGGACGGCAACGCGGCGCACGGGTTCCACAACCCGCTGGACGGGCTGTGGGAGGGCGCCCGCGAGGTGCTGCGGACGCTGAGCTACTACGAGATGAAGAACCGGGCCGGGGTGGTCGGCCGGGCCGGGCTCGGGCCGTTCGTGTCCGGCCTCGCCGGGCCCGCCGGGCCGCCGCGGGTTCATCTGCTGGGGCACAGCTTCGGGGCGCGGCTCGTGTCGTTCACGCTGTCCGGGCTCGCCGACGGGCTCGTCGGGCCGGCCAGCCCGGTCAAGTCGCTGGTGCTGATCCAGGGCGCGTTCTCGCACTTCGCGTTCACCCAGGCGCTGCCGTTCGACCGGTCCCGGGCCGGCGCGCTTTCCGGGTACCGCGACCGGGTCGACGGTCCGCTGCTGGCCACGTTCGCCGGCCGGGACCGGGCGGTCTGCTGGTGGTACCCGCTGGCGAGCATGCTGCGCCGGCAGGACGCGAACAGCCAGGCCGACCTGTTGCACCGGTGGGGCGCGATGGGCGGCGACGGGTACCAGGTCGACGACGCGGTCACGGTCAGCCTCGGCGCGGAAGGGTGCGGGTACCCGTTCGCCCCGGGCGTGTTCTACCGGCTCGACGCGAACTCGGTGATCCAGGCGATCCAGTCGCCGTTCTCCGGTGCGCACTGCGACATCGTGCACCCCGAGGTGGCGTGGGCCGCGACGGTCGCGGCCGGGCTCACCGGAGCCTAGAGCTCCACCCAGGCGTCGCGCTTGGCCGACTCGTACAACGCCGCGACGACGCGGTGGGTCGCCAGTGCCGACGGGCCGTTCGCGAGTGGCTCGCGGTGCGCGGCGAACGCCTCGACGGCGTCCAGCAGCAGGGCGCGGTGCCACGCGGTCGGCATCGCGCCCGGGTCCACCGCGGTCGACTTCACCGCCGTCGACCTCACGGCCGCGGTCGGCGGGGCCGGGTCCGCGACGAGCACCTCCGGCCCGGACGCCGTGCACACGTTCAGCTCCGCGGCGCCCAGCACCGCGGTGCCGGTGGTACCCGAGACCGTCAGCTCCTCGTCCCGGCCGGGGTACGCCGCGACGGTGGCGTGCAGGCTCACCAGCCGCCCGCAGCCGTAGTCGAGCACCCCGGCGACGGTGTCCTCGGCCTCCATCGGCTGCGCGACCGTGGCGGTACGCGCCCAGACCCGTTGCGGTACCCCGACCACGGACACGAACAGGTCCAGCGCGTGGATCGCCTGGGTGATGAGCACGCCGCCACCGTCGCGGGCGTAGGAGCCGCGGCCGGGTTCGGCGTAGTACGACGCGGAGCGGTACCACGGGACGCTGACGGTACCGCCGGTGAACCCGCCCAGCCCGCCCGACCCGAGCAGCGCGCGCAGCGCCTGCCCGGCCGGCTTGTACCGGTGCTGCAGGCACACCGCGAGCCCGATGCCGGCGTCGCGTGCCACGGCGACGAGTTCCTCGGCGCGCGCCAGGGTCGCGTCGAGCGGCTTCTCCACCACCACGTCGATACCGCGGCGGGCCGCCTCGCGCACGATGTCCAGATGCGTGGCCGCTGGGGACGCCACGATGACGAGGTCCGCGCCGCGGCGCAGCGCCTCGCTCGCCGGCCAGTCCACCCGGGCGCCGGGGAACAGAGCCAGGGCGGCCGCCCGGCGTTGCGGGTGCCCGGTCACCACGGCGGCGACGTCGGCACCGAGTTCCTTGAGGGCGCGCAGGTGCGCCCCGGCACCGAAGCCGGCGCCGACCACGACGACCCGCGGGCCGCTCATGCCGCGCCCCCGCTCCGTGCGGGGCCGGCGCGACGACTGTCCACGATGGAGCGCGCGATGATCAGGCGCTGGATCTCGCTGGTGCCTTCGTAGAGCGTGGTGATGCGGGCGTCGCGGTACAGCCGCTCGGCCACGCAGCCCTCGATGTAGCCGGCCCCGCCGAACACCTGTACCGCGGTCGAGGCGTGCCGCACCGCGCCCTCGGAGGCGAACAGCTTGGCCATCGCGCACGCGGTACCCGCCTGCGGTGCGCCCGCGTCGAGCAGCCGGGCGGCGTCCTCGGCGAGCAGCAGGCCGGCCCGGTACCCGGTGTACGCGTCGGCGAGCGGGAACGCGACCGCCTGGTTGGCGCCGATCGGGCGGCCGAACGCGACCCGGACCTCCGCCTGCGCCGTGGCCGCGGTCAGCGCCGCGCGGCTGATCCCCAGCGACAGCCCGGCGATGCCCAGGCGCCCCTTGGCCAGTACCCCGGTCATGTACCGCAGCCCCGCGCCCGCCTCGCCGAGCAGCGCGTCGTCCGGTAGCGCGACGGCGTCGAACCGCAGCCCGCCGACCTGGCTGGCCCGCTGCCCCATCTTGCGTTCCTTGTAGGTCCGGCTCACCCCGGGCCGGTCCAGGTCGACGAGGAACACCGACAGGTCGCGTTCGCCGGTCCGGGCAAGCACCACGGCGAAGTCGGCCACCGGCGCGTTGTGGATGAACACCTTCTCGCCCGAAAGGCGCCAGCCGCCGTCGACCCGGTCCGCCCGCGACGCGATCCCGCGCAGGTCCGAACCGGCCTGCGGCTCGGTCAGCGCGTAGGCGCACAGTCGTCGCGCCGCCAGCAACGGCGTGAGGTACCGGTCGCGTTGCGCGTCGGTGCCGTACCCGGCCAGCAGGCAGGACACCAGCTCCACCAGCCCGCACTGGTCGGCCACCGAGGCGTACCCGAAGCTGAGCCCCTCCATCACGTGCAGGTAGTCCAGTGCCCGGGCGCCCGCCCCGCCGTACCGCTCGGGAACGGTGATGCCGAACAGGTTCAGCGCGGCCATCGACCGGTACAGGTCGGCGGGGAACTCGGGCTCGGCGTCCAGCGCGGCCGCGACCGGGGTGACCTCGCGGGCGACGAAGGTGGCGACCAGCTCCCGGATCGCCGCGCTGCCGTCGCCGACCGCGGAGCAGTCCACTGTGGACGGTAGCGGCATCAGCGCACCTCCGCCCGGAACACGGCCGGCGGCATCGGTTGCACGTCTCGCAGGATCGGTACGAAACCCATGTGCGGCAGGATGTCCCGCTCGACGCTGACCCCGTCGGCGACCTCGACCAGGGCGACCCCCGCCGGGGTGAGCCGGAACACCGCGCGCTCGGTGATGTACACCGCCTCGCGGTGCTCGGACAGCGCGAACGGTCCGGAATAGGTGATCTCCTCGACCCGCGGTACCAGCTTGCGTACCGCACCCTCCCGCACGATGCGCAGCCGGCCGTCGCCGACCTCGGCGGGCAGTCCCTTCGCGGTGAACGTGCCGCAGAACACCGCCTTACGCGCGTGCTGGGAGATGTCGATGAAGCCGCCCGGCCCGATGATCCGGTCGCCGAAGCGGCTGACGTTGACCGACCCGGTCGCGTCGAGCTGTGCCATGCCGAGGCAGCACACGTCCAGCAGTCCCATGGCGAACAGCTCGAACTGGGTGGTGGACGCCAGGCGCGCGGTCGGGCCGTGCGCGACGCCGAACAGCGTGCCCGACTCGGGTACCCCGTTGAACAGGCCCTGTTCGATCGCCAGCGTCACCTCGTGCAACCGGCCCTGCTCGGCGAGCACGTCGACGACCTGCGCGGAGACGCCGAACCCGACGTTGAGCACCGCGCCCGGGCAGACCTCCAGCGCCGCGCGGCGGGCGATGGCGGCGCGCACCGGATCGGTGCGGTCCGCCGGTCCGGCGGCGGCCGCGCCCGCCGGCCGCGGTGCGCACAGTGTCGGGTCGTACTCGCTGGCATAGGTCTGCCACTGCCCGGGTGCCACCACGACGGCGTCGACGAGCGCCGCGGGTACCACGACATCGGCCGGTGGCAACGGATCCGGCCGCATCCGCTTCACCTGCGCCAGCACGGTACCGCCGCCGGCGCGGGCCGCCTGCGCGACGGCGAGCAGGTCGAGCACCGCCGGTTCCTCGGCGCAGCCGAGATTGCCCAGCGGATCGACCTCGGTGCCCCGGATCAGCCCGACGTCCACCCGCATCGGCCGGTAGTGCAGGTACTCCCGGCCGTCCAGCTCGACGAGGCCGACGAGCTCCTCCGGTGCGGCGCGGTTGGCCCGGCCGCCGCTCTGCCGCGGGTCGACGAACGTGTGCAGCCCGGTCCGGGTGATCAGGCCCGGCCGTCGCGCGCCGATCTCGCGCAGCAGCAGGCTGATCGCACCCGACGGCCACACGTAGGCCTCGATCGCATTGCGGGCGGCCAGTTCCACCATCCGCGGCGACCAGGTCCAGTGCCCGCCGATGACCCGCCGGGTCAGCCGCTCGTGCGCCAATGCGTTGGTACCGCGGCGGTCCCGGTCGCCGAGGCCGAACGCGTGCAGCACGGTCAGTCCGGCCGGCCGGCCCCGGTGCAGGAACCGTTCCTCCAGCGCGGCGAGCAGCACATCCGGTTCCAGTACCCCGCCGCCGGAGCCGGTGACCGCAACCGTTGCCTGGTCAGGGATCCGCGCTACCGCGTCGGCCGCGGTCAGCACGACCGGGCCGGTCACCGCGAGTTCTCCGGTGGTGCCGCGGTGGAGTTCCGGATCACCGGTTCGGCGGCGAGGACGGTGCGGGTACCCGGACTGTCGCCGTGCAGCTGTCCGCTCATCACCTTCCACGCCACCGATCCGACCTCCTCCTGCGGGCTGCGTACCGTGGTCAGCGGCGGCGTGACGAACCGCGAGTGCGGGATGTCGTCGAACCCGGTCACCGACACCTCCTGCGGTACCCGGATGCCCCGCTCGGTAAGCCCCACCACCACACCGATCGCGGCGAGGTCGTTGTACGCCAGTACCGCGGTGGCGTCGCTGCGCAGGATCTGCGGTACCGCCCGGTGCCCGGCGTCCATCGTGGCGCCGACCCGGATCTCGGTGATGTCCACGCCGCGGCGGGTCAGCAACCGCACCGCGCGCCAGCGTTCCCTGCTGTGCCACGAGCGCGCCGGCCCGTGCAGGTAGGCCACCCGCCGGTGCCCCAGATCGGCGACGTACGTGGCGAGCTGCCGCATCGCGGGGTAGCTCTCCACGACGACCTGGGACACCGGCAGGCTGTCGACGAGCCGGTTGAGTACCAGCACCGGCTTTCCGTGGTCGAGGAGCTGGCGCAGCACGCCGACGCGGGCCCGTGGCGAGCACAGGATCAGGCCGTCGGTCTGGTGCAACAGGTTGACGCCCAGCTCCCGCTCCGCGACGACGTTCTCGTCCGAGTCGGCCACGATCAGCCGGTACCCGTCGCGCTCCGCGTCGTGCAGCATCCGCTTGATGAGTGCGTAGAAGTAGTGGTTGGCCAGGTTGGGGACGAGCGCCCCGACCAACCGCGTCCGACCGCTGGCGAGGCTGCGCGCCACCGAGTGTGGCGTGTACCCCAGCCGCCGCACGCTCTCCCGTACCCGCTCGACCAGCGCGGGCGAAACGCTGGCGGAGCCGGCCAGGACGCGGGAGACCGTGGCGACCGACACCTGCGCGTCGTGGGCGACGTCGCGGATGGTCAGCCGGTCGCCGGTCGTGCGGCCGTCCCCGGTCGGGGTCACTACCTACCGCCCCACGCCTGCGGGAAGCCGGGCATCTGCTGGCACCCGCAGGACGAGAAGAACAGCGGCGGCATGCCCGGGTCGATCCACCGGTCCAGGTTGTCGGCGGTGATGGTCGGCTGCGGCAGTACCCATTCCTTCGGCACCTGCCTACCGGACAGGATCCAGGTCGCCGCGATGACGCCGGTGCGCCACTGGTACACCGGGTACACCGAGCCGAACGCGGTCAGGTTCTGCTTCTTCCACAGGTTCAGGAAGTCCTGCTGGTCCTCGCCGGTCAGCGGCGGCACCTTCCGGCCGGCGTCCTGGAACGCCTCCACCGTCGCGACGCTGGCGAACCCGGCGTCCAGCCACACCCCGGCGAGGTCGGGGAAGCGCTGGATGTAGTCGCTGACGATGCCCTTGGCCTTGGCCGGGTCGGCGTTGTTGAACTCCACGCCGACCACGTTGACGCCGGCCTTGTCGAAGGTGATTTTCGCGCCGGCCCAACGGTTTTCCAGCACGTCGACGCCGGGCAGGATGCGCAGCGCCAGTACCTTGCCACCCTTGCCGACCCGCTGCGCGATGAACTCGGCGGCCGCCGCACCGAACGCGTACCCGCCGATCGGGTGCACGTAGCTGACCGGGCAGTCGGTGGTCACGCCACGGTCGAACACCACGACGGGTACCCCGGTCCGGCAGGCCCGTTCGACGGCCGGCGTCAGCGCCGAGGTGGTGTTCGGCGAGACGATGATGGCGTCGCAGCCCTTGGCCGCGAGGTCGGCGAGGTCGGCGATCTGCTTGTCGTCCTTGCCGCCCGCGTCGACGACGGTGAAGTCACCGATCTCCGGGTGCAGCTTCACCTCCGCCTTCATCGTGGTCATGCCGGTCACCCGCCACGGGTTGTCCAGCGCCGCGTTGGAGAAGCACAGGTGCCACTTCCGGCCCGGCTTCGCGTATTTCGCAGTGTCCACCATGGACGGTTGGATCATCTGCACCCAGGGCGTGGACGGATCGCCCTGCGCGCTCATGGTGCGCTGCGCCATCTGCTTGTCGAAGTCGGCCTGGCTGAAGAACTTGAAGGTGCTGTTGCTGTTCGCCGCGGCGGAACCCGGTGCGCCGCTGGCACCGGTACCGCCGGTGGGTCGGGTCGAGCTGCACCCGGTTGCGGCCAGCGTCAGCGCCGCGAGTACCGCGGTGACCGTCCTTACTCGTTTCGGCATAGCGGAAATCCACCTTTCCTAGCCGGACCGGCGCGCCCGGTACGCCGTGTAGGCACCGGCCGCGATGACCAACACGCCCTCCGCGCTGTCGCGCAAAGGCTTGGCGAAACCGAGCAGGTTGAGCAGGATGAACAGCGCTTGCAGGGTCAGCACACCGCCGACCGTGGCGACCGTGGTACCCCGGCCGCCACCGAGAACCGCACCGGCCAGCACCACGGCGGTGATGGCCTGGAACTCGTACCCGGAGCCCGCATCGGCGGACAGGCCGGCGAACCCGGCCAGCAGGATCCCGGCCAGCACCGCGGACAGGCCGGACAGCACGAACGTGGCGGTGCGGATGCGCCACACGTCCACGCCGGACAGCATCGCCGCGCGCGGCCCGCCACCGACCGCGAACACCTGGTCGCCGAACCGGGTGTGGTGCAACAGGAGCGTGGCGCCGGTGACGACGACCACGAGGACGGGTACCGCCCACGGCAGCTGGCCGACCACGGGTACCCCCGTCATCCCGGACCGGCCGAGGACCCGCAGGTTGTCGGCCAGCGCACCGGTCGGCGCGCCGCCGGTCCACAGGAACACCGCGCCGTTCAACACGAGCATCGAGCCGAGCGTGGTGATGAACGACGGTACCCGTAGCAGCGTGGTGACCAGTCCGTTGGTGAGACCGACCAGCGCGCCGAAGACGGCCAGCACCGCCACGACCCACCAGGTGCGCCCGGGATCCCCGTCGCCCAGCCGCGCGGCGATGACCACGCAGGCGGTCACCAGCGCGCCCACCGACAGGTCGAACTCGCCGCCGACGATGACGAACAGCTGGCCCAGTGCCAGTACCAGCAACGGCGCGCACCGCTTGAGGAAAGCCAGCAGCGAAGCCGGTTGCGCGAACGTCGGGTCGCGCCACACGACGACCACGAGCAGCGCGGCCAGTACCAGCCAGATCGGCGGTACCGCGGCGAGCCTGCGCAGTCCCGGCCGCGGCCGCGCCTCGACCAGTCCACTCATGACCGCTCCCCCGCGCCGCGCAAGCCGTACAGCGCAACGGCTCCGACGATGACCAGGCCGCGCACGAGGGTGCGCAGGAACGGGTCGGCCTGGAAGAAGTTGAAGACGCTGTCGAGCACCGCGAGGATCGCCACCGCGGCCAGCGGCCCGAGCAGCCGGCCCTTCCCGCCGGCCAGCGCGGTGCCGCCGAGCACCACCGCGGCGATGGACTCCAGGTCGTACCCGCCGTCCGGGCCGACCCACGGCGCACCGGCACCGAGCCGGCTGGCGAGGAACACCCCGCTCGTGGCCGCGCACAGCCCGGACAGCACGTGCACCCCGACGAGTACCCGGTGCGGCCGCACCCCGGACAGCCGCGCCGCTTCGGCGTCGCCGCCCACCGCATAGACGTGGTACCCGAAGCGGGTGCGGTGCATGAGGTACCACGCACCGGCGACCACGCCGCCGAGCAGCAGGAGGCTGACCGGTACGCCGGCCACCACGTCGTACCCGAGCACCTGGAACTGGTCCGGTACGGCGCCGGCGAAGTTGTCGAACGCGGCGTTGATGGCGCCGCGCAGGATGTATGCGACGCCGAGCGTGGCGATGAACGCGTTGACCCGAAGGCCGGTGATGACCAACCCGTTCACCAGGCCCGCCAGCGCACCGGCGAGCAGCGCCGCGCCGACCCCGAGCGCCATCCGGGCCGGGTCGCCGGCCATCACGAGCGAGGCGGTCAGCGCCGCGACGCTGACCACGTAGGCGACCGACAGGTCCAGCGAGCCGGCCAGTACCACCAGCGCCTGCCCCACCGTCACCAGGCCGAGCGCGACCGACCGTTGCGCGATGTTCTGCAGGTTCGCGACGGTGACGAAGCGGCCGCCGCCGATGCCGACGACGACCGCGGCGACGGCGAAGGTACCGGCGAAGGTGAGCCAGATCGGCAGGCTCGACCCCGCCGGCCGGCCCGACCGCAGCAACCGGGTCACCTGTACCGGCAACGCGTTCACGCCGCCCCCTGGCCGGTGGCGAGCAGCATGATGTCGGCCTCGCGCGCACCGGCGGGCAGCTCGCCGGCCACGGTACCGGCGTGCATGACGACGATGCGGTGGCTGAGCGCGATCAGCTCGGGCAGCTCCGACGAGATCATCAGGATCGCGGCGCCGCCGTCGGCGAGCTCTCGGATCAGCTCGTGGATGCCCGCCTTCGCGCCGACGTCGACGCCGCGGGTCGGCTCGTCGAACAGGTACACCCGGGCGCCGGCGGCCAACCACTTCATCAGCACGACCTTCTGCTGGCTGCCGCCGGACAGCACCCGGGTCTCACGGCGCAGCAGTACCGTGGCCAGCCCCACCCGGGACGCGAGCCGGGACAGCGCCGCGGCGGCCGCCCGCGCCGGCCGCCGGCCGACCGCGCGGACGGTGAGCAGCGCGTTGTCCGCCGCGGGCAGCGGCAGCACCAGCCCTTCGGTCTTGCGGTCGGCGGTGACGTACCCGAGTCCGGCCCGGATCGCCGCCCGCGGTGACCGGATCCGCCGGCGTACCCCGTCGACCTCCACGGTTCCGGACGCGAGCGGCACCACGCCGAACACGGCTCGGACAAGGTCGGAGCGCCCGGAGCCGTCGAGCCCGCCGACCCCGACGATTTCCCGTTCGCGTACCTCGATGTCGACGCCGTGCAGGTTGCGCCCGCGCCCGCCGTGCACGGCGAGGCGCACCGAACCAGGTTCGGGAACGTCGACCGGCGGTCGGCTTTCCCGGTCGGCCAGCTCGCGGCCGACCATGAGCTGGACCAGTTCGGTGGCGGTGACCGCGCTGACCTCGCGGGTGTCGACGTGCCGGCCGTCGCGCAGCACGGTGACCCGGTCGGCCAGTTCGAACACCTCGGCGAGGCGGTGCGAGATGTACAGCACGGCGAGCCCGCGCGCGACGAGTTGGCGTACCCGCCGGAACAGCACCGCCACCTCGCCCGGGGTCAGCGCCGCGGTCGGTTCGTCCATCACGAGGATGCGCGGCCGGTACGACAGGGCCTTGGCGATCTCGACGGTCTGCCGCTGCGCCACGGTGAGCCGGCGGACCAGCCGCTGGGTCGGGATCGCCTGCGCATCGAGGTCGGTCAACAGCTTGCGGGCCTGCTCGGTCATGGCGCGACGGTCGACGGCCAGGCGCCGGCGCGGCTCGCGGCCGAGCAGGATGTTCTCCGCGACGCTGCGCTCGGGCAGCAGGGTGAACTCCTGGTGGATCAGGCTGATCCCGTGCGCGAGCGCCTGGTGCGGGTCGCGCAAGCGCACCGGCCGGCCGTCGAGCACAAGCTCGCCGCCGTCTGGCGGGTAGACCCCGCCGAGCACCTTCATCAGCGTCGACTTGCCGGCACCGTTGGCGCCGACGATCGCGTGCACCTCACCGCGCCAGCAGGTCAGCGAGACGTCCCGGAGCACGGTGGTGCCGAAGAACCGCTTGGTGATGCGGTGCATGGACAGCACCGGAGCCGCCGGGGACGTGGGAGCCGCCGGGGACGCCGCCATCGTCACGCTCCTCGTCGACGCCTTCCAGATCTCTCGGTAACCGGTTTCATCGGAAAACGCTTTCCGCCGTTCTACTCCGCCCGCACCGGCCGGGTCAACCCTTCGACGGACTCCAATGTGCCGTGGAGATCGGGGTCCGACGCGGCACCGAGACTACGGACGGAGCGCCGCCGACACATCCGCCAGTTGACTCTTGACCGCGCCTTGAGGCGTGCACAGAATGGCCGAGGAAAGCGGTTTCCCCTCGGATGACGGTGAGTCGGCATGCGGTCCGCCCAGGTGCAGTCGTACGGCAAGCCCATCGCGTTCGCCGAGGTACCGGAGCCGACTCTGCGCGATCCGCACGACGTCATCGTCCGCATCGCCGGCGCCGGCATCTGCCGCACCGATGTGCACATCCTGCACGGCGAGCTGGACGCCGCGTTCCACCCGCCCCTGCCGCTGACCCTCGGCCACGAGAACAGCGGTTGGGTGCACGAGGTCGGCGCCGCGGTGACCCACCTGTCCGTCGGCGACCCGGTCATCGTCCACCCCGCGGTCACCTGCGGGCACTGCCTCGCCTGCCGGTCCGGTACCGACATGCACTGCCCCAACTGGCGCTTCCCCGGCGTGGACGGCTGGCCGGGCGGTTACGCGGAGTTCATGCGCACCAGCGCGCGCTCGCTGGTGCCGCTGCCGGAGGGCACCGACCCGGCACCGCTGGCCCCGCACGCCGACGCGGGCCTCACCGCGATGCACGCGGTACGGCGACTGGCGCCCTACACGAACCCGGCGACCACCGTGGTCACCTTCGGCGCCGGTGGCGTGGGACAGGTCGCGATCCAGCTGCTGCGGATGCTCACCCCGGCCCGGCTCGTCGTCGTCGAGATCGATGCGCAGCGGGCCGCCGCCGCCCGCCGGCTCGGCGCCCACGTGGTCTTCGAGCTGGCGCCGGCCGAGGCGGCCGAGGCGGTACGGGAACTGACCGACGGCGTCGGCGCGCAGGTCGTGCTCGACCTCGTCGGCGAGGGCGAGGTACCGCAGCAGGCGATGAACATGCTCGCCAAGGGCGGGGTGTACTCGATCGTCGGCTACGGCGGCTTCCTGCGCATCGAGCACCTCGACATGATCAACCGAGAGCTGACCATCCTCGGCAACCAGATCGGCTCGTACCCGGACCTGGTCGCCCTGATGGAGCTCGTCGCGCAGGGCCGGGTCACCATCGACTCGACGCTGGTCCCGCTCAGCTCCGCCGACCAGGTCCTGCGCGACCTCGAAGCCGGCCGGGTGTCCGGTCGGGCGGTCCTGGTTCCTTAATCTTGGACGCCGCAATCTTGGACGCCGCTACCCCCTGCAGGGGGCACAAGTGTCCAAGATCGCCGCGAGGGCCAGCGGGCCTCCGGCGGGGGTACCGGCAGCCGCCGACCCGTCGCGCCGGTGACGACCACCCCAACACTGACCCGCGACCTCGGCGCCTCTCACTGGTGGAAAGCGCTTTCCGCCCTAGACTGGGTGGGTGCGCGGAAAGCGGACAAGATCTGGCAGAGGTCCGGCGGCGGTACGGCTACAGGACGTCGCCGCCGCGGCCGGGGTGTCCCTGGCGACCGCGTCGCGCTCGTTGCACGACGGCACCCGGGCACCGCGCGCCGAACTGCGCGAGCGGGTCCGGCAGGCGGCCGAGAGCCTCGGGTACACCTCGCACGGGCCGGCCCAGGCGCTGGCCAAGGCGACGACGCCGGTCGTCGGCCTGATCGTGCACGACATCGCCGACCCCTACTTCTCCGCCCTGGCGATCGGCGCGATGCGGGTGGCGCACGACAGCGGCCTGCTCGTCCTGGTCGGCAACACCTTCCGCGACCGGGCGCTGGAACTGGAGTACCTGGCCCGGCTCAAGGCCCAGCGCGCCCGCGGCGTGCTGCTGCTCGCCAGCGGCTTCAGCGACACCGGGTACCGCACCGCGCTGCACCACGAGCTGACCTCCTTCGAGTCGCTCGGCGGCCGGGTCGCCTGCGTCAGCGCACACGGCTTCGAGGCCGACAGCGTGCTGCCCGACCACCGGGCCGGCGCCCGCCTGGTGGCCGAGCACCTCGTCGGACTCGGGCACGAGCGGATCGGCGTGGTGACCGGGCCGGCGAACCTGACCACCAGCCGGGAACGGCTGCAGGGCCTGCGCGAGCGGCTGCGCGAGCTGGGCCACCCGCTGGCCGCCGCACGGATCGTGCGCTCCGACTTCACCCGCGACGGCAGCCGGCAGGCCACCCTCGAACTGCTCGACCGCTGCCCCGACCTCACCGCGGTCTTCGCGGTCACCGACCTGATGGCCGTCGGTACCCTCACCGCGGTGCGCGACGACCTGCATCGCGCGGTACCCGACGAGGTGTCCGTCGTCGGCTTCGACGACATCGCGCTGACCCGCGACCTGCGCCCGGCGCTGACCACGGTGCACCTGCCGCTGGAGGAGATCGGCGCGCACGGCATGCGGTTCCTGCTCAGCGACCCGCCGTCCGGGGCGCGCACGCTGCGGGTACCGGCGACCCTGGTGGCGCGGGAGTCCTCCGGCCCGGCGCCGGTCAGCCCGACCCGGCGCCGGCCTCGATGAGCTTGACCCGGATCTGGCCGGCGTCCGGGTGGTCCAGTTCGTTCAGGATCGCCATCGCCCGCCGCCACGCCTCCCGGGCCGCCGCGACCTCACCGGCGCCGTGGTGGCTGTCGCCGAGATGGTCGAGGATCACCGCCTCGTGGTACCGGTCGCCGAGGCCGCCCGCGATCGGCAGCGCCCGCCGGTAGGCGCCCATCGCCTCCTGGTACCGGCCGAGGTGGTGCTGCGCGTACCCGATGCTGTGCAGGGTTGCCGCCTCGCCGGTGGCATCGTCCTGCTGCACGAACAGCGGCAGCACCTCCTGCGAGTACGCCAGCGCCTGCTCGAACTCCCCCATCAGCGCATAGGTCCAACCGACCGAGTTGAGCGCCTTGGCCTCGCCGGAGCGGTCCCCCGTCTGCCGGTACAGCGTGAGGCTGCGCAGCGCGTGGTCGAGCGCATCGGCCGACCGGCCCCGCGCCTGCATCACCTGACACAGGTTCATGTGCACGCCGGCCTGGCCGGGCAGGTCGTCCTGCTCGGCGAACAGGCGCAGCAGATGCTCAAGGTGGCGCTGCGAGTCGTCGTGCGCGCCCAGGCGCACGTACCCGCGGGCGATCTCGCGATGGGCGACGAGCTGCCCGGTCACGTCGCCGTACTGCTCGGCCACCTCCAGCGCGGTGCGCTGCGATTCGACGATCTCCAGCCAGCGCCCCTGACGGTCCAGGAAGTCGGCGACCGTCCAGGCGAGCTGCCAGGCGTGGCTGGCGAAGCCGGCGGCCGCGGCCCGCTCCACCGCCGCCAGTACCACCGCGTTCTCCGCGACGAACCAGGCCACCGCCTGGGTGCGGTCGGCCAGCCGCTCGGGTACCGCGCCGCGTGCCGGCGGGTCGAGCGCGACCGGCTCGCGGTGCGGCATCATCAGCCGGGTGGCGGCGAACGCGGTGTGCACGTAGTGGTCGAACACCCGGCGCTGAGCGGCCTGCCGCTCGGCCTCACTCTCCTTGCCGTGCACCAGTTCCGTCGCGTAGGCGGCGAGCAGGTCGTGGAAGGCGTACCGCCCCGGCGCGTGCTCGGTCAGCAGATGCGCGCGGGCCAGCTCCGCCAGCAGCGGCCGCACCCCGGCCACCGGCAGCCCGGCCAGGCTCGCCGCCGCCGGTACCGTCACGTCCGGCCCGGGATGCAGTGCCAGCAACCGGAACAGCCAGGCCGCGTCGGCGCCCAGCGCGTTGTACGACCAGGACAGCACGGCGCGCAGGTCGGCCGCCGGATCCTCGTCGGTGAACTGGTCCAGGCTGCGCTGTGCCCGGCGCAACTCGTCGCGTACAGCGGCCAGCGGTACCCGGGGCTGGATCGCCGCGCGCGCCGCGACGATGGTCAACGCGAGGGGCAGCCGGGCGGTGCGCTCGACGATCTCGTCGACCGCCCCGGGTTCGGCGGCCACCCGCCGCGCCCCGAGCCGGTTGCCCAGCAGCCGCCGGGCCTCGTCGCCGCTGAGCAGGTCCAGCGCGATCGGGTGCGCACCCTCGGCGGCGATCAGGCCGGTGAGCTGGTTGCGGCTGGTGACGACGACCGCGCACCCGGGTGCGCCGGGCAGCAGCGGCCGGACCTGCTCGGCGTCGCGGGCGTTGTCCGCGATGATCAGTACCCGCCGGCCGGCGAGCAGGCTGCGGTACATGTTGACCTGCGCGGGCAGCTCGGCCGGTACCCGCGGCGGCGCGCTACCGAGTGCCTCCAGGAACGCCCGCAGCGCCTCGCCCGGCTCCACCGCCGGCCGGGCCGGGTCGAAGCCGCACAGGTTGATGTAGAGCTGGCCGTCCGGGAACCGGTGCCGCACCTGGTGTGCCCAGTGCACGGCGAACGCGGTCTTACCCACCCCGGCGGTACCGGCGACCGCCGCGACCACGACCGCGGTCGGTTGCCGGCCGGCGGCGTCCAGCAGCGCGTCAAGCTGTGCCAGCTCGTCGGACCGGCCGGTGAACCCCCGCACGTCCAGCGGCAGCAGGGCCGGCACGGTACCCGGCGGCGGCCCGGCCGGTACCGGTGCCGGCTCGTCGTCCCCGCCGCGCAGGATCGCCCGGTACGCCCGCTGGAGCTCGGCACCGGGATCCACGCCCAGCTCCTCGGCCAGCCGCCTGCGGATCGCGGCGTAGCAGTCCAGCGCCCGGGACCGGTGGCCGGTCGCGGACAGCGCCCGCATCAGCGCGGCGGCCAGCGGCTCGACCAGCGGGTACTCGCCGGCCAGCGCGGTCAGCGGCCCGGTCACCGCCGCCCCGTTGCCCCGGCCGAGCTCCAGCTGCGCCCAGGACACCGCGACGGTGAGGCGTTCCTGGTGCAGTCCCTGCCGTACCTGGGCCATCCACCGGCCGCCGAGCCCGGCCAGCGGCTCGCCACGCCAGCAGTCCAGTGCCGCGCGCAGCAGCCCGGCACGCTCCTCGTCGGGTACCCCGGGCGTCGCGGCCCGGTCGACCAGCCGGCGCATCCGCAGCAGGTCGACCCGCTCGGGGTCCACGTCGATCGCGTAGCCACCGGAACGGCGGTCCAGCGTCGCCGGTACCCCCGCCGCGCTGACCTGGGTGAGCAGCCCGCGGATCCGGCTGAGGTGCGCGTACAGCGCGCTGCGCACCTGCGCCGGTGCGCCGGTGTCCCAGACCCGGTCGATCAGCGTCTCCACGTCGACGGTCCGGCCCGCGTCGACGAGCAGCGCGGCCAGCACGCCCCGGCGCTTGGCGGTGCCGAGATCCAGCGGCCGCCCGCCGAGCCACGCCTCCACCGGTCCGAGCAACCGGAACTCGACCACCGGGGTACCCCAATCTGGACGGATGACTGCGCATCGGCGACTATCACACCTTCGCCACCAGGACCGCAAGAATCCAGCAAGGTTCCGTCCATGGGTCGGGAGCCATGATTGGTCCGCGGCCCGACCGGCGCTGACCGCAGGCGCCGACACGGGGGCGGGCCGACGGCAGCGCGGCGGCAACGGCCGGCCTCCTCGGGTGGGGACCGGCCGCTTGCGCGTTCCGATGGCGCGGAGTGCGGCCACCGAGCCACCGGTCGGGTGGCGGACGCCGGACAGTCCGTAGCTGTCATCTGGCGTACAACTGGCGGGCTTTCCCGGGTAGACCCATGGGCGGATGGGCCGCGGACCAGGGAGGACCCCCATGACCGGACCGTCGTACCACGCGCTGCTCGCGGTGGACATCGAAAGCTACGGGCGCCGGACGGAACTGGTCCAGGGCGCCGTCCGGGGCACCATGTACGCCTGCGTCCAGCAGGCCGCCGGCGAGTCCGGGCTGCCCTGGGACGACTGCGTCGCGCTGGACCGGGGCGACAGCATCATCCTGCTGGTACCGCCGTCGGTCGCCCCCACCGTGCTGCTCGACCCGTTCGTCGCGCGTCTGGACCGGGTGCTGCGCGGGCACCGGGTGCTGAGCAGCGGGACGGCCGCGGTACGCCTGCGGGTCGCCGTGCACGCCGGGTTCATCAGCCCGGACGAGCGCGGCTGGATGGGTACCGCGATCAACAGCACCTGCCGGATGCTCGACGCGCAGCTCTTGCGCGACGTCCTCGCGGCATCGACCCGCGCCGACGTCGCCCTGATCGTCTCCGACAACTTCTACCAGGCCATGGTGATCCAGGGACATGTCCAGCTCGACGCGACGACGTTCCACCCGGTGCGGGTCCGGCAGAAGGAGACCGACCTGCGGGCCTGGGTACACGTGCCCGGGTACCCGCGTCCGGACGGCCTGCCCGCGGACGAGGACGGGGAACCC
>Ga0066709_100000850_pt1 | contig 18392 bp, 17 predicted proteins | sample GraSoiAngelo_158_FD_79665 | JGI IMG/M metagenome (GOLD analysis project Ga0066709, IMG submission 79665) | Grasslands soil microbial communities from the Angelo Coastal Reserve, California, USA - 14_1009_16_30cm | ecosystem: Environmental > Terrestrial > Soil > Grasslands | place: USA...
CACGACTCGAGGGGCGATCGCCCCCCGTCCGACGCCGCCGGCGCGGCACTCGCGTTCGAGGGCTACGCCGGGCAGAGCCGAACCTCGTGGGTCGACACCTCACCCACGCGCGGCGTCATGGTCGAGATCCACGAGCCGAGACCGCGCCGGGCCGCGATGTTCCCGAAGATGCGCGAGGCCGCGGAGTCGTGGGATGGTGCGAACCCAATTGTCGAACTCGCCTGAACCGGTGTCGACGTTCCCTGCGTTGTTGGCGGAGATCGTCGCGGCGCGCCGTGACCATCCCGCGGTCGTGCTCGTCGACGAGATCCTGACCTACGACGAGCTCGATCGGCGCTCGGCCCGGATGGCACGCGCGTTGCTGGCGAGCGGCGTGGGGAAGGGGAGTCGGATCGCGCTCCTTGCGCCCGACGGCGCCCTGTGGCTGACCACGTTCTACGCGGCATTGCGCATCGGTGCGCTCGTCACGCCGATCAGCACGCTCACGACGCCCCCGGAGCTCGCGCACATCGTCCGCACGAGCGACGTCCAGCTGTTGATCGGCGCGCGCCGGTTATTGCGCCGCGACTTCGCCGCCAACCTCACCGCGGCGTTCCCCGAGCTGCGCGACGACCGGGCCGGCGCGCTGCGGCTCCTGGGTGCACCGTACCTGCGGTCCGTCTGGCTCGATGACGCCGAGGGGCTGCCCTGGGCTCGACCCGTCGACGAGCTCCTCGACCGCGCCGACGCACCGGACGCGCCGGATGCCGCGCTGCTCGCCGCCGTCGAGCGCGAGGTGTCGCCGAGCGACGACGCGTTCGTCGTGTACACGTCGGGCACGACCGCGACCCCGAAGGCGGTGGTGCACAGCCAGTGGGCCGCGGCGCGACAACCACGAGCGCTGGCCCCGATCTTCCTCATGGCGAGCTCCGACCGCACCATGCCGTTGCTGCCGGCGTTCTGGATGGGTGGCATCGCCGCCGCATTGGAGGTGCTGTGCACGGGGAGCACGTTGGTGTATCCAGCGACGCCCAACGTCGAGGACGCACTCGACATGATCGAACGTCACGACGTGACCTACGTCGTCATCTGGCAGGCGCTGGCCAAGTTCCGCGCCGCGGCGATCGCGCGCGGCATCGACGTCGACCGGATCCGGGGCACGGGTGCGCCGCCGCGCGACGAGCACGGCGAGCTCATCCCGCCCGGCTTGCGGGCCAACTTGTTCGGGATGTCGGAGACCTTCTCGGCTCACAGCGCCGAGCCGATCAACCGGCGCATGCCCGACGACAAGCGGGGCGCGTCCGGTCGCGCCGTCAACGGCATCGAACGACGGGTCGTCGACCCGGAGACCGGCGCAGAGATGCGGCCGGGTGAGGTCGGCGAGCTGCACCTGCGTGGCGGCGCGCTCATGACGGGGTTCTACAAGGTCGACCGGCGCGACGTGTTCACGCCGGACGGGTTCTATCCGACCCACGATCTGGTGTGGATCGATGCCGACGGCTATTTGCACTTCGTCGGGCGCACCGCCGACATGATCAAGACGAACTCGGCGAACGTGTCGCGGTTGGAGGTCGAGGCGGCGTTGAACGCACTGCCCGAGGTGGAGCTGTCGCTCGTCGCCGGCGTTCCCGACGCCGACCTCGGCGAGATGGTCGTCGCGGCGGTGGTGCCGGCGAAGGGCGCCACCCCGACGGAGGACGACCTCAGGACCGCGCTGCGGGATCGCATCTCGGGCTTCAAGATCCCGCGTCGCATCGTGTTCATCACCGACGACGACGTCCCGCGGACGACGACCGGAAAGGTGCGACTCGGCGACCTCGCCGAGCTCATCGAATCGCATCAACGCTAGGAGCGCGCGCCATGGCAGGAGAGCAGAGTCGTCCCGCGGCGGTGGAGATCGTCCTCTACGAGAAGGACCCGGCCACGAAGATCGCGACGATCACACTCGATCGCGCCGACGAGCTCAACGCCATGACGATCGACGCGCAACATCGATACGCCGACCTCGTCCGTCATGCGAACTTCGACGACGACGTGAAGGTGCTCGTCATTCGCGCGAACGGCCCCAACCTCGGCAGTGGTGCCGACCTCCCCGAGCTCATGGACATCATGTCCAAGCGGATCGATATCACCGTGAAGCACCTCGTCTTCGTCCTCGAGGATGACGACGTCCCGAACCCGCCCGCTGTAACGTACCGCTTTAGGGCTTTGAACGTGCAGTTCTACACCGTTCCCGCCGCTGGTATGCGCAGTCTCTCTGACTTCCTGGAGGTGAGCATCCTCGAGGTGCGGGGCTACTGCTACGGCTGGCACTTCTACCAAGCCGCCGACGCCGACATCGTCCTCGCGTCGGAGGGCGCGCTGTTCGGTCATGCTGCGTTCCGCTACGCCGGCTTCGCGGCCCGGCAGTGGCAGTGGTGCACGATGATGGGCATCCGCCGGTTCATGGAGATGGTGTTCACGGGCCGCCCGTTCAGCGCGAAGGAGATGTACGACTGCGGGTTCGTCAACGCCGTCGTGCCGTTCGACGAGCTGGAGGCGATGACCGAGAAGTACGCGCTCGCGTGCTCCCGCTCGCGGCCCACCGACACCGTCTTCGCGCAGAAGACGTTCTTCGAGATCTACAAGCAACATCAGGGCGAGTACATGGGCAGCATCCTCGCCGGCATGCTCGAGTCGATGGGTCGCCAGCTCCGGCCCGACCCGGTGGCCCACGAGCTGGACCGCGAGGCGCTCGAGCGCCGGATGACCGACTGGGTCCGCCAGAACGACGAGCGGTTCCCGCCCGACTGGCGGCTCAGCCAGCGTGGCCGTTCGAGCGAGTAGGGCCGCTGAGGAGGCGGGAAGGGAGGAACTCGGATGCTGTTGACGAACGCCCGCATCTTCGACGGACGGGGACTCCTTTCGGGCACGCACGACGTCGCGCTCGACGGGAACGTGATTGCGTCGATCGACGACCGATCGAGCGCGGCGGCGGCCGACGTCATCGACGTCGGCGGCATGACGCTGATGCCGGGGCTCATCACGTGCCACCTGCACCCGGACTTCTACAAGTTCGACATCTTCGCCGGCGAGAAGCCGGGCAAGGAGCTCCCGCCCGGCGTGATGATGGCGATCGGCGTCCGCACCTGTCGAGTCCTGCTCGAGAGCGGCTTCACCGGTTACGTCGGCGCCGCCTGCGCGCACGACATCGACGTCCAGCTGAAGATGGCCATCGCCCAGGACATCATCCCGGGGCCGCGCATCCGCGCGTGCGGCCATCACATCGGCACGACGGGCGACATGAACAACCGCTCGCGCTGGTGGAAGCCCTACGAGACTCCGGGACTCGACCTCATCGACGACGGGCCCGTCGCGCTGCGGAAGCTTGTCCGCCACGAGATCAGCCGCGGCGTCGAGACGATCAAGATCATGGCCAGCGCGGGGCACGGGATCCCCAACCGGGTCGCGCGCAACATGGCGCGTGACGAGATCGAGGCGGTCGTCACCGCCGCGCACGAGCGCGGCGCCAAGGTGCGCGCGCACGTGGCCGACAAGGAGATGATCCTCGAGTGCATCGAGCTCGGCGTCGACATCCTCGACCACGGCGACGAGATCGACGAGGAGTGCATCGAGCGGATGGTCGAGGCGGGGACCTTCTGGGTGCCGAGCCTCGTCTACTTGTGGAGCCTGTTCGAGGTCGGGTACGCCGCGCAGTTCGGCGTCACGCGCGAGAGCTACGGCCACGTGCGCTCGATGCTCCCGGTCGCGCAGCAGGCCGGCGTCCGCATCCTGGCCGGCGACGACTACAGCGGCGTGTTCCGCAACCTTCTGGAGGACGATCCTCTCGATCACGTCGTGGGCAACTACGGACGTGAGTTCGCGTACTACGGGGAGATCGACGGTCTCACGCCGGCCGACGTGCTCAGCTGGGGCACGAGCAACGCCGGGCAGCTGCTCGTCGACCCGCCGGCGCGCGTCGGCATGCTCGAGCCGGGCGCGCTGGCCGACCTCATCGTCGTCGACGGCGATCCGCTCGCCGACCTGTCACTGCTCGCCCGCCCGAACGAGGCGCTGAAGGCCGTCATCCGCGACGGCGTCGTGGTCATCGACCGGCTGCCTCCGCACGCGACCCGCGCTGCGGCCTGATGGAGGCCTGATGGGGGACACCGACGCCCGCAAGATCGTCTTCGTGACCGGTGCCGCGTCCGGCATCGGCCGCGCGGCAGCGGAGGCCTTCGTGCGGCGCGGGTACGCGACCGCGCTCGCGGACGTGAACGAGGAGGCCGGCGCCAAGGTCGAAGCCGAGCTCCGCGCGCTGGGGGAGTGCACCTTCGTCGCCTGCGACGTCACCGACGACGACACCGTCCGCGACGCGGTGGCCGCCGCGGTCGCGACGTACGGCCGCCTCGACGCTGCGTTCAACGCCGCCGGCATCGACGGCGAGCACGGCAAGCCCACCGCCGAGTGCACGATGGAGAACTGGAACCGGGTGATCGCCGTCGACCTCACCGGCACGTTCTCGTGCATGCGCTACGAGCTGCCGGCGATCGTCGACGCGGGCGGCGGTTCGATCGTGAACTGCGCGTCGGTGGCCGGGCTGCGCGGTGCACCCAGCGTGCCGGCCTACACCGCCGCCAAGCACGGTGTCGTCGGCCTGACCCGAGCGGCGGCGCGTGAGTACGCCGTCCACGGGGGTGCGCGTGAACGCCATCTGTCCCGGGACAGTCGGCACCCCGATGTTCCGCACCTCGATGGCGCCCGAGGTGATCGAGCGCCTCGTCGCCACCAACCCGACCGGGCGGCTGGCCGAGGCGAGCGAGATCGCAGAGGTCGCGGTGTGGCTGTGCGAGGACGCGCCGGGCTTCCTCACCGGCCAGGCCATCGCGGTCGACGGTGGCGCCGGCGCCTGACGCGACCGAGCTCCTGACGGCATGCGGACCTCAGAAACGCATCTCTCTCAGCCCGGGCGGTCGCCGGTGTAGCGGGTCAGCAACGCGTGGAAGTGGCGGATGCGCACTTCCTGGTAGCGCGAGAGCGTCGTCCGCGCCCGCCTGGACGCGCGCATGCCGCGTTGCACGCGCGGCATCGTCGCGGTGTCCTGGTCGAGGATCGGACCGAGGAACCCGAGCTCGGGGGCGGCCGCGAACGGCTCGTCGTCGTCCAGGAACCGGAGCTCGGCCGGGGCGGGCCGGGGACCGGCCGGCAGTGGGTCGAGCAGCATGACCTCCATCAGGCACCGGCCGGGGTCGTCGTCCCACGGCCGGAACCGGTAGACGAGCGGCGTCAGGTACCCACCCCACGGGAAGAAGTTGGGGAACAAGAAGTACTCGATGCCGTCGAGCGCCTCGGCGTCGCTGAGGTCTGAGAAGTCGCGGCCGGTGCGCTCGGCGAGCTGCGCGCGCATCTCGTCGCCGAGCACGCCACGCACCGTGCCGTCGGGCGGGACCGAGAGGCCCTTGCGCGCGAACAGCATGCTCCGGAGGATCTCGTCGTCGCCCACGTCGCGCGTGACGTGCTCGCTGGGCACGCCGACCGGCGTGATCATGCGACTGACGTGTTCGCCGAACACGTCGTACTGCGTGATCGTGTCGCCGCTCGTCGTGATGAGCTGGGGATGCACGGCGAACGTGTGGAACGCCTCGATGAACGCTTCGATGCCGACCTTCCAGTTGCACGCGAGCACCTTCGCCACGTTCGCCGACATCCACCGTTCCTCGAGCGGGAACCGTTGGAAGTGCTCCGGGAGATCGCCGATGTAATCGCGCAGCGTTGGTGCCTCGGGATCGGGGTTCACGAACACGAACCCACCCCAGGTGTCGACCAGCGCCTGCGGGAGGCGGGATGCGGCGGGGTCGACGTGGGGCAAGTCCCAAGCACACGGGAGGTCGCACATCGTGCCGTCGAGCCCCCACGTGAACCCGTGGAACGGGCAGCGCAGCCGGTCCACCGAGCCGGCTTCGCTGCGCAGCTGCGTGCCCCGGTGCAGGCACGAGTTGTGGAACGCGCGGATCTCACCGTCGTGGCCGCGGATCACGATGAGCGAGAGGTCGCCGACGTCGTAGACGACGTGATTCCCTGCATCGGGGATCTGCTCTTCGCGGCACGCCATCTGCCACGTGTGCGACCACACGTGCTCGACCTCGAGTCGGTGGAACTCGTACGACAGGTACCGGTCGCGCGCGACGCCGGTCAGCCCGAAGTCGGGTTGTAAATCCGTGCGCAACGTATCGGGCACCCTTCGCGTGTCGACGTCGTACAGGTCCTGCAGCGTTTCCCGTCGCTCGCTCGTGCTCATGATGCTGCCGCCTCCCCGGCGCGCGTCCCGAACACCAGCGCGGGACCGATGGTGCCCCCGCCACCGGGCGACCCGATGCCGAACGGGTTCGCGGCCGCGTTCCCGGCCGCGAAGAGACCCGGCACCGGCTCGCCGTCGTCGCGGAGCACGCGTCCGTCGGCGTCGGTGCGCGGGCCGCCCTTGGTGCCCAGGCATCCGGCGAGCACTTCGACCGCATAGAACGGCGACGACTCCAGGGGCGCGAGGTTCGGGTTCGGTGCGTCGGGATCGCCGATCCACTGCTCGTAGGGATGTGCGCCGCGGCCGAACTCTCCGTCGAACCCGGCCTTCGCGTCGAGGTTGAACCGCTCGACCGTGTCCTCCAGCGCGCCGCGCGGGAGGTCGAGACGGGTCGCGAGCGACGTGAGGTCGTCGGCGCGGTGGAGCCACGCCGGGTCGTCGCCGCCGGGAGCGAGCGGCCCGATCGTGGTGCGCGCGCGGTACGCCCCGTCGAAGACGAGCCAACACGGCGCGGCGGGCCACGTGTACGACCCCGCGTCGAACCGCAACATCGCGCGGCCGACGTCGGTGTAGTTCTGGGCCTCGTCGACGAACCGACGCCCGGTGCGGTCGACCATGATCGACCCCGGCTGGGCCCGCTCGTGGTGCAACGGCCGGAAGAACGGTGCGCCGCCGATCTCCTCGCCCGGAACCCGGATCGCCGGCATCCACCACGCGTCGGCCATGTTCCCGAACGCGGCGCCCACACTGCGCGCGAGACGAACCGCGTCACCCGAGCACCCGGGTGGGCCCATCGCCGCGACCTCGGGAATGGGCAGGAGCGAGCGCACGAGCGCGGGGTCGTGCTGGAAGCCACCGGTGGCGAGCACGACGTCACCCGCGAACTCGGCGGTCCGGCTGCGGACGCCGCGCACGCCCCACGCGTCACCCATGAGCGCGTCCACCCGCTCGCCGGTGCGGACCTCGACCCCGAGCTCCTCGAGCGCGAGGAGTAGTCCCGCGACGAGCACCCGGCCGCGCACCGGACCCCGCAGGACGAGCGCATCGGTGACGCGACCGGCCTCCGGCACCGGCACCGACGGAACCTCCGGCGTCGGCTGGATGCGCGCCGCGAGGTAGGGCGGCACGGGCAGTGGCGCGGGCCAGATCGACCGCCCTCCGACGCGGCCACCCGGCAGCTGGGCCTGGTAGTCGGGCCAATCGGGCAACGCCACCCACTGCAGCGGGCTGTGGTCCTCGATGACCTGCGCGACGCGTGCCGCATCGTGCACGAACGTGGACGCGAGGTGGTCGTCGAAGTCGCCGCGGCCGAGCGCGCGCAAGTACTCGAGCGCGGCCGCGGGAGAGTCGTCGACACCGGCGTCGATCGCGACGTTGCTGCACGGCAGCCACGCGATGCCCCCGGAGATCGCGGTGGTGCCGCCCAGTTGCGGCGCCCGTTCGAGCACGGTGACGCGCGCTCCGCTGCGAGCCGCGGCGAGCGCGGCCGCGAGCCCCGCCGCTCCGGTGCCGACGACGACGACGTGCTTGCTCATGCCCGCTCGCTCATTCGCCCAATCGCTCCTGCACCACTGCGAGCAGGTGCTCGTCCTGCACCTTCGTCCGACTGCCGTTCATCGGGATCTCGTCCTCTCCGAAGAACAGCACATGGCGAGGCACCTTGTAGCTCGCCAACCGTTCGCCGAGAAACGATTTGATGTCGTCCTCGGTCGCAGTGGCGTGCTCCTTCAGCTCGACGCACAGCACCGTGATCTCATCACGCCGCTCGTCGGGGACGCCGAGCGCACGTGCGAGCTTGACGGGCTCGTACGCCTGCAGCTGGACCTCGATCTCGGCGGGTGACACGTTCGCACCACCACTCTTGATCATCTCCGTGCGGCGGCCGCCCCAGTACACGTAGCCGTCGTCGTCGTAGGACCCGACGTCACCAGTTCGGTAGAAGCCGTCCTCGTTGAAGCACTCGGCGCGGGTGCGCTTGACGTAGTGCTCCATCACCGTCGGTCCTCGCACGATGAGCTCACCCTCTTGACCGGGCCCGAGCACACGGCCGGTCTCGGGTTCGACGACGCGGAGCTCGTTGCCGGGCAGGAGGCGCCCGTACGTGCCGGTGCGGAACACCTCGCGCGGCGTGGTGCACGGGAGGCCGGTGAAGAACGACGACGTCTCCGACAGGCCGTAGCCAACCGGCATGTTCCAGCTCGCGTCGGCCGTCACGGTTGGATGGCGGGTGAAGACCGACTTGCCGAACACGCGCGTGCACGAGGACAGATCGGCCGACAGCCAGCCCGGGTGCTCCTCGAGCGCGCGCGCCTGGTGCGCGAACACGTGCGGCTCGATCACGTGCTCCCGCTCGAGGAGCCGGAGTGCGTGGCCGGGCTCGAACCTCTCCTGCATAACCCACGTCCCTCCGCCCGCGAGCGTTGCGCCCAGCGCCGCGGTGATGCCGGCGGTCCAGAAGAGCGGGAGCGCGCACCACACACGCGTCGACTCGTCGCGCCCGAACAACGCGGCCACGATCCACCACTCCAACGCGATCGCCCGGTGGCTGAGCACGACGCCCTTGGGGCGGTCGGTCGTTCCCGAGCTGTAGATGATCACGCCGACATCGGACGGGAGCACCTGATCGGCGACGGCGTCGAGCAGCGCGTCGTCGACGGTGTCGCCGCGCTGGAGGAACGATTCCCACGATTGGATGGCGCTCGCGTCGGCGTCCGGCCCGAGGGCGACGGCCTCGCGGAGGTACGGGTACGCGTGGTCGAACGCGGGGCTTGGGCCGGCGGCGGCCGGGCACAGCTCGGCCACGTCGGCGGCGAAGTGGCGGCGGCCCAACGTCGTCTGGAGGAGCAGCACGCTGATGTCGGCGTGGGCGAGCAGGTAGGAGAGCTCCGGCTTCGGGGCGAACGTCGACAGCGGGACCGTGACCGCGCCTGCGAGCGCAGCACCGAACAGGGACGCGACCGCCTCGGGTCGATTGCCCATGAGCAGACCGATCCGGGATCCCTTCCCGACCCCCGTCGCCAACAGCGCCCGTGCGACGCGGCGGGCCTGGTGGTGCAGGTCCGAGTAGGTCCAGCGGACGGTGGCTCCGGCGAGGAGCGGGTCGTCGAACACGAGCGCCTCGTGGTCCGGGTACCGCGCGCACTGTTCGAGGAGCAGCCCACCAATGGTGAGGGCGCCGATCCCGGATGCTTCGTGCAGGGGTGGGCCCGTGAGCGTCGCCGGCTCCCTCACGGCGGTGACAGTACCCCACCGTGACACTGAGTGCCACGATCGGCTAGACCGGCACCGTGCCGCCGCCGCCACTCTCCGCGAACGCGGGCGCGCCGGTGGCCGGTCACGCGTCAGGGGCGGCCTCTGGCGCGTGAGGTTCGACCGCCGCCGTCGCGCGTACGGGCTCCGTCACCGCGAGGTCAGGGAGGGCCTGCACCATGCTGAACGCGCGGTGCACGAGCCCGTCGAGGTCGCTCGCATCGTCGCGCATCCACTGCTCGTAGGCGGCGCTGGCTGCACCGAGCGCGACGTGGCCGGCGAGCTGCGGACCGAGATCGTCGGGCGACGCGTCCATGCGCCGCGCCGCGTATCGGGCCACGACGGCGAGCCATTCGGCGTTGCGGAGCGCGGCGTTGGCGCGCAACGCCGGTGTGTGCAGGATGAGCTCCATCCTTTCGCGGTGGGCCGCGGGTCCGTCGCTGTGGACGCGGTTGAACCGCATCGTCGCGTCCGCGATCACGTCGAACATCGGTCGGTCGTCCGACTCGGACGTGAGCCACTCTTCGAAGTCCTCGAGGAGGAACTCGAAGTTCCCGAACAGGACGTCGTTCTTCGACCCGAAGTAGCGGAAGAAGGTCCGACGCGAGATGCCGGCGGTGGCGGCGATGTCCTCGACCGGCGTCTCCTCGAACCCGCGCTCCCGGAACAGCTCGAGCGCCACCTTCTCGATGGCTTCGATCGACTCCGGTTGGGGACCTCTCGTCGTCGAGGTCGTCGCTGCGCTGGTTCGCGTCACGGCGCCCTTCTTACTAGCCGCCGGCTGCGGTCGCGAGGAGTCGGAGATCCTCGACGCGCGGGACGCGGCTCCCCGTGTACCGCGTGAACGCCGCCGCCGTCGTCGTCGTCGTCATGGTGTCGGGACCCGCCGTCAGCTCAACGCGTCCTGGGCGTCGCGGGTGCCATGCGCGAAGGCGTCGAGGCCGGCGTCGTGCGCGGATGCCTCGTCGACGATCTCGTCCCAGTGCGCGACGAGCTCCTCGGCGGTGGCGATGCCGACGCGATCGGCCCAGCCGGTGTTGAGCGTGATCCCGAACCGGCCGTACCAACCTCCCCACGCACACAGGACCTCACCGGTGACGGGGCAGGTGGCATGCGTGAGCACGGTGACCATGGGGCTCACGCGCTCGGGCTTGAGCAGCTCGGCGGCCTGCTCGTTCTGGATGAGGTCGGCGTCCGCCTCGGCGTGGTGTCCCGCCGACTCCACGACGGCGAGGTGCATCCGGGTGCCGAGCGCACCCGGGGCGAGGACGTTCGCCTTGATGCCGTACTGCTCACCGTCGAGGGCGATTGTGCGCGTGAGCCCGAGCATCCCCGACTTCGAGGCTGCGTAGTTCGCCTGTTGCCGGGCGCCGAGCATCCCCGAGCTCGAGGTGATCGTGACGATCCGGCCGCCACCGCCGGCCTTCATCGCCTTGAACGCGGGATGCACGACACGCATCACGCCCCGGAAGTTCACGTCGATGACGTCGTCGAAGTCCTGGATCGTCATCTCGTCGAAAGGCCGGTCGCGCAGGATGGCGGCGTTGGCCACCACCGCATCGAGCCGCCCCCACTGGTCCATCGCCTGCTCGGTGAGGCTCGCCGCGCCCTCGGGCGTCGAGACGGACTCCGTGTTGGCGACCGCCTCACCTCCGACGGCGCGGATCTCCTCCACGACCGCTTCGGCGAGGCTGGCGTCGCTCCCGCCGCCGAAGGGGTGACCGCCGAGGTCGTTCACCACCACGCGGGCCCCGCGCCGGGCGAGCTCCAGTGCGTGGCAGCGGCCCATGCCGCCGCCCGCGCCTGTCATCACGATGACGTCGCCGTCGAACGCCAGTGTGCTCATGTGTCCCCTCCTTCTTCCGGTGGGGACACTACTCAGAAGTGACACTGAGTGCCATGGACCGCAGCGGTCTCAATCGGCCCTGCCTACGCACAACGAGCGCCGAGCCGCCATTCGGGGCGGGTGCCGTGCGACGCGCGACCGGCTACAGCCCCTCGGCGACGAGTGCGGCGCACTGGTCGGGGTCGTCGTACCAAGGGAAGTGGCCGCCGGGCATGGTCACGAAGCGAGCCCCGGGGATCTTGTCGACGCTCGGCTTTCCGGCGGCTGGGGCGAGGAACAAGTCGTCCTCAGGCCATACGAAGAGCAGCGGCACCGTGAAGCTGCGAAGTTCTGCGTCGGTGAGGATGTTCTCGGGGCGGGGTGTGCGGCCGACGAGGAGCCGCTGCAGCAGCGACCGAAACGAGGCTGCCTGGCCGGGCAGCCGCAGCGAGAGGAGATGCAGGTCGACGATGTCGTTCGAAACCTGCCGCGCGGCGTGGGCTCCCGCCGCTTCCCGCATGCCCCAGCGGCCCGCGAGTCGCGGCGAGGGCAGCCGCGCCATCCACGTGACGACCCGGCCGAGGACAGGCGCTGCGAGCAGGCCCATGGTGAGGTTGCCGCGCGAGCCCTGGATCGCGACCGCGGGCTGGCCGACGATCACGGCCCGAGCGACACGCGACGGCTGGTCGAGCGCAAACCACAGTGCGAACAGTCCGCCGAGCGAGTTCCCCACGAGCGTGACCTGGTCGATGCCGAGCCCGCCCAGCACACCGGCGATGACGTTGACCGCCTGCTCGCGGATCGGAGCGCCCCGCCAGAGGTAGGGCGGCGACAGGCCGTGGCCCGGAAGGTCGACCAGCAGATGGCAGCGCCCAGGCAGACGGCCGGCCAGCGGCGCCATCCCGATCCCTGGCGCAGAGATGCCGTTGATGAACAACACTGGATCGCCTGTTCCCGACTCGAGGAGACGCACCCGCACGGGCGGCGACGCGATGTCGACCCAACGCTCCTTCACGTCGAGCCCGTTCGCCGCGGCAACACGCCCCTCGGTCGCCCGCAACCTGGTCTCGACCCCCACCCGCGGGAATCCTACGCCGAGCGCGGCGATCCGTCGTCTTGCATCGCATGTCTCAAGACCGCGGCAGTTACGTCGGCAAACCGGTTGGTGGTTGTTGTTTGTCAGTGGGTTACCGACACAACTCGCCGAGCCAGGCAAGGTGCCGATTGTGTTCGGCGCCGCCCCTGGTCTAACAACGCGCCTGTGGGAGCCGTCGTAAGCATCGTGCTCGGTGCCGGTGCGTCGACCCGGCTCGGTCGGCCGAAGCAGACTCTTCGGCTGGGCAACTGCACGCTCCTCGGACAAGTCGTCGCGAACGTCGAGGCGTCCAGCGTGGATCGTGTCGTCGTTGTTCTCGGCGGCGCGTCCGAGGCCGCACGCGCCTCGCTCGACTCCGGCCGTGCCGTCCTTGTCGAGAACTCGGACTACGGGACCGGTTGCGCATCGTCGCTCCTCGCAGGACTCGACGCCGCCGGCGAGTGCGAGGCGGTCATCCTCCTGCTCGGCGACATGCCGGGCGTGACCACGGAGATCGTCGACACCGTGTTGAGCCAGTGGCGCGAGCGACGTCCATGGGCCGCGGCCGCCCGCTACCAGGACGAACTGGGGCACCCGTTGGTGTTCTCGGCTGCCGCATTTCCGGAGTTGCGCGCGCTGCACGGCGACAAGGCAGTTTGGAAGATCATCGATCGGGAGCCGGAGACCCGGGTCGCCCGCCTCGCTGTCGACGCGACGCGCCCACCCGACGTTGACACCTGGCGTGACTACCTCGAGGTCTGCGCCGCCTTCGGCGTGGAGCCGCAATCCGCCGAGGCGACTTCGCCGTAACCACGCTAACGTCCCGCGTCACCACGTCCCGGCGGGAGGAGACCATGTGTTCCCGGCCCGGTTCGACTACGTCGCTGCCCGTACAGTCGAAGAGGCGATCGCCGCCAAGGCCACCGGAGACGAGACCCGCTTTCTTGCAGGTGGCCAGAGCCTCATCCCGATGATGAAGACGCGTTTGGCGGTACCCGCCAAGCTCGTCGATATCAACCGGATACCCGACCTCGATGGACTCGAACGGGTTGACGGCCATCTGCGGGTCGGTGCGCTCGTTCGCCACGCGCAGATCGTGCAATCCGACCTGGCCTTCGGCGCTATTGCGTCCGCGGCGCCGTGGATCTCCGATCCGCTGGTCCGCAACCTCGGCACGATGTGCGGCTCGGTCGCGCATTGCGACCCCGAAGGCGACTGGAACTCGGTGTTGCTTGCGACCGGCGCTGACGTCGTCGCCCGTGGACCTAACGGGGAACGCGTCATTTCCATCACCGAGTTCGTCGTAGACCTCTTCACGAACGCGCTGGCCGACGACGAGATGGTCACCGAGGTTCGCATTCCGATGCCGTCAGGGCGCGCCGGTGGTTCGTATCAGAAGCTCGAGCGCAAGGTGGGCGACTACGCGACCGTCGCGGTTGCGGCGCACCTCGAGCTCGACGCCGATGGTGCGATCTCGAAGGCCGGCGTCGCGCTCACCGCCGTCGCTCCTGTGAACCGCAAGGTGAACGCAGCCGAGGAGGTTCTCGTCGGCAGTCAACCCGGCGAAGCCGTGTTCGCCGAGGCTGCCGAGGTCGCGGCGCATGCGGCCGAGCCCCGAGACGACGTCCGCGGAACCTCGGATTGGAAACGCAACGTCGTGCGCGTCTTTACGCGCCGTGCGCTGGCCGCCGCCGCCGCGCAAGCGCAGGGATCCTGAGGAGGAGCGGTGCAGATCACAGTCTCCGTCAACGGATCCGAGCACACCCACGACGTGGAGCCCCGCCTCTTGCTCGTCGACTTCATCCGCACACGAGCCGCGCTTACCGGGACGCATATCGGCTGCGACACGACCAGCTGCGGCGCTTGCACCGTGTTGTTGGACGGCACGCCGGTGAAGTCGTGCACGGTGCTTGCGGTGCAGGCCGACGGCCGCGCGGTTATGACAGTCGAGGCCTCGACAGTCACGCTGGTGGACCGGCGATCAAGGCGGCGTTCAAGGAGCATCACGGGTTGCAGTGCGGGTTCTGCACCCCGGCGATGATGCTCGTGGCGGCCGCGCTGCTCGAGGAGCATCCCGATCCGAGCGACGACGACGTGCGGTGGGCGATTTCGGGAAACATCTGCCGCTGCACCGGCTACATGAACATCGTCACGGCGATCCGGGCCGCGGCCGCGGTCCCCGCCGCGAGCTGACGGGGAGTCCGCCATGTCCGTTGTCGAGATGCCCTCCACTCCGCCTGAGATCGGGGGCATCGGCCACTCCGTACGCCGGCACGAGGACGACCGCCTGCTCGCGGGGCAGGGCAACTTCCTCGACGACCACGTGTTGCCGGGAATGGTGCACATGGCGATCCTGCGCTCGCCCGTTCCTCACGCGCGCATCAAGAGCATCGACACGTCGGCGGCGACGGCGCTCGACGGTGTGATTGCGGTCGTCACGGGCGACCTGTTGGCGCAGTACAACCTTGCCTGGATGCCGACGCTATCCGGTGACACGCAGGCCGTGCTCGCGACCGACAAGGTGCGCTTCCAAGGACAGGAGGTGGCCGCGGTCATCGCGACCGACCCCTACGTCGCGGAGGATGCGCTCGAGCTCATCGAGGTCGACTACGAGATGCTTCCGGCGATCACGTCGCCCCAGCAGGCGCTCGCCGATGGCGCGGTCCTGATCCGGGACGAGAAGGAGGGTCAAACCTCGAACCTCGTCTACGAATGGGAGAGCGGCGACGCCGCCGCGACCGACGCCGCCTTCGCCCGAGCGGATCGGGTCGTGACGCTCGAGACGCATTATCCGCGCTCGCACCCGTCGCCGCTCGAGACCTGCGGCTGCCTCGCCGACGTGAACTCCGTGACCGGCCAGGCGACGATCTATCTCACGTCGCAGGCTCCCCACGCGCACCGGACGGTGTTCGCGATGGTCGCGGGACTCCCGGAGCAGAACATCCGGATCGTGAGCCCCGATCTGGGCGGTGGCTTCGGCAACAAGGTGCCTGTATACCCCGGATATGTGGTGGCGACCGCCGCGTCCCTGGTGCTGCAGCGACCGGTCAAGTGGGTCGAGAGCCGAACCGAGAACCTCATCTCAACCGGCTTTGCCCGCGACTACCACATGAAAGGCGAGCTCGCGCTCACGAACGACGGCCGCATCCTCGCTCTACGCGTCGACATGCTGTCGGACCAGGGCGCGTTCTACGCCGACGCCCAGCCGACCAAATTCCGCGCCGGGCTCTTCCACGTGGTCACCGGCAGCTACGACTACCCGGCCGCGCACGTCAAGTGTCGCGGCGCGTACACGAATAAGGCGCCGGGCGGCGTTGCCTACCGCTGCTCGTTCCGCATCACGGAGGCGTCGTACCTCATCGAGCGCTTGGTGCAGACGGCGGCGTACGAGCTCGCCATCGATCCCGCCGAGATGCGGTTCAAGAACTTCATCCGGCCCGAGCAATTCCCGTACACCACGCCGACGGGCTTCGTGTACGACTCGGGCGACTACCCGACCGCATTGCGCAAGGCACTCGACGCGGTCGGGTACGAGGACTTGCGCGCCGAGCAGGCACGCGTCCGCGAGCAGGGGCGGCTGCTCGGGATCGGCATCGCGCACTTCACCGAGGCGGTCGGCGCCGGACCCTCGAAGGACTACGACATCCTCGGGCTCAAGATGATCGACTCCGCCGAGCTGCGTGTCCATCCCACGGGCAAAGCCATCCTCAAGCTCGGAGTCAAGACCCAAGGCCAGGGACACGAGACGACCTTCGCCCAGATCGTCGCCCAGGAGTTGGGGATCCCCGTCCACGACATCAAGGTCGAGCACGGTGACACCGACACCACGCCGTACGGGCTCGGCACTTACGGCTCGCGTTCGACTCCGGTCGCGGGCGCGGCTACTGCGGTCGTGTCGCGCAAGATCGCCGAGAAGGCGAAGCAGATCGCGGCGCACCTGCTCGAGGCGTCGGAGTCGGACATCGAGCTCGAGAACGGCAGGTTGTCGGTGAAGGGCACGCCGGCGCGGGCAGTGACGATTCAGGAAGTCGCGCTGGCGGCATACACCAATTTGCCCGAGGGCATGGAGTACGGGCTCGAAGACGTCCACTACTACGACCCGCCGAACCTCACCTATCCGTACGGCAGCTACGTCGTCGTCGTGGAAGTAGATCCCGAGACGGGCGTCTGGAAAGTCCAGCGCATGGTCGCACTCGATGACTGCGGCGTCAGGATCAACCCGATGATCGTCGAGGGGCAGATCCACGGTGGTCTGACCGAAGGTTTCGCGAAGTCGTCGATGCAATGGATCACCTTCGACGAGCAGGGCAACTGCATCGGATCGAACTTCATGGACTACTTGATCCCGACGGCGTGGGAGACGCCCCGCTTCGAGCTGCTCCAGACGTGCACACCGTCGCCGCACCACCCGATCGGGGCGAAGGGTGTGGGCGAGTCCGCGACCGTGGGGTCGCCGGCGGCGTACGTGAACGCGGTGATCGACGCACTGGCGCATCTCGGGGTGCGCAACATCGACATGCCCCTCCTTCCCGACCGCGTGTGGTCGGCCATCGACGCGGCCCGATCGTCCGGCGGCTGATGGACGAGGCCGTCCTGGCGGAGGCCATGCGGCTGAGCCGGGCCCGGCGGGCGTTTGCGCTGGCGACCGTGGTGTGGCGCCGCGCACCGAGCTCCGGCCGCGTCGGCTCGAAGGGGATCGTGCTCCCCGACGGCACCGTGCACGGCTGGCTCGGCGGCGCCTGCGCCGAGCCCACGGTGGTGCGCGAGTCGATCGCCGCGCTCGCCGACGAACGACCGCGCCTGCTGTTCCTCGGCACGAGTGACGAACTCCGAAGCGACGACGACCGCGGCCGCATCGTCGTGCCGATGGCGTGTGAGAGCGAGGGAGCCCTGGAGGTGTACGTGGAACCGTTCCTCCCTCGACCTCAACTGGTCGTCATCGGCCGCTCGCCCGCGGTGCGCGCGCTCACGGTCCAGGCCCGATCGCTCGAGTGGGACGTCGCCGTCGTCGACGACGGCGGCCGCGCCGACGAACACCCGTACCCGGACCTGGTGCGAACGACGCTCGACCTGTCGGGACTCGACATCGGTCGGGCCAGCGCCGTCGTGGTGGCGACGCAAGGTCACTACGACGACCTGGCGCTCCGCGCCGCGTTGGCCACCGAAGCCGGCTACATCGGTGTCGTCGCCGCCGGAAAGCGCGCCGCGGCGCTCGAGCAACTCCTCCGCGACGAGGGCTTCGACGACGCGCAGCTCGCCCGAATCCAGGCACCCGCCGGGATCGACCTCGGGGCCGTCGACAACGCCGAGATCGCCGTGGCCGTCCGCGCGGAACTCGTCGCGCTGCGCGCCGCCGGGCACTTACGCGCGACCGTCACGACTGCCGCGGACCGCGAGACCAAGGACCCGGTGTGCGGGATGATCGTGTTCGTCGAGACGGCCAAGTACCGCGCGACCTACGAAGGCACCGACTACTGGTTCTGCTCGTCGGGTTGTCAACGAGCCTTCGAGTCCGACCCTGCAGCGTTTGTCAGGGAGTCATGACCCGTCAGTCTCCGACGTCTCGCTATACCGCAGTTGGTTAGTTGGTTGGTGGGCGAGGGGGTCTAGAACTGCCGGTGTGGGGTGCCAAAACTCGATCAGGACCGTGACGAGGCTGTCGCATGAAAGGTGTTCGGTGGTCTGTGACCGCGCCTTCGCGGGGTTGATGATGCTGACGCGCCGAGTTCAGTCGGCGGCGAGGGCCGTGCGCTGGTGGTGGAGCTTCAAGAGGTTGTGGACGGTGCACACGAGTCGCCACTCGCTGGCCGCCGCGGTGAGTCCGCGTCGCGAGAAGCGTCGGAATCGAAGGTTGGCCTCGAGGTTCCCGAAGACGGGTTCGACGGTGATTTTGCGTTTGGCGTAGGCGGCGGCTCCGGTCGGGCTCGCCAGGCGGTGTTGCATGTCGGCTGAGAGACATGTCCACGATGTCTCGCGACACCGCATCA
>Ga0066709_100000851_pt1 | contig 18387 bp, 18 predicted proteins | sample GraSoiAngelo_158_FD_79665 | JGI IMG/M metagenome (GOLD analysis project Ga0066709, IMG submission 79665) | Grasslands soil microbial communities from the Angelo Coastal Reserve, California, USA - 14_1009_16_30cm | ecosystem: Environmental > Terrestrial > Soil > Grasslands | place: USA...
GGCCAGCGCGATCGCGCCGACGATGCGCTGGCGCATGCCGCCCGACATCTGGTGCGGGTATTCGCGCATGCGTTGCGCCGGCGAGGGAATGCGCACCGCGTCGAGCAATTGGCGAACGCGCTGCCGCAACGAGCGGCCGCGGATGCTCCGATGGTAATAAGCGGGCTCGGCGACCTGGGTATAGATGCTGAACAGCGGGTTCAGCGAGGCCATCGGATCCTGCAGGATCATCGCGATCTGCGCCCCGCGGATATGGCGCATTTCCCTCTGGCTGAGCTGGGCGAGGTCCTTGCCGGCGAACTCGATACGGCCGCCGACGATCCGCGCCGCCGGCGGCAGCAGGCCGACGATCGACAGACAGGTCGTCGTCTTGCCGCAGCCGGATTCGCCGACGATGCCGAGCGTCTCGCCCTCGCTCACCGTGAAACTGATATCGTCGACCGCCTTGACCACCCGCGCGCCGCCGAACGAGACGTAATGGGTCTCCAGATTGGTGACCTGCAGCAGCGTCGGCATCTAATACGGCGCCCGCGTCACAGATTGCGTAGTTGCGGGTCGAGGCGGATGCGCAGCCAGTCGCCGAGCAATTGTGTCGCCAGCACTACCAGCATGATGCAGAATCCGGGCAGGATCGTCAGCCACCACATTCCGACCATCAGCGTCGAGCGCCCCTCGGCGAGCATCGAGCCCCAGGCCGGCTGCGGCGGCGGGACGCCCACCCCGAGAAACGACAACGAAGCTTCGGCGATGATGACGACGCCGATCGTCAAGCTCGCCAAGACCATCGCGGTGTTCAGCACGTTCGGCACGATGTGGCGCCGGATCACCCGCGCGCTAGAGGCACCGGCGATCTCGGCCAATTTGACGAATTCGCGTTCGCGCAGGCTCAACACCTCGCCACGGATCACGCGTGCGTAACGCGTCCAGTAGACCGCGCCGAGGATGATGACGATGTTCCACATACTGGGACCCAGCATCGTCGCGAGAAAGATCGCGAAGACGAGCGCCGGCAGCGCCAGCCAGGCATCCGTCACGCGCATCACCACTTGGTCGACCCAGCCGCCGAGATAACCGGCCAGGACACCGAGCAGGGTGCCGATGCCGCCGGCGACGACGGTGCCCGTCACCCCGACGATCAGCGACACGCGCGCCCCGAAGATCAGCCGGCTGAGGATGTCGCGGCCCTGGAAATCGGTGCCGAGCAGGACGCGCGTATCTCCGCCTTGCATCCAGGCCGGCGGGGTGAAGATCTTCAACCCCGCTACCGGCTCGGTCGGATCGTAGGGCACGATGTAGTCGGCAAAAACGGCGACCAGAACAAACGGCACCAGGATGGTCAGCGGCAGCAGCGGCAATCCGCGGAGCTGACCGAGCCAGTCGATCGGGCGACGACCGATTGCGGCGGTGGCGGCCGATGTCTGCGGCGAGAGGCTTACCATGGCGGGCTACCGTGTCAGGCGGATGCGGGGGTCGATGTAGGCGTAGAGGATGTCGATCGCGAGATTGATCAGCACGATCATGCAGCCGGCCAATATGACGACGCCTTGCACCAGCGGGAAATCGCGCTGGAAGATGCCTTCGTAGAGCAGCCGCCCGATCCCCGGCCAAGCGAAGATCACCTCGATGATCACCGCGGCGTTGATCATTACGACGAGATTGAGGCCCGCCAGGGTCAGCACCGGTATCAGCGCGTTCTTGAAGGCATGCATCGCGATCACGACGTAGCCGGGCAGGCCCTTCAGCCGCGCCAGCTTGATGTATTCGCTGCGCAATACTTCGAGCATGCTGGAGCGGGTCAGCCGCAACAGCGAGGCCGCGAAGTACCAGCCGAGCGCCAAGGCCGGCATGATCAGGTGACGCCAATCACCCTTGCCGCTGGTCGGCAGCCATTCGAGCCACACCGAAAACACCAGGATCAGCACCAGGCCGAGCCAAAAGCCGGGCACCGACAATCCGAGCAGCGCGACGACCTTGCCGAAATTGTCCCAGCCGGTGTTGACCCACACTCCCGAGATCAGCCCCGCCGGAATGCCGATCAGAAACGACAGCAGGGTGGCCGCGGCAGCCAGTTCCAGAGAGTTCGGCAGACGCTGGAAATAAAGGGTGCTGACCGGCATCTCGTAATTGAAGGACTTGCCGAGCTCGCCGGTCGCGATGTTCTTCAGGAAGCTGAGGAATTGCACGGGATAGGGATGGTCGAGCCCCCATTCGGCGCGCACCCGATCGAGATCCTCGGCGCGCGCCCCCGGTTCGGCCATCAGGCTGACCGGGTCGCCGGTCAGCCGCACCACCGTGAAGATGGTCAGGCTCAGGATGAACAGCGTGATCAGCGCATAGAGCGTGCGCCGGATGATGAACCGCATCATCGCTGCGCCTGAGCCGTCGCACCCATCATTTTTGCACCGCCGCGGCTTCCGTCAGCGCGATGTCTTCCCAAGGATAGGGATAGCCGGCGGTGCGATTGGTCGGGAATACGTCCTCCCATTTCGCCGCCTGGACGCGCGGTCCGATCGCGTTGGTGAAGGTGTGACGAAACACCGGCACGAAATAGTATTTTTCGAGGATCTCGCGCTGGATCGCCTCGGCGAGCGTCTTGCGCTCGGCGGGATTGCTTGATGCGAGATACCGATCGAACTTGGCGTCGAGCTCCTTGACGCAGAAGAAATCCTGGGAATTGAAGCCGCCGCATTTGAACATCGACTCGTACCAGTTGGACCAGCTGCCGCCGATCCGAGTGGCATTGAAGATGATCTGCACGCCGGGCCATTCCTTGAGCCCGCCCTGCAGCCGCTTCAGGTAGACGCCGCGCTCCATGACCTGCAATTTCGATTGGATGCCGATCGCCTGCAGTTGCGAGACGATGCGTTCGCCGCGCGAGTAATAGGCCGGGGTCGGCGTCACCCAATCGACCTTGAAGCCATTGGGATAGCCGGCTTCCTTCATCAGCGCCTTCGCCTTGGCGATGTTGTGCTCCCATTCCGGCCAGTCGATCGCGTATTGCACATCGTCATTGATCCAGTTGCCGTCGACCTTTCCGAGCCCGTCGCATTCGGCATCGTTGATCGCCTTGCGGTCTACTGCCAGGCTGATCGCCTGCCGCACGCGCTGGTCGTGGAACGGGCTCTTCGGGTCCTGAAAGCCGGGAAATTCGAGCCACCAATTGCCCGACAGAACCGGCGCCAGCATCATTTTCGGGTTGTTCTTGATGCGGCCGATCAGCTCGCCGGGAATGAAATAGGCGATGTCGGCCTCGCCGCGTTCGATCATCGCAACCCGGGTCGCGGCTTCCGGGACGCTGATCATCGTCAGGTGCTTGATGTGCACCGGTCGGTAGTAGCCGTCGAAGGCCTCCATTTCGAGCCGGGTGCCGGCTTCTTGTGAGACGAGCTTGTAAGGGCCGGCCCCGATCGGCTTCTGCAGAAACCCGCTCTGCCCGACCGCCTCATAGTATTTCGCGGGCACGACCCAGCCGGCGCCGCTGACATTCCCGGTGCCGAGCAAGGCCGGGAAATCGAGAAATGGCTCCTTGAACTGGAAGCGCACGGTGTGGTCGTCGACGATCGCGAGGCTTTCGGTGTTCTTGTGCAATACGTCGGCCCAGGCGCCGCGGTAATGCTCGAAGCTGTATTTGACGTCGGCGGGGGTGACCGGCGATCCGTCGTGGAACTTGACGTCCGGCCGCAGCCAGAAGGTCGCGCTCTTGGCGTCCTCGGCGAACTCGTAGCGCTCCGCCAGCGCCGGCTGATCGAACAGCTTGTCGCGGAAATTCTTGATCAGCGCATCATGCAGCGCCATCAGGAAATTGTCGGGCGTCGCCGTGCCGTCGTGGTGCTGCGGGTCCAGCCAGCGCGCGGTGATGTTGGTGTGCCATGCCAGGGTCAGGCTGCCCTTGGGCTCGATTTTTGCGGCGCCGCCCGGCGCCGACTGCGCCAATACGCCGACGATCCCCATCCCGGCGGTCCCGGCCAGGACGGCGGACGAAATCACCAGAGTTTTGGCGAGCACGCCACGCACCATCGACGATCTCCTCCCGCTCTGCCGACCGCTTTTCGAGCCTTGCATGGATTGTAGGTCAGCTATGCAAGAGAGTCTTCCTCCGATTTGGTGGGGGTGATTTGATCGCCGTAGCGGCGGCAGGCGCTGCTATTTCGCAGTCTCCATTCCGGCAAGGGCGCTAACTGTGATCGGCTTGTAAGGGGCGCGCGGACGGTAGGTGCCGACCTCCGCGATCGGGACCCCGCGCGCCTCGGCGATCACCGCGCTGACGATCGGTCCGCAGATCCGACCCTGGCACGGACCCATGCCGCAGCGGGTGAAGGCTTTCAGCTGGTTCGGGCCGGGCGCGCCGAGCTGCGCGGCACGACGGATCTGACCGACCGTCACCTCCTCGCAGCGGCAGGCGATCGTGTCGTCTTCGGCGGGCGCGAGGACCGAATGGCGGGGCCGGTAGAGCGCGTCGAGGAACGGCCGGATCGCCCGCTCCCGTGCGAGGGCGACGCGGATGGCGATGGCGCGCCGGTCGCGCTCGGCCTCGCCGAGCCGGCCGAGCGCCGCCGCGGCATCGAGCGCCGCGAGCCGGCCCGAGAGGACCGCCGCCTCGGCGCCGGCGATGCCGGCGCCGTCGCCGGCGATCGCGATATTCGGCAGGCTGGTTCGGCCCCGTTCGTCGGTACGTGGCCGCCAGCACAGCTGCGCCTCATCCCAGTCGTGAGCCAGCTGCAAGGCTAGGCTGATCTGCGTGTTCGGGATCACGCCTTCATGCAGAAACAGATGCTCGGCGACGATCTCGCCGCCATCCCAGACCACACGCTCGAGCCGCGTCCGGCCGAGCGCGCGCAGGCCGTGCACCCCGCGCCGCACCGGGATACCGGCGCGGCGCACGCCGAGCAACAGCCCCAACCCCTTGCCGAAAGCGCGGCGGGCCGCCCACAACCCGCCGAGCCGGCGCGCCGCGGCGTGATAATTCTCGTGCGGCGTGGTTTCGAGCAAAGCCAGAGGCGGCGCGCCGGCACGCGCCAGCTGCAAGGCCGCGAGATAGAGGAGCGGTCCTTGGCCGGCCAGCACTGCTCGCCCGTCCGGCACGAGATCGGCGGTCTTGAGCAGGATCTGCGCCGCCCCGACCGTCATCACGCCCGGCAAGGTCCAGCCCGGGATCGGCACCGGCCGTTCGATCGCGCCGGTCGCGAGGAGGATCCGCCGCGCGGTCACAGTACCGCTCGCGCCTTCGCTGGTCAGCGACAGCGTGCCGTCGGGATCGATGTGCCACACTGTCGTTGCCGGTCGGTACCGGGCGCCACTGGCGTGCAACGCGGTCGCCAGAGACTGGCCCGCCAGGTAGTCCGCGCCAAGCGGCGAGGACGCCGACGCGCCGGCTTCGATGCGATCGATCGCGCGGTAGATCTGCCCGCCGGGTCCCTCCTGTTCGTCGATCAGCAGCGTGTCGAGCCCGAGCTCCGAGGCAAGTGTTCCTGCCGCCAGTCCCGCTGGCCCGGCCCCGACGATCGCAAAATCGACGTTCATGCGCCGCCGCTACGAGGCTCGGGAATCGGGAAGGAGGGGGAGTCATCGGGCGCGTTGTTCGGGTCGATGGCACGGGCGCCACGCCGGCGGCGGATGCGCATGCCGGTGCGCGCCGGGACCATGCAGCTCTGACGGTTCGGCACGCCGTCGATCTCGGCGAGGCAATCGAAGCACACGCCCATCATGCAATACGGCGCGCGTCCGCTGCCGCTGATCGCGGTTTCGCGAATGGCCGCGAGCCCCGCGAGCAATACCGCGGCGGCGGCCGAGGCACCCTGCGGCACCATGACCGTCTGCCCCTCGACTTCGACCGCGATCGTCGCGCCCGGCGCGTCAGGCCGCGGCCGGAACATCGAAGCGCTTGGCCGAAAACGGCGCCATCGTCGGGTCGAGCGCGCCGGCGGCGACCATCGGCGCGAAGGCATTGGCGTGCGCGCCGGCCAAGGTGACGCCGCTGTGGCAATTGGCGGTGAAGGCGCCGGGAAACTCTTCGGATTCGTCGTAGATCGGCAGCCCGTCCGGCGGCATCACGCGCAGCGCCGCCCAGGCGCGCACGATCTGCAATTCGGCAATCCACGGAAAAGACAGCACCGCGCGGCGTGCGATGTTGCGCATGATCTCGGGTTTCTGGCTGGTGTCGAACCCGACATCCTCTTCGCTGCTGCCGAGCATGATCGTGCCTTCCTGGGTCTGGCGCAGGCTGCCGAGCGGCAAGGGCCAGATGCGGCTGGTCCGCTCGGTGACGAGGATTTGGCCGCGCTGCGGCCACACGGGCGCCGACAACCCGAACAACGGCGCCAGCTTGGCATTGCCGAGCCCGGCCGCCAGCACGATCTTCGGCGCGGCGATCGTCTCGCCGCCGAGTTCGAGGCGGAAATCGTGCGGCGCGGCCTTTGCCTCGGTAACCGTGCGGTTCGGCAGATAGGCGCCGCCCTTCTCGACAAAGGCCTTATGCAGCGCGTGCAGCAGGTTCAGCGAATTGGCATGGCCGTCATAAGGGGTCCACGACGCGCCCGCGACCGCGCGCCCGAGCCCCGGCAATATCTCGGCCAGCTCCCTACGGTCGAGCATGCGGTATTCGAAGCCGAAATTGCCGGCTTCCCGCCGCATCTGCTCCATCATACCTTGCCGTTTTTGCAGCTCCTCCTCGCCGAGGCAAAGCTGCAGTCCGCCGGGCTGCTCCAGCCCGACGGCAATCCCGGTGCGTTCGCCCAGCTCCTTGGCCAGATCCGGCCATTCCTCGGCCGACAATCGGGTCCAGCGCTGGTAGTGCGGCGCGCCCAATCCTTTGCTCTGCACCCAGACCAGGCCGAAATTGCCGCGCGATGCGCGAAAGGCTAGGTCGCCCTCGTCGATCATGGCGGTGGCGAGACCGGCGCGGGCGAGGCCATAGCCGATCGCCGCGCCGACGAGGCCACCGCCGATCACGATCGCATCGAATTGCCGCATCCCGCCCTGTTCCGCCCGTTAAGCGCCGGGCGGCATCATAGGAGGGTGCGGCCTGCGGCAGAAGCCCGCCCCGACAATCAGCGTCGGGTCCTAGATCTGGCCGAAGGCAGCCGCAAACAACTCCGGTTGCATTACGCCGGCAATTACCGAAGCCACGGCAAAGCCGAGCAACCCCCCGATCGGCAGCCATGCCGGAGCGGCGCGCCGCGCGCGGCTCCTGGTCTGCCAATCGGGCAATGTCGAAAACATGGTCAGCGCACTCAGCCCGAGAAAGATTGCGACCCAGGCGGCGGGCGTCGCGGCAGACCCAAACAACGTGTTCACAGTGTCCCCCAGATTTTTATGACGGCTGGCGCCGCTAAATGCTTGTCATGGCTTGTCGAGCCGCCCGGTGATCCGGTTTGCCTGAACATCCCACCGGGCATTCGCAAGTCGCGGCACGATGCACCGCGACTTGCGCTTGCTTCGGGCTTTGCCAGGATGGGAGCAGTTTGGACCAGGAACATTCCCGAGTCCGCGCGAACATCCGGCTCGGACCGAAAGCGTCGGCGTTTATTGACTGGCCGACACTTGCATCCCCAGCGGCGGCGTCGGGCGCACCCATTTGCGCTTCATCTTGTCCCAGACGAGTTCGGACTGGCCCGATTGCGCGATCAATTGCGGATCCGGGCAGCGGGTGACTCCTCGCTCGGCGAGGAAGCGTTCGATGACCCCGAGCTCCTCGGCCCGGCAGCGCGACGGGTTGACGGTCAATGCCATCGCACGGCGTCCCGAGGCCTGCTTGGTGGCGATCACCCGGTGGCCGATGGTTTGCGGCTTTTGCGGCGCTGCCACTGGCCTGACCACGATCGCCGAGTCGCGCATCAACGGCGTGCCGCTGATTCTTTGATGGCAGCCTGCTGGTTCGCCCTCCGAGGAAGCCTCGTCGGATTGCGATGCCGGGATGCCATCAACGACGTATCCCTGGCCCCATTGCGCCTCGATCCGGATCGGCAGCAGGCGGCGCAGCTTGTTGATCAGGACCCGCACGGCGGTGGCTTGGGCGCGGCAATCCCGCTCCTTGCCGTAGAGATGCTTGAACAGCTCCTTGTGCGTGACAAGCTGTCCCGGCGACCGAGACAGCCGCTCCAGCAGCTTCCATTCCATCGGGGTCAGCCGGACCGGCACATCGTCGACAGTGATGCGCTGCTGTTTCCAGTCCACCCAGATCCCGCGCCGCGTGCCGGCATCCACCGGCAGCAGCGCAATTCTGAAGCCAAGTGCGCCCGCCCATCGTTCCAGCGCGTCGGGCGGTGGCGCCGCCATCCCCCGTTCCCAGTTGCGCAGCGAGGTCTCCGCGAGCCCGCAGCGCCGGCCGATCTCCTTCAGGTCCAGCCCAAGCGCCCGGCTGCGGGTCCTCAGCTCGTCGATGATTTGAAAATTGCCACTCATGATCGTCGTCCTCATTAGACGACGGCAGTATTTTCCGCGCGGGCAGCAACTGCGTGTGAAGCGGTTCACACTCCGCAAAAAAATTCTTACGAACGGAAAGCCGGCCTCGCGGCCGGCGCGCTCAGGCGAGATCGGTGAGCGCCTCGAGATCGCGGATCAGGATCGAGCCTTTCTCAATCTCGATGATCCCCGAGCGTTTCCAGTCCTGGAGATGCTTGTTGACGCTTTCCCGCGAGCCGCCGACCAGCTCGCCGAGCGCGCGCTGCGAGATCTTGAGCCCGAGGCGCGACGCCGGCGACTGGCCTACCTCGTCATGCGTCAGCCGAAGCAGGACCTTGGCGATCCGCGTCTCGAGATCGAGAAAGGCGAAATCCTCGACCTGCTCGTTGGTGCGCCGCAGCCTCTCGCACAATACGACCATCAACTCGACGCAGAGCTCGGGGCGGCGCTCCAACAGCCGTAGCAGCGAGCGGCGCGGCACGACCAGGAGCTCGCAATCGACGGCGGCCGTCGCGTCGGCGCTGCGCTCCTTGCCGTCGAGCAAGGCAATCTCGCCGAATACATCGCCGTCGCGGAATATCGTGACGACGATTTGCCGACCGTCCGGCGAGGGGTTGCTGATCACCACACGGCCGTGCAGCACCGCCATCATGCTGTTGCCCGGATCGCCCTTGGCAAAGATCTGTATCCCCGCGGGGTGGCGCGTCACTCTCGCGTCGACGAGGATCGCATCGGCGTCGCTGTCGCTGAGATGCGAGAACAGAGAGCTGCTCCGGAGCAGTTGCCGTCGCGCTTCGTTTGAGCCGAGCATTGCCGCACCCTCAGGCATGACAGCCGTGCCGATACGTCCCGTGTGCGTCGGCAACGGCGTCGAACCATGATATAATACCGCAAAATCCCGCGGGTTCACCTATCACTGGCGGGGATCTTTACCGCTTTTTGGATATTGCCGCGCCAGCCCGCATGATCCTCCCGGAAATTCGCGAGCGTCTTTCGCCGAACCACGGCAGCCGCGGCGAACCGCCTAACATCCGCGCCATCGACATGCTGGTGCTGCACTACACCGGCATGCAGAGCGCCGCCGAAGCGATCGATCGGCTGTGCGATCCCGAAGCGCGGGTCAGCTCGCATTACGTCGTCGAGGAAGACGGCGCGATCTGGCGGCTCGTCCCGGAGGAGCGCCGCGCCTTCCATGCCGGGATTTCGTGCTGGGAGGGTGAGCAGGACCTCAACCGCTGCTCGATCGGCATCGAAATCGTCAATCCCGGCCACGAATGGGGCTATCGCGCCTTTCCCGAAGCCCAGATGACCGCCGTCGGGAGACTGTGCCGCGACGTCCTATCCAGGCACCGGATTCCGCCGTACCGCATCGTCGGGCATTCCGATATCGCGCCGGACCGCAAGAGCGATCCCGGCGAGCTCTTCGAGTGGCGCCGACTGGCGGAAAACGGGATCGGATTATGGCCCGCGCCGGCGGCCGAGCTGGCTCGCCGCCGCGGCCGCGGGGTCGGGGTCGTCGAACGCGCGGCCGCCCTTGCCGATCTGGCGCGCATCGGCTATTGCGTCGGCGCCGCCACGGTGCAGGTCGCGGTCGCCGCGTTTCAGCGGCGCTTTCGGCCGGAGCGCTGGGATGGGCTGATCGACAGCGAAACCCGCGTGCGGCTGAAGCAGGTCCGCGAAGCCGTCGAGGCGGCGCGGACCGAGGCGGAGGCGGCGCGGCGCCGCCGGTACAATTAGGGCCGGTTCTCGCGAGCTGTTCAGTTCAGCCGGGTCGACGGCGGTCGCTGGGCGCGCCGCGCCACCAGCTGGCCGGCCTGGTGATGCGCGATCCGCCAGCCTCCCGCCTCGTGCACGAACAGATTGCTGGCGATCAGCGTGCCGCCGTCGAGCTCTTCCTCGCAGACGACCAGCGCGGTATCGCCATAGAGGAACACCCGCTCGTCATAGCAGACGATGCGCGGTGATTCCGGGCTCGACAGAATGCCGCGCCAGCTCTCGATGATTGCATCGCGGTCGGCCAGCGCCGGCCAACCCGGATGAATGCAGGCGACCGGCGCGGTGCGCGCCCACAACGCATCCATCGCCGCCAGATCGCGGGCCCCGAAGGCGCGGTAGAATTCGAGATTGGCCGCAAGTACCGCATCGCTGTCGGTCATGGTTCTCTCCGTTCCGGCCGGCGAGAATAAGCCGATCAGGCAAGCGCGGCCAGCCGCCGGTCCCCGTATGTGCCGAAGCAGAGGGCAGCAATTTGCCCATAAAATAGGCATGCCCAAGAAACAGGCGTTCGCCGCCGAATGCGGCGACCCCGCTCCCCGCGGGTTGGCCTCGATCTTGCTCCTGCGGTCTGGCCGGTCATGGAAGCCGCGCAATTGCTTGAACGAGGGAGCCATGAAAATCTTGCAGGGGATGTGCCGCGCGGCGCTGTTTGGGGCCGCGTTTATGGCGGCAGCCGCCATGACCACCGCTCACGCCCAGACACAGGGGACGATTAAGATCGGCGTCTTGCATTCGCTGTCAGGCACGATGGCGATCAGCGAGACGACGCTGAAGGACACCATTCTGATGATGGTGGACGACATCAATAAGAAGGGCGGGCTGCTCGGCAAGAAAGTCGAAGCCGTGGTGGTCGATCCGGCTTCAAACTGGCCGCTCTTTGCCGAAAAAGCGCGCGATCTGATTGCCAAGGAAAAGGTCGCGGCGGTGTTCGGCTGCTGGACCTCGGTGTCGCGCAAATCGGTGCTCCCGGTGTTCGAGGAGCTCAATGGGCTGTTGTTCTATCCGGTGCAGTACGAGGGCGAGGAAAGCTCCAAAAACGTGTTCTACACCGGCGCCGCGCCGAACCAGCAGGCGATCCCGGCCGTTGAATACCTGATGGGCGAGGAAGGCGGCGCCGCCAAGCGCTGGGTGCTCGAAGGCACCGATTACGTCTATCCGCGCACCACCAACAAGATCCTCGAAGCCTTTCTCAAGGCGAAAGGCGTCGCGGCCGAGGACATCAGGATCAACTACACGCCGTTCGGCTATTCCGACTGGCAGACCGAGGTCGCCGCGATCAAGCAATTCGCCGCGGCGGGGAAGAAAACCGCCGTGGTCTCGACCATCAATGGCGATGCCAACGTGCCGTTCTACAAGGAACTGTCCAATGCCGGTATTAAGGCATCCGATATTCCTGTGGTGGCGTTCTCGGTCGGCGAAGAGGAGCTGGCCGGCATCGATACCAAGAACCTGGTCGGCCATCTCGCGGCGTGGAACTACTTCCAGTCGGTAAAAAACCCGACTAATGACGGCTTCATCAAGCAGTGGAAAGAGTTCATCAAGAATCCAAAGCGCGTCACCAACGACCCGATGGAGGCGCATTACATCGGCTTCAAGATGTGGACCCAGGCGGTGCGCCAGGCCGGCACCACCGATGTCGACGCGGTGCGGCAGGCGATGTACGGCCAAAAGGTCAAGGCGCCGAGCGGCTTCACCTCGGTAATGAACACGAACCACCATTTGTCGAAGCCGGTCATGATCGGCGAGATCCGGCCGGACGGTCAGTTCGATGTGGTGTGGCAGACCAAGGAGCCGATCAAGGCCGATGCCTGGAGCCCGCATCTGCCCGAGGACAAGGGCAAGATTGCCGATTGGACCTATCCGTGGGTGTGCGGCAACTGCACCGCCGCCAAGTACACGGATTGACCCGAACCGCGCCGCCTCTCACCCTTCCGCGGGAGGGTGAGCGGTGGGCTTTTCCCTCTATGGAATTCTGTAAAGGCGTCGGCCCGGCGCAGGCCGGGACCCACCGGGCCGCCAGGTTCGGATATCCGAGTAGGTCGCGGTAATGCTCGCTGTCGAGTTTGGAGGCGCGGAAAAATGGATCCCGGCCTTCGCCGGGACGACGATAAAGGGTGTCTGTCGTCGTTTTTATGGGTTCGCGGTTCTCCTGATTCTTGTGGCAGGTAATTTGCCGGCGCAGGCCGAGGATCTGGCGGCGGTCGTTGGCGGGCTCGGCGGCGGCAGCTTCGCGGATAAGGAAAAGGCGATTGTTGCGCTCGGCAGGAGCGGCGATCCGCGCGCCGTGCCGATCCTGCAGGCGCTGGGCGGCGACCGGCTGCGCAAAGCGCCCGATGGACGGGTCGTCATCGTCGATGCCGGCGGCGCAGGCGCCAGGCTGACCGATGCGGCGACCGGGCAGCCGCTGCCCGATCTCGCACCCGACAGCCTCGACCGCATCATCGTCAACAACCGCCTGCGCGGCGCGATCGAGGGGGCGCTCGGCGCGCTGACCCTGTTCAGCCCCGACCGCGCGGCGCGGCTGGCCGCCGCCCAGGACGCACTGCGCCACCCCTCGGCCGCTACCGTGGCGCTGCTCGAAAAGGCGCTATCAACCGAGCAGGATCCGGAAATCCGGACGGCGATGCAGCGTAGCCTCTCCGCCTCGCACCTGTTCGCCGGCAGCAAGGAAGAGCGGCTGGCCGCGATCCGGGCGCTCGGCACGGCGACCGATCCGCAGGTCAAGAACCTGCTCGACGTGTTCCGCTACACGGCCAATATCGATCCCGAGCTGTACAAGGCCGCCGGCGAGGCGCTTGCTTCGATCGATAGCCGGCTGCGCTGGACCGGGATCGCCGCCAATCTGTTTCAGGGGATCAGCCTCGGCAGCGTGCTGCTGCTGGCGGCGATCGGCCTGGCCATCACCTTCGGCGTGATGGGCGTCATCAACATGGCGCATGGCGAGATGATCATGCTCGGCGCCTATGTCGCCGTTGTCGTGCAGCAACTGTTCCGCGCGTTTCTGCCATTGGGATTACTCGATGCCTATCTGGTCGTCGCGATACCGGCGGCTTTCCTGTTCGCCGGCCTGTTGGGCGTGCTGCTCGAACGCTGCCTGATCCGGTTTCTGTACGGACGGCCGCTCGAAACCCTGCTCGCCACCTGGGGCATCAGCCTCGTGCTGCAGCAGGCGGTGCGCTCGGTTTTCGGATCGCCCAACAAGGAGGTGGCGAATCCGAGCTGGATGACCGGCGGCTTCGACGTCATCGGCGGTTTCACCGTCACCTGGAACCGGCTGTACATTATCCTCTTCTGCTTTGTCGTGCTGGGCGCTCTGGCGCTGATCCTGAACCGCACCCGCTTTGGCCTGCACATGCGGGCGGTGACGCAGAACCGCGATATGGCGGCCGCGATGGGCATCCCGACCGCGCGCATCGACGCGCTGACCTTCGGCCTCGGCTCCGGCATCGCCGGCATGGCCGGCGTGGCGCTGAGCCAGGTTGGCAATGTCAGCCCGAACCTCGGCACCATCTATATCGTCGACAGCTTCATGGTCGTCGTATTCGGCGGGGTCGGCAATTTGATGGGCACGCTGGTCGGCGCTCTGTCGCTCGGCATCGTCAACAAGCTGCTCGAACCCTATGCCGGGGCCATCCTCGGCAAGATTGTCGTACTGATCGCGATCATCCTGTTCATTCAGCGGCGGCCGCGCGGCCTGTTCGCGCTGAAGGGCCGCACCGCTGATGCGGAGGCCTGAACGGTGGCGGCGCGGCTCGGCGCGGACCGACGAAATCCCTGGGATGCCCGGTTCTGGACCGGGTTTGCGCTGAGCGGGCTGGTGCTCGGCTTGGCCATTCCGCTGCTCAACCGGTGGGTTGCACCGGATTCGCCCTTCGCCGTGCCGGATTACTTGGTGCCATTGCTCGGCAAGTATTTGTGCTACGCGATCCTGGCGCTGAGCCTCGATCTGGTGTGGGGCTATGCCGGCATATTGAGCCTCGGTCACGGCGCATTCTTCGCGCTCGGCGGCTACTGCATGGGCATGTATTTGATGCGGCAGATCGGCACCCGCGGGGTGTACGGCAATCCGCTGCTGCCCGATTTCATGGTGTTCCTGAACTGGCAGGAATTGCCGTGGTTCTGGTGGGGCTTCGATCATTTCGCCTGGGCCATGGCGATGGTGATGCTGGTGCCGGGCGTGTTTGCCTTCGTGTTCGGCTGGCTCGCCTTTCGCTCGCGCGTCACCGGTGTCTATCTGTCGATCATCACCCAGGCGATGACCTACGCGCTGTGGCTCGCCTTCTTTCGCAACGACATGGGATTCGGCGGCAATAACGGGCTTACCGATTACAAGGACATTCTTGGCTGGGACTTGCATCTGCCGGAAACCCGGCTCGGCCTTTATCTGGCAACTGTCGCGGGGCTCGGGGTCGCTTACCTGCTGTGCCGCTTCATCACGGTTTCGAAGCTCGGACGGGTACTGCTCGCACTGCGCGACGCCGAGAGCCGGGTGCGGTTTCTCGGCTATTCGACCACCCACGCCAAGCTGTTCGTCTTCACGGTATCGGCGGTGCTCGCCGGGATCGCCGGGGCACTTTATGTGCCGCAAATTGGCATCATCAACCCAAGCGAATTCTCGCCCGCCAATTCGATCGAGATCGCGATCTGGGTGTCGGTCGGCGGCCGCGGCACGCTGGTCGGCGCGGCGATCGGCGCGGTGCTGGTCAATCTGGCCAAGACCTGGCTGACCAGCGCGGCGCCGGAAATCTGGCTGTTCTTCCTGGGCGGGTTGTTCGTGCTGACGACGCTGGTCTTCCCGCGCGGCATCGTCGGGATCTTTCGCCACCTTCCGTGGCCGCGAGCGCGGCGGGCATCGCCGATGGGCGTAAAGCCGCCGGTGGCGGCGGAGAAGCAGACATGAACGCCGCCGCGGCCGCCCGTGCAACCGGCGACGTGCTGCTCTACCTGAATGGCGTCACGGTCAGCTTCGATGGCTTCAAGGCGCTCAACGATTTGTCGCTGGTCGTCGAGGAAGGCGAGCTGCGGACGATCATCGGCCCGAACGGCGCCGGCAAGACGACGATGATGGATGTCGTGACGGGTAAGACCCGGCCGGATGCGGGTGAAGTGTTCTTCCGCGGCAGCGAGGATCTGACCCGGCTCGACGAGGCGGATATCGCCAATCTCGGCATCGGCCGCAAGTTTCAGCGGCCGACCGTGTTTGAGAATCTGAGCGTGTTCGAGAACCTCGAACTGGCGCTCGCCGACAGCCGGGGCACCTGGCGCACCCTGTTCGCGCGCCTCACCCCCGGACGGCGCGAGCGCATCGAGGCCACCCTGTCGCGCATCGGGCTGACCGAGGAGAGCGGTAAGCCCGCCGGCCTGTTGAGCCATGGCCAGAAGCAATGGCTCGAGATCGGCATGCTGCTGATCCATGACCGGCAGTTGCTGCTGCTCGACGAGCCGGTTGCCGGTATGACCGACCGCGAGACCGAGGAGACCGCGGCGCTGATCCTCGATCTGGCGCACGACCGCACGATCGTTGTCGTCGAGCACGATATGGCGTTTGTGCGCAGCCTCGGCGCCAAGGTGACGGTGTTGCACGAAGGCTCGGTGCTGGCCGAAGGCTCGGTCGAGCATGTGCAGAACAACCCCCGCGTCATCGAAGTCTATCTCGGGCGCTGAGCTTTGATCCCGATGCTTTTCAGCACTTCCAAAATCGCCGTCCCGGCGAAAGCCGGGACCCACCGATCCAACGCTGCGGTGTTTGGTGCCTTGCACTACCGTTGCGGTGTGCTGCTTGGAATTTTGTATCTTGCATACCCGTGGGTCCCGGCTTGCGCCGGGACGCGGACAAAGAAGTAAACGATGCTGTCGGTCGAGGCGGTCGATCTTTATTACGGCGCCAGCCATGCGCTGCGCCGGGTCAGCCTGACCGCCAAGAAAGGCGAGGTGACCTGCATTCTCGGCCGCAACGGCGTCGGCAAAACCAGCCTGCTGCGGGCGATCTTCGGCCTGAATGCGATCCGCTCCGGCCATATCCGCTGGGAGGACCGCGAGCTTACCGGCCTGCCGACGCATGAACGCGCCCGCGCCGGGTTGGCGCTGGTGCCGCAGGGGCGCGAGATCTTTCCGCGCCTGTCGGTGCTGGAAAATCTGATGACCGGCTTCGCGACCTTGCCGCGCCACCTGCGTCATATCCCGGACGAGGTTTTTACGCTGTTTCCCGTCTTGAAAGACATGCTGCACCGGCGCGGCGGCGATCTCTCGGGCGGGCAGCAGCAGCAGCTGGCGATCGCCCGGGCCTTGGTCGCGCGCCCGCGCCTGTTGATCCTCGACGAGCCGACCGAAGGCATCCAGCCCTCGATCATCAAGGAGATCGGCCGGGTCATCGAACAGCTGGTCGCGCGCGGCGACATGGCGATCCTGCTGGTCGAGCAGTATTTCGAATTCGCCCGCGATCTCGCCGCCGCCTATGCGGTCATGCAGCGCGGCGAAATCGTGGTGAGCGGCCGGCAAACCGACATGGACGAAACCGCGATCCGCAGCTACCTGACGGTGTGACGAGGCGGTCAGCTCAGCACGCCGATCTTCTTCTTTTCGATCAGCTCGAAATCGATCTCGGCGCCGAGACCGGGCGCGGTCGGGGCGTGGACAAAGCCGTCGCGGTCGACCGTGATGTCCTGCGCGAGACCGTATTTTTGCATCGCGTCGGGCAGCAGCACCTCGAAGAACTCCGTGTTGCGGATCGCCATGATGACCTGCAAATTGGCGAAGTTGTTCAGCGAGTTGCCGCCGTGATGTGTCTCGAAATTCATGCGGAACGCCTCGGCGAGATGGGCCGCCTTCAGGATCGTCGTGATACCGCCCTTGACCGCGACATCGCCGCGCAGAAAATCGGTGGCGCGCTCGGTGATCCACGGAATGTATGAGTCGAGCCCGCCGATCGGGTATTCGGTGGCGAGGATCGGGATGTCGAGCTTCTGCTTCAGCTTGACGTAATTGTAGATGTCCTGATCGGCGAGCGGATCCTCGTACCAGTAGAACCCCATCTCTTCGATGGCCCGCCCGACCCGCAGCGCCTCCTCGTAGCGATAGCTCCAGGTCGAATCGAGCATCACGGTGTAGTCATCGCCGACCGCCTTCCTCACCGCCTCGCACACCTTGATGTCGTCGCGCCAGCGCTGCGGCGGGTGGATCTTGTAGGCGGCCCAGCCAGTCGACTGGTAGTGCCGGGCCTGCTCGACATATGCCTCGGGCGTGGCGTGGATCTCCGAGCTGGCATAGGCCGCGATGCGGTCGCGGCAGGTGCCAATGAGGCGATGGATCGGCAGCCCTGCCTTCTTGCCGGCGATGTCCCAGAGCGCGATGTCGACGGCGCCGATCGAGCGCACCGTCGCGACGCGTGCGCGCGCCCAGAGCAGGCGGTTAAGACGCTCGCGGTCGAGCGGATCCTGGCCGACCACCACCGGCTTCAGAAAGCGGATCAGGCCGGGGCCGTCGAGGCTCGCCGGGTTCGAGGAGGTGCCGAGGAAGGCGTGGCCCTCGACCCCCTCATCGGTCGCGATCCGCAACAGACCGAGATCGCTCTTGCCGGTAGGGCGTGCGGTGTGATGGCCGTAAATCGTCGACGGGATGCTCTCCCACGCGAACAGCGTCAGGGTAACATCGGTGATCTTCATGTCCGGCTCCTCGCGATCGCCACGCGTCGGCCATCAAATCGCCATCGCTCCCAGGCCTTCAAGCGCTAATATTACCCCCGTGCAGCTTCAACATGTTGTTGCGAGGAGCCCTCGGGGTTCAGCGCTTCGCGCCGACCGAGGACAGGCTCCGCGACGAGGCTATCTCGATGGGCGGAATACTATCGGAACGAGATTGCCTAGCTTCGCTCGCAATGACAGATCGGTGGGCTCAACGGGTGCGGCGTCTGGCGGCGGCCATCGCGCTGGCAATGGCGGCGGCTGGGCCGGCGATCGCCGGCTCGTCAGACGATCCTGTCGATTTGTCGGGCGCGCCGGTCGGACTGCCCCGGCCGGCGGACAGCGGCAAGCCGGCGGTTTCGCTGATGCCACGGGCGAACGCCCGGCAAGATCAGGCCGAGCGATGCCTGCCCGCCCTGCCCTGCGGGACGAAGCTCCTCGGCGAGGTGCGCAAGAATGGCGCGGTCGAGCTTCGCGTCCCGGTATTGCGCTGGTAAGCGGACCGGCCCGATCGGGATCTCTATTAGAGTTA
>Ga0066709_100000852_pt1 | contig 18381 bp, 20 predicted proteins | sample GraSoiAngelo_158_FD_79665 | JGI IMG/M metagenome (GOLD analysis project Ga0066709, IMG submission 79665) | Grasslands soil microbial communities from the Angelo Coastal Reserve, California, USA - 14_1009_16_30cm | ecosystem: Environmental > Terrestrial > Soil > Grasslands | place: USA...
CCACGTTCGTCATGACCTCGCCGAAGCTGTCGGGGTCGGCCAGCAGCCACGAGTGGTTGCCGTTCACGACCTCGCCCTCCGAGCCGATGGCGCGACACAGGGCGTCGAAGCTGGGCTTCGGGATGATGCGGTCGCTGTCACCCCAGAGCACGACGACCGGCAGGCGTCGCTCCTTCAGCGCCTCGAGCTCGAGCGTGAGGTCGGCCCGGCGCGCCAGGTCGGCGACGCGCAGGAGGGCACGCGGGTTGCGAACCAGGTTGGGCACCGCTTCTTGCAGGATCACCGGGAGCACGCGGGCGAGTTGAGGGATCAGCAGCACGTCGCTCGGGAAGTGCAGCCCCCAGTCCCAGAGTGGCCGCTCGGCCATGGAGCGGACGGTCGATCCGGAGTGCGCCCACGCCGAGCCGCCGATCGAATTGACGAGCACGAGCGAACGCACGCGCTCCGGGAAGTCGTGCGCGAGCTTGATGGCGACGCCGCCCCCGAACGAGTGGCCCACGACCACCGCGGGCTCGTCGAGGTCGACGACCCGGAGGAACTCGTCGAGCCAGGTCGCGTAGCCGGCCAGCGAGAAGTCGTCGCCGGGCAGGTCGGCGGTGCCGCCGAAGCCGGGCAGGGCGGGTGCCCACACGTGGCAGCCCAGTTGGACCAGGCGCTTGAGCGGCCGCCGGTAGGCATGCTGCCCGAGCCCCCAGCCGTGGAGGAACACGACGGGCAGGCCCTCGCCGGCCTCTCCGTAGAGGGCCAGCCTGCCTTCGACGGTGGTCCGCTTCCAGACGAGGCGGTGGTCGGAGCGGTCTGCGGGGTCGTGCCGGTCGCCCTCGTGGGGGTTCTGACCGGTTTGCGGCGTGCTCACCATCGCGAGCACCAACGTTACCCTTGCGAGCGGCCCCTAACCTACCCGGGTACCGAGGAGCGACTTCCGCTCCAGCTCGTTCAGCCCGCCCCAGATCCCGTGGGGCTCGCGGATCGAGATGGCGTAGTCGAGGCAGGGACGGCGTACGGGGCAGGTGGCGCAGATGGCCTTGGCCCGCTGCTCGCGCGCCTCCTTCTCGTCCTTCCGCTCGAAATGCGGCGGCGGGAAGAAGACAGCAGCCTGCGGACCTTTACAGGCCGCTCGGTCCTGCCACAGGTCTTCGGCGCGTTGGCTGCTCACAACGAGGGAAACCCCCACCCCCAGGTCGGATCTCGCCCGGACCCTACAGCCGTCCCACCAGCTTGAACAAGGGGTGGATCGCGGGGAACGAAGCGCCATTTGCACGGCCGGCGTGGGGTTGGGGCCCCACGCTCGGAGGAGGCCGGGGTTGGGGCCCCGGCCGGGGGAGCGAAGCGACCGTTTATTGGTGGGCCTCCTTGGCGCCACCTTCCTCGGGCTCCACCTCGAGCAGCAGGCCGTCGATCGCCACCACCCGCACGGCGTCGCCCGCGACGATCGGGGTGGCGCGGTTCGTGCGGGCCCGCCACAGCGCGCCCCGCACCGTGACGGTGCCCTCGGGGTCGACGTCAGCCGCCGCCGCCCCCATCTCGCCGATCATCGACTCGCGCCCGATGGTCGGCGTCGAGAACCGGGCGCGCAGCATCGCGGGCATGCCCGCGACCATCAGCAGCGCGACTCCTCCGACGACGAGGAGGACCGTCCACCAGGGGACGACCTGCCCGTCGAACAGCCGCAACGAGCCGATCAGGAGCGTGATGGTGCCGATCACCGTCCAGGTGCGCGGCGCGCCGGCCTGCACGTCAATGGCGAAGCCCGCGACACCCACGGCGAGCAGCGCGGCGGAGACCGGGCGAGTGGGGAGCACGCTCAACCCGTAGAGGGCCAGGATGAGCGATCCTGCGCCGACCGCACCGGCCACCCCCACGCCCACGGTGAAGAACTCGAAGACGATCAGCACCAGGCCGGCGACGAGCAGCAGGTAGGCGACCGACGGGCTGGCCACCGTGTGCAGGAGACGGGGCAGCAGCGCGGGCTTGGAGAACGTGACGCCGACCGGCTGACGGCGCGGCCCCTGCGAAGTGCGCACCACCGTCGCCGTGTCGAGGGTGCGCCCGCCTACCCGGAGCCCGTCGAGCCCGACGATGAAGTCGCCGAGGACCGGCGCGTCGACGCGGGCGGCCGCACCCACGGAGCCGCGGGCGCGCGTGCGCGGCGCGACGCTCGCCCGCGCGCCCGGCGCGACGCCCACGACGTCGGCCGCATCCGCGATGCGCAACGCGCCGCCCGAGGCCCGGGCGCTGCTCGGTCCCACCCATACCGCGACGGGCACCTTTGCGCTCGCGAGCCGCTGCACCAGCGCATCGAGGCGCCAGTCGGCGACCACGGCTCCCCCGCTGTTCAGCTGGATGATCAACGCCTCGACCCGAGCGCGCTCCGCGTCCCGGAGCGACGCGGCGATGAAGTCCACCTCGACCGGGTCGATGAGCCCCGTCACCTCGATCACGTCGACCCGGCCCGCGGCGGCGACGGCCGGCGCCGGGAGCGTCAGGAGGGCGCCGAACGCGAGCAATACGCTCGCTAGTGTTCGCAACGGGTGCACAAACCTCCGAGAAGGGACACGGTTGGATCCTGCTGGGTTCTGCTCCCAGACCCGACTGGTCATCGTGGCCGGGAAGGGAGGCGTGGGCAAGACGACGGTCACCGCCGCGCTGGCGCGGATGGCCGCGGGCGCCGGGCTGTCGACGCTGATCGTCGAGGTGGAAGGCAAGAGCGGCCTCGCATCGACCTTCGACGCGGGCGAGCTCACGTACCAGGAGACCGTGCTGCACCCGGGAGGCGCGGGCGCGGCGGAGGTGCGGGCGCGCACGCTGACTCCCGACGACGCCCTGCTCGAGTACCTGGTGGACCACGGCCTGCGGCGCATCTCGAAGCGGTTGGTGCGTTCGGGCGCGCTCGACGTCGTGGCGACGGCGGCGCCCGGCATCAGGGACATCCTGGTGCTGGGCAAGGTCAAGCAGCTCGAGCGGGCCGGCGCGGCCGACCTCATCGTGCTCGACGCTCCGGCCGCGGGCCACGCGATCACGTTCCTCATGAGCTCACGCGGCCTGCTCGACGCCGTGCGCGTCGGTCCCGTGCGTGCTCAGGCGGAGGACGTGCTCGAGCTGCTGACCGACCGTCGCCGCTGTCAGGTCGTGCTCGTCACGCTCCCGGAGGAGACGCCGGTGAACGAGCTGGTCGAGACCGCCTTCGCTCTGGAGGACCGGGTCGGTGTGAGCCTCGGGCCGGTCGTCGTGAACGGGATCTACCCCGAGCTCGACGGCCTCGACGTCGACCCCGAGCACGCGGCCGAGGCGGCGGGCACGTCGCTGCGCCCCGGCGAGGCCGACATGCTCCGGGCCGCGGGGCGGTTCCGCCGGGGTCGCCAGTCGCTCCAGCGCGAGCAGGTCGAGCGCCTCGCGGCCGCGCTGCCGCTGCCGCAGCTCCGGCTGCCGTTCCTCTTCGAAGCCGACCTCGGGCTCACCGAGATCGACCGGCTGGCGGGCGCCCTGGCCCACGAGATCGAGGCGCTGGACGTGATCGCATGAGCGAGGGGCCGCAGCCCCTCGCCTCGCTGGTCAACACGCGCGGTGTCGTCGTCTGCTGCGGCACCGGCGGCGTCGGCAAGACCACGGTCGCCGCTGTCATCGCGCTCGAGGCCGCGCGCCGGGGCCGGCGCACGGTCGTCGTCACCATCGACCCCGCGAAGCGCCTCGCCGACGCGCTCGGGCTCGAGGGCCTCACCAACGATCCCGCGCTCATCCACGCCCACGACGAGGGCGAGGGCGAGCTGTGGGCGATGATGCTCGACACCAAGAGCACCTTCGACGCGCTCGTGGCCCACTACGCGCCCGACGCGAGGCAGGCGGCGAGCATCCTCGAGAACCGCTTCTACCGGAACATCGCGGGCGCGCTCTCCGGCACCCAGGAGTACATGGCCATGGAGAAGCTCTACGAGCTGCACGAGGAGGGCCGCTTCGACCTCATCGTCGTCGACACGCCGCCGTCGCGGAACGCGCTCGACTTCCTCGACGCGCCGCGGCGACTCACCCGTTTCCTCGACAACCGCCTCTTCCGCCTGTTGATGATGCCGACGCGTGCGTACCTGAAGGCCGTCAACGTCGCCACGCAGACTTTCCTGCGGGCCGTCTCGAGGGTCATCGGCACCGAGGTCGTGCAGGACGCGGTCGCCTTCTTTCAGGCGTTCGAGGGCATGGAGGACGGCTTCCGCCAGCGGGCGCTGCACGTGCGCACCCTGCTCTCCGACCCCGAGACCGCTTTCGTCCTCGTGGCGTCACCTCGGCGCGACGCCGTCGACGAGGCCATGTTCTTCGCCCGAAAGCTCGCGGAGTCCGACATCGGGATCGAGGCGCTCGTCGTCAACCGTATGCACCCGCGGTTCGGACGGGGGAGGAGCGAGGCCGACCGGGCGCGCGCCCACACCCTCGACGGCACCGACCTCGGGCGGCTGTTCGCCAACCTCGCCGACTTCCGCAACATCGCCGACGGCGAGGAGGCCCACGTCGAGGCCTTGGTGGCGCGAGTGGCGCCGGCGCCGGCCGTGCGCGTGCCGTTCCTCGGGGACGACGTGCACGACCTCGACGGCCTGGCCCAGGTGGCCGGCTACATGTTCGCGGGCTGATCGTCGCCGAGCGACGCGGCCGCCTCCTCGAGCGTCTCCGCCACCGTCACGATGCGGTCGAAGCCCGTGGTGTGCAACAGCCGCACGAGCGTCGGGCGGTTGCAGCACACCGCGACGTCGCCGCCACCCTCGCGGGCGCGCCGGATCCCGCCGATGAGCGCGCCGAGGCCCGCGGAGTCGACGAACGGGACCTCTGACATGTCGATGAGCAGCTTCGGCTTCGACGCCAATTCGCCCAGTGCCTCGCGGAACTGGCCCACCGTATAAGCATCGAGCTCTCCGACGGGGCGGCAGATCGTGTAGCCGTCGCCTTCGTCGAGCCGGATCTCAAGCACGTGTCCTCCTGGAGTCGCGGGTGCGACGTCGTCGGATGGTACCCGTCACCGGTCGACGCTAGCCTCGGCCGCCGTGCCCGACGTCGTGATCGTCAGCGACGCTGCTTCGGTACGTGACGAGGTGCGCTCCGCCATCACCGACCCTGATGCCACGGTGCGTGAGCTCGAGGCGGGAAAGCAGCTGCTCGCGGCGGTGGAGGAGCGGGTGCCCGATCTGGCCGTGATCGACCTGCAGATCGGCAACATGGGCGGTATGGCCGCCTGCCTCGACATTCGCCTCGAGGAGGGGATGGACCGCCTTCCACACGTACCCGTGCTGATGCTGCTCGACCGTCGGCCCGACGTGTTCCTCGCCCGTCGATCGCAGGCCGACGGCTGGTTGGTCAAGCCCCTCGATCCCCTGCGACTGCGCAAGGCGATGTCGGCGCTGCTCGCGGGTGACACGTACCACGACGACACCCACCTGCCTCCGACCATCCCTGTCGCCTCGCCGGCCCCGTGAACGGCGGCAGCCGGTAGGAGCCGGTCGGATACGATCGACACCTCACGGGAAGTGGCGCAGCTTGGTTAGCGCGCAGCGTTCGGGACGCTGAGGCCGCGGGTTCAAATCCCGCCTTCCCGACTCGAAAGCTGCTCGTCAGCGGCTCTCTCGCAATCGGTCAGCGTCGACGCATCGCCGCGACCGACATGCGCAGACCATATTTGCGCTCGAGAGGACGCTCGAGAGGACGCTCGAGAGCTAGTTCGTCACCGCGCCCTCGGCCCTTGCGGGTCCCCGCCAGCCGCATGCGCGTCCTAGCGACACTGGTACTTTTGGCCCATTGTGGGCGGATTTGTGCAGCGTCACACTGACCAGCGGTACCCGACCGGGACCTACCCTCGACCGCTCGACCTCACTGAGGAGACTGCCATGTGGGCCAAGCTGGCCACCGTTGTGGCGATGACCACCGTCGGGCTCGGCCTGACGCCGCCCGCGGAGGCCGCCCCGAGGGCGAAGCTCATCCAAGTCCACGTCTTCAAGGCGGGCGGGCGCGCGGGCGCCACCGCGAACTGCGCCAACGACGCACTCGCGTCGGGCCAGTACGCCACCACGGGCTGGACGGTCGGCGCGCCGCTCACGGCCCACTTGAACACGGCCTCGGTGCCCGGCTATCTCGGCGACGTCACCGCTGCCTTCCAGGCGTCCTTCGACGGCTGGGGTACCGCGGTGCCCCGGATCACGGTGGTGGGCGACGGCACCGTCACCAAGCCCAGCGCCACCCGCACGAACGATCTCATGTTCGGTCGCACCTCGGGGTCCTCGCTCGCCATCACCTATACCTGGCGCTGGAGCGACGGGCTGGTCGAGAGCGACATGATCCTCAACAGCCGAGTGTCGTGGTTCCAGGCGGCCTCCGAAGGCGACGGCTGCTACGAAAGCGTCGCCAAGTACGACGTCCAGAACATCGCCACCCATGAGGCCGGACACGTCTACGGACTTGACCATCCCGCCGGTGATCGCTTCGAGACCATGTACGCCTACGGCTACAGCGGCGAGACGCTCAAGCGCTCGCCTGCCAACGGCGACATCGCCGGGGTCGCGTCGCTCTACTAGTCGGGGCGGCTCAGAAGCACCTTGGCGCGGTGTCTAGATGGCTGCACCTAGGTGGCTGGAGAAGGTAAGAGGACGGCGCGGACAGCGTGTGTACCGGCATGTCCGAGGTCGTGCCCACCGACATGACCGGGGGTGTTCACGATGCTTGTCCGCTGAGCTAGCCGTGGCGCGTGCTCGGCCCGTATTGGGCACGCGCGAGGGGAAGCAGTTCGGCGGCGAGTGTCACGGCCACGTGTCTGGCGATCAGTCCCAACGCCTCTCCCACCACCGGCTCACCCGGCACGTGCACGCCAAGCTCCGCGCAGAGCTGCAACCGCCGGGACGCCGACTCGGGCACCAGCCCCTCCGCGGCCAACTCCGCCAGAGCGCGGGTGTCGATGCCGAGGCCCAGGCTCGGGAGCATGTCGGCGATCCGGCGTTCTACAGCAGTGACGATGGCCAACAAGAAGGTCAGCGCGTGATCACCGCCCTCGCCGTGCATGGCGTCGAACTCCCGGGCGAAAGCAAGCCGCCAGGCAGCGGCAGCCACGGCGCTACCCGTCGGGCGCCGCCCAAGGTCGAGCGCAAGCCGAGTGGCGGGCTGCAACTCCATTGCCGAGGATGAACCGAGCAAAGGACTCCTCATCGCAAAGGTGGCGGGCGATCGCCTCGTCGTTCTCCTGGTTGCGTCGGCGCATGCTCACGCTGGCTGTAGGTCCGAGATCAGCGTCAACGCTGAGAGGTGAGTCTCGGATACCGAAGTGGTCGGGCGCCGCTCGGGAGTGAGAAGGAGGCCGGGATGCCGAAAGCGTCGTGGTCACGTCTCGGACGTTCTCCCTCAGAGTGGCAACGGGTGGCTGAGGACGCCGGTGCCGGGCAGGCGACCGGAAAGGACGCGGATGAAGTCGAAGGCGTCGATCTCGACCCGCTCGCCGTCGGTGCCTTGGGTGAACTTGCCGCCCGCGGGGCCGTCGAGCACGAGCTCGAAGGGCTCGCCGTGGAGGGCCGCCCACTCGGCGACGATGTCGGCGACGAGGCGGCCGTCGTGGTCGGCGGTGGCGTGCATCTCGCGGCCGGTCGCGACGCAGATGTCGATCCGGTGGGCCCACACGTCGCGGGTGAAGCCGACGTCGAGCAGGTACTTCAGCGACGTCCATCCGATCGGAGGGCCGAAGGGGATCGGCAGGTAGCGCATCGGCGGAGGCGTCCCCCAGCGGCCCTTGACCGCTTTGGCCCCGACGACAGCGAGCTGGGCGACGATCTCGTCGTTCGAGAGGTTCGAGCGCTCACGGATCTGCAGCTCGTTCATGCCGTCGACCCAGTGGTGCGAGTCGATCTCCTTGTTGAGCGGCACGCCCCGGCGGAGCTGATGCAGGAACTGGGGGAACGAGGCCTGCGCGTCGGCCGAGCCGAGCACGTGCAACGCCATCTTGCGGACGTCCCACGCCGTGCAATCGGTGGGCCGCGTCCATTCGTCGTCGGAGAGCGAGGCCGTGAGATCGGCGAAACGCCGGAACTCCTCCTCGGCGAGCACTCGTGCTTCGGGCCGTCGGATCCTGGTTGGCATCATGGGTGCGTTCTCCTTCGCTTCGCGTCGTCGAGGTACATGTCGGTCAAGCGGTCGAGATGGCGAATCCAGCGGTCGCCGCCAGGCTCGTTGCTCATCTGCGCGTCGATCAGCCCCGCGATCATGGCGATGAAGCAGTCGACGTCGCCTTGGCGCTCGACGCCGGCGGTCCGCAACACCGCGACCGCGCGGTCGAGCACCGCCTGCGCGCGTGCGTACGACTCCGCGGACGGCTCGAACCCCGGAACCGGGCGCTGGAAGAGCAACAGGCAGCGGGCGGTGTCCTCGAGCGCGAACTGCACGAACGCGCCCATGAACGCCTTCACTGCAGCACGCGGGCTTCGTGGCAGCTCCAGCGCCTCGAGTCGCTCGAGCAGCCGGCGGTTGCCGTCGGCGAACATCGCGTCGAACAGCGCGTTCTTCGAATCGAAGTAGGCGTAGAGCGACGGCTGGCGCATGCCGAGCTCGCGGGCGAGCGCATGGAGCGTGACACCGCCGATGCCGTGGGCGCGGGCCAGCTCCCAGGCGGCTTCGACGATCGATGCCAGCTTGGCGTCCCGTCGTTCTGCGACTTTACCTATCACTGATAGACAGAATACCTATCAGCGATAGGAAGTCAAGAGGGGCGCCTCAGGGGGTGACGGTTGACGCTCTCATGGTTCGCGCCGAGCCTCCCAGATCCGAGCCAGGGTGGTCAGCACCTCGTCCGCGGCGGCGAAGTCGCCGAGGTGGCTCTCCCCCGCGCGGACGACGAGCTCGCAGTCGGGGAGGACCGCGGCGGTGCGCTGGGCCTGCTCCAGCGGGACGAAGGGGTCGGAGTCGCCGTGCCACCACCGAACCGGGACGCGCACGTCGGCCAGTCGGAAGCCCCACGGACGGCCGATGAGCACGAAGTCGTTCACCATCGCCTGGAACTGGCGCCGGCCGCCGAGCGTGAGGTCGTCGACGAACATGGCCTCGAGCGCGGGATCGCCGAGCACCCGGCGGTCGCCTTCGGGCATCAAGCGGGCGAATCCCCGGTAGAGCGGATGGGCGAGGGGGTTCGTGGCGCGCACGAAGCCCCACAGCCCCCGCCCGAGCGGCCGCCGCAGGGCGGTGAGGACGCGATTGAACGGCCGGCTCAGCGCGACCAAGCCGCCCGCTGCCGACTCGTCACCCGCGGTCGGCACCAGTGAGCCCATGAGCCCGACGGCCGCGACGCGGTCGGGCAGCTCGTGGGCGCACGCGAGCGCGTAGGGACCGCCGCCCGACAACCCGACGACGAGGAACCGCTCGTGACCGAGACGGTCGGCGACCACCGAGACGTCGACGGCCCAGTCGCGCAAGTCCCGATACGCATGATCGATGGAGGCCCCCACCCCGGGGCGCTCGACGCACACGACCCGCAGGCCGAGCTCGTCCGCCGCGTGACGGCCCGCGGGCGGGACCTGGCGACGCGCGCCGGGCGAGCCGTGGAACCACAGCACGAGCGGCCCGTGGGGATCGCCGAACTCGGCGAAGCCCAGCCTTCGCCCGTCCGGCAGGGTCACGGTGCCCTCGACGCGCGGAGGCGAAGCGGGGGGAACTCCGATGAGGCGCATCATGCCCCCAGGATCGCGGCCCGAGCGCCCGAGTGGAAACCTGGCGCGATGCAACTCGCAGAGCTCCAACGTCTGATGGCCACCACGTACGGCGAGCGCGACCGGGCGCGGGGCCGCGAGGCCACGGTGGCGTGGCTGGCCGAGGAGATGGGCGAGCTGGCGCGCGCCGTGCGCAAGGGGACCCGATCGGAGCAGCAGCACGAGCTCGGCGACGTCCTCGCCTGGCTGGCGTCGTTGGCCGAGCAGCTCGACGTCGAGCTCGAAGACGCGGCAGCGCGCTACGCGGGAGGGTGCCCGAGCTGCGGGGCTCGGCCCTGCGCCTGCCCGAGCTGACCGCGCGCGACGAGCGCTTCGGCGATCTGGACCGCGTTCAGCGCCGCGCCCTTGCGCAGGTTGTCGCCGCTCACGAAGAGCGCGAGGCCGTTCTCGCAACCGGGATCGCGACGGATGCGGCCCACGAAGGTCGGGTCGGCGCCCGCCGCGTCGAGGGGCGTCGGCACGTCGCTCAGCACGACGCCGGGAGTCGCGGCGAGGACGTCACGCGCCTGCGAGGTCGAGAGCGGACGCGCGAGCTCGATGTTGAGCGAGAGTGAGTGGCCCGCGTAGACGGGCACCCGTACGCACGTGCACGAGACCGCGAGGTCGGGTAGCTCGAGGATCTTGCGGCTCTCGTCGCGGAACTTGAGCTCCTCGTTGGTCTCGTCTCCGTCGCCGATCTCGGCCACGAGCTCACCTGCGAACGGCAGGACGTTGAAGGCGATCGGCGCCACGAACGCGTCGGGCGGCGGGAACTCGACCGCGCGTCCGGAGAACGCGAGCTCGGCCGAGCGCCCGCCGACGTTCTTCACCTGGTCCGCGAGCTCGGCGATGCCCTTGAGCCCCGCGCCCGACACCGACTGATAGGTGCTGACGACGATGCGGCGCAGGCCGGCGGCGTCGCGCAATGCTCCCAGCGCCGGCATCGCCACCATCGTCGTGCAGTTGGGGTTGGCGACGATCCCCTTGGGCAGCGCGGCGAGCGCGTGAGGGTTGACCTCGCTCACCACGAGGGGGACGTCGGGGTCCATCCGCCATGCCGAGGAGTTGTCCACGACGACTGCGCCCGCGGCGGCGACGCGCGGTGCCAGCGCGCGCGATGCGCTGGCGCCCGCCGAGAACAACGCGAGGTCGAGGCCTGCGTAGTCGGCGGTGGACGCGTCCTCCACCTCGACGTCGGTGCCCTGCCAGCGAAAGCGCCGACCGGCCGACCGCGACGACGCGAACAATCGCAGCTCTGAGACAGGGAACCGACGCTCTTCGAGGACCGCACGCATGACACCCCCGACCAGCCCGGAGGCGCCCACGATGCCGACGTTCATGGCATCCACGCTACCGGGGCCGGGGCGCGGCCCCGCCCGCTTTGTTCAGTCCAACGACTCGCTGCGTGCGTCAGGCGGGAGCGGTGCCGCGGCGGCCGCGGCGCACCACGACCACGCCGACGAGCACCGAGCCTGCGCCGAGGAGCGCCATCTCGGCCACGTCGCTGCCGGTGAGGGGCAGCGTCTCGCCCTTGGGCTCGGCCACCGTCGCGCGCTCGAACTGACTGGCCAGGACCTGCGGGGTGACGCTCGGCGGCGGGCTCGTGTAATCGCTCGCGAACGCCGCGGTCGGCGTGGCGAGACCGAGCGCGAGAACCGCCCCGGCGAAGACCGTCGTGGTCATCCGTCTGTACCCCGTCATTGCTGAGCCTCTCGTCAATCAGGTTCGTCAGTCCGGGGGGATGACCCACTTGGGTCGACGGAGAGAGAGGATAACCCACGGAGAGCGAGATAGACAAGGCCTGCGACCACAAAATCGCAGATCATCACCACACTACGTCGTGAGCCTCGGCGTCCGTCCAGCGGTCACCCCGGAAGCGCCACGGCACCGCCGGCACCCGGGCCGACGGCTCGACGCGCAGGGCGCGCACGCCCGGGGGCAGGGTGAACCGGAACTCGAGGGTCATCGACGCGCCGCGCACCAGCCGCACCGCGGGGCCGACCACGTACGAGGGCCCGTCCCGCCCGACGGCCGCATACGTCTCGTAGCCCTGAACGCCCACCTTCGACGCGGGCCAGGGCAGCGTCACCGCCACGATGCCGCCGTACTCACCCTCGACCAAACCGCTGTCGCCCTCCGGCCCGGCCACGTACTGGGGCTCGCCGGGCGGGACGGTGTTGCGCAGCGCCACCCGCAGGACGGCCGCGCTTCCGGGGCCGGCGCGTCCTGGGCCGGCCGGGCCCGCGGCGTGCACATCGAGGGTGGCGTCGACGTGGAGGAAGCGGTCGAGCTTGTTGCCACCGCGGTTGAGGATGCCGACGAGCACGGAGTCGGCGTGGACGGCGCCGTCGGCCCCGGCCGAGCGCCACGCGTCCTGCTCGTCAGCCCGGTTCGACCAGGCCAGGATGTGGCGGCCCCGGACGGCCGCACCCAGCTCGCGGGCCATGTCGGCGACGCTCCACTGGCGATCCTGGATGGCGTCGACCACGGCCCGGGCGATCTGGCCCAGCTCCTCCCGCCGCGTCGCCTGGTCAGGGTCCTCGGCGTGCTCCACGTACTGCTGATGCAAGAGGAGCTCGACCACGTTGTCCGAGGTCACGTGACGACCGTTCACGTCGACCGGGCCGATGACTGCGAGCGTGGCGCGCAGCGCGCCGACGTCGAGCGCCAGCACACCGTCGACCGGGCCGCCGCCGCGTGCCTCCCACATGCGCGCCGCGAGCGGGCCGGTCACGTCGAAACGCGGCGACGCGCCGAGGTTGCGCCACTCCTGCGACGGATGCAGCCAGCCCCAACGGTCGGCGAGGTCACCCGACAGCGACACCGCGCCGGGCGGAAGCGCGAGGTCGGTGGTCGAGGTGAGATCGCCGACGTCGATGGTGCCCCCGCTCGTCGTCATCACGCCGGCCGAGAGGAACATCCCCGAGCCCGCGCGCATCTCCGCATTGTTGGCGGCGAGGATCAGGTAGCGGCGGGGCCCGGCGAGGAGGTCGGCCGCGGCGCGCGCACCCGCCGCACCCCGCCCCAGTCCGCCGCGCGTGCGCGCGACCTGCTTCGCCAACTCGTCGTGCGCGCTCGCCACCGGCCCGACGAGCGCGCCCCGTGGACCGAACGAGAGCCCGTCGAGCTCGCGCTCGGCCCTGCCGGCCACGACCGCGAGGCGACGCAGCACGTCGATCCGCTGGGGACCGGTTCGGTGCGGCGCGTCGAGGATCGCGCGAGTTCTCGTGACCGTCTCGATGCCGGTGCCCGCCACCTTCGTCGCCGCAGTCGAGAGCGCGTCGACCGCGCGGACCTGACGCCCGACGACCGGGAGCAGACGAACCGGTGCGACGAACGGGCTCTGCAGGTGCGTGTGCGCCCGGGCGAAGCGGGAGCGGGCCGCTCGCAGGAGCGGGAGCGGACGGCCGCGGAGGACGTCGTCGGGTGACGTCATCTTCTTGACCTGCTCGGCGGCGCGCCGGCCCGCGGTCGCGTCGGTCCGCGCCAGCACCAACTCCACCGCCGCCACCGCCATCCACGTCAGCACCACCACCGCGATCGCCCAGCCCAGCGGGCGACGGCGGCCTCGCGTCATGCGCTCCCCTGCGCCGGCGGCTGGTCGAGCTCGAAGCGCGTGTGGAGGGCGGCCACGGCCTGCTCGACGGCATCGGATCGCACGACGCAGCTGATCCGGATCGACGAGGTGGAGATCATCAGGATGTTCACACCGCTCTCGGCCAGCGTCTGGAACATGGTGGCGGCCACGCCGGGATGCGTCTTCATTCCCGCGCCGATGAGGCTGACACGCGCGATCGCCGCGTCATGGGTGACGTCGCCCGCACCGAGCTCGTCGGCGACCGCGCGGGTGACCTCGAGGCTGACCGGCAGATCGGCCTTCGGCGCGGTGAACGAGATGTCGGCTTGCCCCCCCACCGAGACGTTCTGCACGATCATGTCAACGTTGATCGACCGATCGGCCAACGCCCTGAACAGGCGGGCGGCGATGCCCGGTTGGTCGGGCACGCCGTTGATGGTCACCTTGGCCTCCGACGTGTCGTGCGTGACGGCCGAGATGATCGCCTGCTCCATGCCTGCCTCCCTCGTTCCCAACTCCGTGATCCACGTGCCTGGCTCCCACGTGAAGCTGGACCGCACGTGCAGCGGCACGTGGTGGTTGCGCGCGAACTCGACCGAACGCAGCGCGAGCACGCGGCCTCCGGTCGCGGCCATCTCCAACATCTCCTCGAACGACACGCGCGGCAGCCGTCGGGCAGTGGGCACGATCCGCGGGTCGGCCGTGAACACGCCCGAGACGTCGGTGTAGATCTCGCACGCCTCTGCGCCGAGTGCCGCGGCCAGGGCCACTGCCGTCGTGTCGGAGCCGCCGCGCCCGAGCGTGGTGACATCGCGCGCGGTCGACACGCCCTGGAAGCCCGCGACGACCGGCACCCGGTGCGCCGCGAGCGCCTCGCGCACACGGTCGGCGCGCACCTCGAGGATCTTCGCCCGGCCGTGATCGGTATCGGTGACGATGCCCGCCTGGCTGCCGGTCAGCGACTCGGCCTGCGTGCCCAGCTCCGCGATCGCCATGCAGAGCAACGCCATCGAGATCCGCTCACCGGACGTGAGGAGCATGTCGAGCTCGCGTCCCGGGGGCTGCGAGCTGACCTCTGTCGCGAGCCGCAGCAGGTCGTCGGTGGTCCGGCCCATCGCGCTCACCACCACGACGACCTCGTGACCCTGGTGCGACGTCCGCACGATGTGCTCGGCCACGGCGCGGATGCGATCGGGGTCGGCGACGGACGTGCCACCGAACTTCTGGACGACGAGGCTCACGGGGGAGTTCACGGTACCAACTGTGCCGTGACGGTCGCGGCAGGCGTCGCGGGTCAGCGCACTAGCTTGGGCGCCCATGCCGACCGAGAAACGTCAGCGTCAGAAGGAGGGCCGGGCGGCGCGGCAGGCGGCGCTCCAGGCGTACCGGCGCAAGGCGGCCCGGCGGCGTCAGCTCATCACCGGTGTGGCGGTGTTCGCCGTCGTCGTCCTCATCCTCGTGCTGCTCCAGCGGGGCAAGGACAACGGGCAGAACGTGACGGCGGGGAGCAGCACGACCGCACAGGGCACGACCGCGACGACGGCGGCGCCGGCGGGCAAGGTCGGCTCGTCACCGTGTCCCCCGGCGGATGGGTCGGCGCCCCGCAAGATCGCGTTCGACGGTGAGCCGAGCCCGTGCATCGACCCGGCGAAGACCTATACGGCCAAGTTCGAGACCGACGTCGGCACCTTCACCGTGACGCTCAACGCCAAGCAGGCGCCGAAGACCGTGAACAACTTCGTCTTCCTCACCCGGTACCACTTCTACGACGGCGTGAAGTTCCACCGCGTGATCCCCGGCTTCGTGGTTCAGGGCGGTGACGCGGCCAAGGGCGACGGTACCGGCGATGCCGGCTACAAGTTCGCGGACGAGTTGCCGAAGAGCGTCGACGAGTACAAGGCGGGATCCCTCGCCATGGCCAACTCCGGCCCGAACACCAACGGGAGCCAATTCTTCATCGTGGTCTCGGACGCGGGTGGGAAGCAGCTCCAGAAGCCGCTCTACTCGCTCTTCGGCCAGGTCACCGAGGGACTCGACGTGGTGCAGAAGATCGAGGCCGACGGCACCCCGCAGGGCCAGCCGAAGGTGCTCCACCAGATGGTCAAGGTAACGATCACCGAAACTTGAGCACCCGCTGCTCGAAAGGACGACATGCCCCCCACCGAATGCCCCGCCGCCGACGGCTCGAGCCCGACGCGCCGCAAGTTCGACGCGCCGCCGCCCATGTGCATTGACGCGGCGCGGCAGTACACGGCGACGATGGTCACCAGCAAGGGCACGATGACGATCGCCCTCGACCCCGTGGCCGCGCCGAAGACCGTGAACAACTTCGTCGTGCTCGCCCGCTACCACTACTTCGACGGGGTCGGCTTCCACCGGATCATCCCCGGCTTCGTGCTCCAGGGCGGCGATCCCGAGGGCACCGGCCGCGGTGGCCCGGGCTACCGCTTCGACGACGAGCTCCCGAAGGCGGGCCGCTACGAGGTCGGCTCGTTGGCGATGGCCAACGCGGGACCGAACACCAACGGCAGCCAGTTCTTCGTGATCAGCGGGCCCGACGGCGTACGCCTGCCTCCGCAGTACTCGCTGTTCGGGAAGGTGGTCGCGGGGCTCGACGTGGTCGCCACCATCGACGCGATCGGCACTCCCGGGGCGGGCAAGCCCAAGGAGCCCGTCACCATCGAGTCGGTCACGATCACCGAGAGCTAGCCCGGGAGCGCGTCGAGCCCGCTCTCGCGCCCGTCGACGAACACGACCGCCGAGCCGGCGCCGTGCACCGACCACGTGCCGTCGGTCGCGCGGATCACCGCCGTGCGCTCGTCGACCGCGACGAGCGGGAGGCCTCGGGGCGCGAGGGCGATCGTGCGCTTGGCCTTGTCGGGCGACCAGGTGTCGTGGTGAGGGACGAACGCGAGCTGCTCGATGAGCCCCAGGCCCACCGTGAACGCACCGCCCCTCGGGTCGACCATGGGATCGCAGAGCGCCATCGCCCCCGCCGACGAGCCTGCGAGCACGGTTCCGTCGCGCCACGTCGACACGACCGCGTCCCACACGGCCGAGCCCTTGAGCACCGACCGCAGGTGCATCGGGGAGCCCCCGGACAGGTAGAGGAAGCGGCTCTCGCGCACCGCAGTCGCGTTCGCCTCGTCGTCCGCGTCCCTGCGGCCGAGCACCATCAGGCCGCGCACCTTGGCGCCGAGCGCTTCGAACCACTGCGTCGCCCAGTCGACCGAGTGCTCGGGGTGCTCGTACGCCGCGGCGGTCGGCAGCACGGTCACCTCGCGGCCGCCGCTGTATTCCAGCAGCTGCGCGTCGAACGTGCAGCCCTCCCGCCACTCGGCTCCGCCTACCAGGGCCAGGACCCCGCTCATAGGAGAGGCAAGGTAGCCCGCGCGCCGCTCCGTCACCTGCGGGCGCAGCGTGCGCGCACAGTAACGTTGCCGCCCATGACCGTGAAGCGTGTGGGCATCGTGGGTTCGGGGATCATGGGCTCGGGCATCGCCGAGACGGCTGCCAAGACCGGGCACGAGGTGGTCCTGCGGTCGCGGCGGCAAGAGACCGCCGACGCGACGGTGGCGGGACTCGAGAAGAGCCTGGCCAAGCAGGTGGAGAAGGGGAAGCTGTCCGACGAGGACCGCCAGGCCACGCTCGGCCGGGTGACGGCGACGTCCGACCTCGGCGAGCTCGCCGAGTGCGACCTGGTGCTCGAATCGATCGTCGAGGACCTCGGCGCCAAGCGGCAGGTGTTCAACGAGCTCGATCGCATCTGCGCGACCGGCACCATCCTCGCCACCAACACGTCGACCCTTCCCGTCATCGAGCTCGCCATGGAGACGGGCCGGCCCGAGCGGGTGTGCGGCGTCCACTTCTTCAACCCCGCACCGGTGATGGCCCTCGTCGAGATCGTCCGACCCCTCAGTGCGAGCGACGACACCATCGCCGAGGCCAGGGCGTTCGCCGAGGCGTGCGGGAAGTCGCCGGTGGAGGTGAAGGACCAGGCGGGCTTCATCGTCAACGCCCTGCTGTTCCCCTACCTCAACAACGCGGTGCGCCTGCTCGAGAACGGCGTGGCCTCGCGTGACGACATCGACACCGCCATGAAAGGGGGCTGCGGCTTCCCGATGGGGCCGTTCCAGCTGCTCGACCTGGTCGGACTCGACACGTCGCTCGCCATCCTCGACGCCCTCTACGACGAGCAGCGCGACCCCAACTACGCGGCCGTTCCCCTCCTGCGCCGCATGGTCACGGCCGAGCTGCTCGGCCGGAAGGCGGGCAAGGGGTTCTACGACTACCACCGGTAGCCTGGACGACGATGGCTGGAAATCCGCGTCACGCATGGGTGATGCGCACGTACTCGGGACATTCGACGGCCCGGGCGTCGAACGACCTTTATCGCACCAACCTGGCCAAGGGTCAGACCGGCCTCTCGGTGGCGTTCGACCTCCCGACACAGCTCGGCTACGACCCCGATGCGCCCCAGGCGCGCGGCGAGGTGGGCAAGGTCGGCGTTCCCATCTACCACCTCGGCCACATGCGCCAACTGCTCGACGGCATCCCCGTGGAGCAGATGAACACGTCGATGACGATCAACGCCACCGCGATGTGGCTGCTCGGCCTGTACATCGCCAACGCCGAGGAACACGGCGTCGACCCGGGTGTGCTCCAGGGGACCACCCAGAACGACATCATCAAGGAGTACCTGAGCCGGGGCACCTACATCTTCCCGCCCGCGCCCAGCCGGCGCCTCATCGTCGACATGGTCGCCTACACGGTGCGCCACGTCCCCAAGTGGAACCCGATCAACGTCTGCAGCTACCACCTCCAGGAGGCAGGCGCGACACCTGTGCAGGAGGTCGCGTATGCGCTGGCGACGGCTATCGCGGTGCTCGACGCCGTGCGCGAGTCGGGCCAGGTCGACGCGGATGACTTTCCCGCGGTCGTCGGGCGCATCTCGTTCTTCTGCAACGCGGGCATCCGCTTCATCGAGGAGACGTGCAAGATGCGCGCCTTCACCCGCATGTGGGACCGCATCTGCGCGGCGCGCCACGGCGTCGCCGACCCCAAGCTGCGCCGCTTCCGCTACGGCGTGCAGGTCAACTCGCTCGGCCTGACCGA
>Ga0066709_100000854_pt1 | contig 18370 bp, 19 predicted proteins | sample GraSoiAngelo_158_FD_79665 | JGI IMG/M metagenome (GOLD analysis project Ga0066709, IMG submission 79665) | Grasslands soil microbial communities from the Angelo Coastal Reserve, California, USA - 14_1009_16_30cm | ecosystem: Environmental > Terrestrial > Soil > Grasslands | place: USA...
CCTCGTCGAACTCGATCGCCATCTCGAGCGCGTGCCCCGCGCGGAACAGCGTGTTCTCGCCGAACTGCGGCCCGATCAGCTGGAGCCCGACCGGCAGCCCCTCACTCAGCCCGCACGGGATGCTCAGCCCCGGCAGGCCGGCGAGGCACGACGGGATCGTCAGCAGGTCGCACGCGTACATGGCGAGGGGATCGGCCGCCTTGTCGCCGATGGGGAATGCGACCGTCGGCGAGGTGGGCGTCGCGATGACGTCGAACTGGGCGAGCGCGTCTCGGTGCTCGCGGATCAGCAGCGTCCGGACTCTCTGCGCCTGGCCGTAGTAGGCGTCGTAGTAGCCCGCGGAGAGCGCGTAGGTCCCGAGCATGATCCGGCGCTTGGGCTCGGCGCCGAACCCCTCGTCGCGGGTCCGCTCCACCATTTCGCGGTACGTGGCGCCGGACGCGCGAGGGCCGTACCGGACACCGTCGTAGCGGGCGAGGTTGGACGACGCCTCGGCCGGTGCCACGAGGTAGTAGCAGGGCATCCCGTACTCGAACGAGAGGGGCAGATCGCACTCCCCCACGTCCGCGCCGAGCTCACGCGCGAGCTCGATCGTGGTCTCGAATGCGAGCCGCACACCGGGCTCGACCGCGTCCAGCTCCCAGAGCTGCTTCGGGATGCCGATCCGCAGGCCGTCGAACCGCTCGGCCCGCGGAAGCTCGACGGCCTCGGGCAGCTCGACGGTCGTCGCATCCCGCCGGTCCCGGCCGGCGATGATCGAGTAGAGAATCGCGCAGTCACGCACGTTTCGCGCGACCGGCCCGACCTGGTCGAGGCTGGACGCGAAGGCGACGATGCCGTAGCGAGAGACCGTTCCGTAGGTGGGTCGGAGACCGACGTTCCCGCAGAGCGCCGACGGCTGCTTGATCGAGCCGCCGGTGTCGGAGCCGAGCGCCCACGGAGTCAGGCCGGCGGATACCGCCGAGGCCGAGCCGCCGCCCGAGCCGCCGGGAACACGTGTCGGATCCCACGGGTTGCGCGACGGCCCCCACGCCGAGTTCTCGGTCGACGAGCCCATCGCGAACTCGTCCGTGTTCGTCTTGCCCAGCAAGCTCAACCCGGCCGACCCGCACCGCGCCGCCACCGTCGAGTCGATGACGGGGACGTAGCCGCTGAGGATCTTCGACCCTGCCGTCGTCTCGACGCCCTTGGTCGAGATGACGTCCTTCAGCGCAATCGGGATGGCCGTGCCGCTGGGCTCCTCGACGAGGCGGAGAAAGCAGTGCAGCTCGGGGTCGCGCTCGGCGATCGCGTCGAGATACAGCGCGTGCAGCTCCGCCGGACTCACCTCCCTGCGCTCGACGAGGCCCATAGCGGCCTCTGCCGACAGCGTGAGCGTGTCGATCATGCGAGCACCGGTGTCATGCCGTGGGAGGGACGCGGAAGAACGCGCCCTCGGTGTCCGGAGCGTTTGCGAGCGCGTCGTCCAGGGAGAGTGAGGGCTCCGGTTCGTCCTCCCCCCACACGTTCACGACGTCGAGCGGGTGCGAGGTCGGCGGCACGTCGGAGAGATCGAGCTCGCCCACCTTCCCGACCGCGTCGAGGATCGCCGCGAGCTCGCGCGTCAGGCGCTCGATCTCGTCGTCACGCAGGTCCAGCCGGGCGAGCCGGGCGACGTGGAGAACATCGTCACGCTCGATTCCCATCGCGCAGATCCTCCCATACGAGGGGTGAAACACTGCGGGCCCCTTTTCGGGGCCCGCAGCTCGAAGCTCGAAACCGAAAAGGCTAGGCGGCCGAGACGTTCGCGGCCTGGGCACCCTTTGGGCCCTGAACGACCTCGAACTGCACACGCTGACCTTCGGTCAGCGACTTGTAGCCGTCCATCGTGATCGCGGAGAAGTGGACGAAGACGTCGTCGCCACCCTCACGCTCAATGAACCCGTAACCCTTCTCGTTCGAGAACCACTTGACGGTGCCCTGCTCCAACCTGTTCCTCCTACACGTGCACCGGCGCGTCGGCCGGCGCGACTGACACAGCGGGCGAACGGTACCCGTCAGCCGCCCCGAAATGCAAGCAAGCCGCGCCTGAACCGCGCCGCCTTGAGCGTCGAGCGGAGGAGCAACGCGATCGTCATCGGTCCCACGCCGCCCGGCACCGGGGTCATGGACCCGGCCACCTCGGCCACGGCCGGATCGACGTCTCCGCGCAACCCTTCGTCGGTGCGGGTGATGCCGACGTCGATCACGGTGGCGCCCGGTTTCACCATGTCGGGAGTGACGAGCCACGGCCGGCCGACAGCGGCGACCAGGATGTCCGCCCGTCGTGCGTGCTCGCCGAGGTCGCGCGTCCGCGAGTGGCAGATCGTGACCGTGGCGTGGGCCGTGAGGAGCAGCATCGACACCGGTCGCCCGACGATCTCGCTGCGGCCGATCACGACCGCCTCCGCGCCGGCGACCTCGATCCCGTATTCCGAGAGCAGCTCCATGCAGCCCCAGGCGGTCGCCGGGATGTGCAGCGGCGTTCCGAGGTAGAGATGCCCGGCGTTGACCGGGTGGAATCCGTCGACGTCCTTCACCGGGTCGACGGCGTGCGTCACGCGTACCTCGTCGATCTGCGCCGGTAGCGGGAGCTGCACGAGGATCCCGTCCACGTCGTCGTCGGCATTGAGCTCCTCGACGAGAGACACGACCTCCTCCTCTGTCGCGCTCGACGGGAGCCGGACGTCCCTGGTCTCGATCCCCACGCCGCGTGCCGCCTCGTGCTTCCTGTTGATGTAGATGTGCGACGCCGGATCGTCGCCGACGAGCACCGTGGCGAGGCCGGCGCCGCCGAGCTCCTCCGCTTCGCGCGCGACGTCCTCCCTGATCCGGGCAGCGAGATCGGCGCCGTTCATCAGCGTCGCGGTCACGGCCGGGGACTCTACCCACTGGGTGCTCAAGGACGAGCGGGCCGAAGCCGATACGCGAATCAGGAGCACCGCATGCTCAGAATCCTCATGGTTGGCGCCGCCATCGTTGCTGCAATGATCTTCGCCCAGCGCGAACACTGGCTCGCGCGGGCGGGTCTGGTCGGCAACTGCCGCACCATTACGGCTCCGCTTGGCGACACGGCGCAGTGGTGGTCGTGCCGCCAGGGCGTGCTGACCGGGTTCCCGGTGCTGACCCGGCACGATTGCGACGAGCATGGCATCGTCCTCGGCCGGGAGCTCTGGCGCTGCGCGACGCCGCTCGAGAGCGCACCGGGCGGCGTTTTCTAGCCTCTCCTCCGGAGCGCGATGCCGGTGAGCGCCTCGCGGACGGTCCGCTCCGCGACGAGTGCCGTGATGTCGGCGGAGCCGACGCCCGTGGGCAGCACCTCGACGACGTCCATCCCCACGAGGTGGAGGCGCTCGCCGATCGCCCGGACGGCCCAGAGCAGGTCGCCGGAGGTCATCCCGCCCGGCTCGGGCGTCCCCGTGCCGGGCGCGAACGCGGGGTCGAGCACGTCGACGTCGACCGAGAGGAACGTCGGCCCCTCCCCGACGATGGAGACGGTCCGCTCGACCACCTCGCGGATGCCGAGGTCACGCACGTCGTGCATGGCGAAGCTCATGATCCCGTGCTCCGCCTGCCACGCGAACTCGGCTTCGCCCGGCCAGTAGCCGCGCAGCCCGATCTGCACGTACCGCACCGGGTCGACATGACCGTCCCGGACCAGGCGGTACATGGGCGTCCCGTGCGAACGCTCGACCGAGAAGGTCTCCGTGCCGGTGTCGGTGTGCGTGTCGAAATGAACGAGCCCGACCGGTCCGTGCGTGGCCGCGACGGCGCGGACGTCCGGCTCGGCAATCGAGTGGTCGCCGCCGAGCACGACGGGTACGGCGCCGGCCTCGACGATCTCGCGCACGACGCGCTCGATGCCGGCATGCGTCCGCTCGGGATCGGCCGGGATCACGGCAGCGTCGCCGTAGTCGACGACGCGGAGCTCCGACAGCGCGTCCACCTTCGCCTCGAGGTGCGGACCGGGGGGTAAGCTGGCCGCCCGGATGGCACGCGGCCCGAACCGCGTCCCGGGGCGGTCCGAGACGAGATCGTCGGTGGGAGCGCCGACGACGGCGACGTCGACGCCCGGGAGGTCGCCGGGATCCTGGGTGTACGGGAGGCCGCCGAACGTGAGCAGGCCCGCGTAGTCGGGCTTGTCCGGCAGCCCGAGCGCCTTCCAGCGCTCGAGCGGATCGATCACTGTCGCAGCGCCTCCTCGAGCCTGCGGCGCACGAGCGTCACACTCGAGCCGGCGAGCTGCTCTCCGAGCACTGCACCGGCCAGCTCGTTCGCCTCCCGCACAAGCCGGTCGCGCTCCGCCTCGAGCTGGCCGCGAACCACGAACAGCGCCGCATGCACGCGCCGTCCCCAGTCGGAGAGCCCGGCGAGGCCCTCGCCCGGTGCCTCTCGACCGGTTTGCGAGACGCGAGGGACGTACTCGATCCGGTGTGCTATCTCGCCGGCGCACCGGCCGAGCTCGCGGATCTCGCTACGAGCGACAGCATCCATCTCCACGAGTGCGGCACGCTCGCTGACGACGTGCCGATGGCGCGCGGACGCGTCGGTCGCCGCCCGCTGTGCCTGCTCGAGCTCTCTCTCGGTTTCGCGGACGGCATCTGCGCCGTCTCGTCCGGCGGCGAGCCTCTCGACGCGCTGCTCGGCGGCGGCCCGCGCAACCGCGGCCGTCGCTGTCGCGTCTCGGGCCTCTGCCTCGCTCCGGTCGAGTCTCGCTAGCTCGCCGGGGACCGTGTCGAGGAAGAGCTGGAGCTCCTCGCTGCGAACGCGCACGTCGTCGGCGCGGCGGCTGAGGCGCGCCACGAGATCGAGCGCGGCCGCGATGTCGGCATCGCGCCGCTCGATGTCGGCTGCGAGCGCGAGCGAGCTGTCCGAGTTCGGCACGCGGGAAGTATCGCGCCTGGACGCACGCAAATACACCCGGACCGGCGGTCAAGCGGGACGGCGGGCGTGCCGATATCTCGCCCATGCGATACGTCCTTCGCCTCCGGCCACGGGTGCGCTCCAGCCGGCGCGCGGGGCGGCGCCCGCAGCGTCCGGCGCCGGCGACTGCCGAGCACCGCTCGGGGTCAGGCGAGGAGAGCCTCGCCCTCCGCCGCTTCTCATCGATGACTCACCCCTAACGCGTCTCGGGGACTAGCCAGAGCCCCACTTCAGTCGTAGTCTGGGTCTGGGGAGTCAACTGAATCGGGGGGACATGGGGAGCACACCGTGGTGCTGTGACGGCTGCGGTCGCATAGCGTTCGCGCGCGTCGGCTGGACCGAGCGCACCGCCGAGATGGGCTTCGAAGGGCTCTACTGCCGGAGCTGCACGGTCGCGCTGCGGACGATCGAGCTGCTGATCCAGTGCAGCAGCTGCGGCCGCCATACGGACGAGGGCGCCGCCGAGCGGAACGGCTGGGGCTATCTGTCGGACGGTGTCGAGCTCTACCCGGTGTGTCCTGCGTGTCTCGCAGTCGAGACCGCGCGACGCTGACCCAAGGCGCCGGTTCGGCAGGTGTTGTCCCTCGACGAAGACATCTAGTCGGGCTCGAAGGAGACGATGAAGCCGGCTCGGAGCGCTTCCTGGGCGAAGCCGTTGAATTGTTTCGTGCTCTGGATCCCCTCAATGACGACCTCGTAGTCGCCGGGCACAACGGTCTGGATCCCGGAGCCGTCACTGAAGCCTGCGGCGCGGATTCGCTCGAGCAGCGAGGCCGCTGCTGCTCTCGTGGTGGTATGGCCGAAGACAGCCTGCCAGCCGCCGTTCTCGTTGCCGCAGTTGTCGATGTTGGGAGCCACGGTCAGCCGGAAGCCTCGCGCCTTGGCTTGGAGGTAGTAGTCGATCGCGGCCGCCCGTGTGTCGAAGCCGAAGAGCACGATCTCGTAGACCTTCGGCGTCGCCTGCACGATCACGCTCTGTGTGAAGCCCTTGGCGATCGCCTGGCGTTGCAGCGTCAGCGCCGTCCTGGCGCGGTCGGCTGTCGCCAGCACGGCTGCCCAGGAACCGCCCGCACCCTCCGTGCAGATCGCTTCTGTGCGCAACAGGGCTTGCAGCGGCGGACGGTTCGGCAGTAGACAGGCCATTCCACAAGCCGAGAGAACACCGGAGCGGATCGCCAGCGCGAGGTTGACGGCGCCGTCCGTGTTCAGATGAACATCATCCTGCTCGAACCACGGCTGTCGCTGACTGATTGCGTTCCAGTCGACGACTCGCACCACGCCTGGCCACTGCTTGGCGAGCTCGCGGATCGAACGGTTGGTGTCCGCGTAGCCCGGCTGGCGCTCGCGCAACGTCACCCACACCACGTGTGCGACTCCGCGCCGTCTCAGCTCCGTCATCATCGTTGCAGCGCCTGCTGCGAAGCTGGCCGCTGTCTCGTTGTAGCCGACATCGAGCACGACCACCCTGGGCACCTTCGGCAACGATTCGATCGCATCGAGCGCACTGGTCGCGTGGGCGCCGCCGTACGCGCAACTCCGGTCGATCACGCGTCGGCAGACAGCGGCATCGACGGTGATGGCCAGGCGACTCTCGAGCGCGAAAGCCGCCACCGGCAGCTGCTCGATCCGCTCCGCCACCGAATCACCGATCACCGCAACCCTCGGCGTCGGCGTCGGGGCGACCGAGGTGGCCATCGGTGCGGGTACTGCTGCGACCCCGTACGCCACCGCACCCGCCAGAGCCAGCGCGGCGATCCGCATGCTCTCCAGGCTACCTGGCAGTACTGTCGGACAGCCCGGTCGGGTTCTAGTGTGCGAGCAACACTCGCACCAAGGCGGAGTGAATGAACACGGCGAGGTTGGCCGCCCCAAGAGGGGTTGGATGGACCCCGTCCGCTGCAAACCAGTCCGCATGCCCGGCCGCATAGCCGCCCCAGTCGGCGATCACCATCTGCGGCCAGCGCCTGGGCGCCGCTCGGATGATCGCATTCATCCCCTGATAGGCGGGCCGTGGATCGTGCAGAGTCAGCCAGACCACGGTCTTGATACGCCAGCCCTGGAGCGCCGTCATCACCGTGTCCAAGTCGTCGCGGTACTCGGACGGCGTGTCGTTGTAGCCGGTTTCGACGACAACGACCTTGCCTAGCCACTTGCCGAACCTGTTGACAACCTCGAGCACGGTCGGAGGCGGTCCCGCGTATCCGGGCACCGTGCAACTCGGCGTCACCGTCGCCCGGCATCCGCGTGTCTGAAGGTTGAGGCGCAAGCCGTCACCCAGTTCGGCGAGGAAAACCGGGTTGGGTCGAATCTTGTCCGCCACCGAATCGCCGATCACCGTCACCTTCGGCTTCTCCAGGGCACTTACCGGGCCGACGACCACGACGGCCACAAGTCCGAGGAGCAAGAGCGCCTTCCGATACATCAGCGCGCACCCTACGGTGCGCAAGTCGCGATTCAAAGCCTCCGAACGGGGAGACGTTCGAAGGGATGAGAGGTGATCTCGGTGCCGGTCTGCCCGTCCACCATGGGCGGGCGGAGAAGTGAGCCGGACAGGCAGTCAGTACACGAGTACACCCGATCACGACAAGACCCCGCCAACGATCCGGGGCCTTGCCGGGATGAGGACCGCGTCAAGCGCGGCCTATGGTCAGCGGAGCCCCCCGACACTGGCACGTTCGATTGTGCCACCAGTTACGAGCTTCGTCCACACCGGACGGGCCCGTTTGTGGACGCTGTGGACAACCGCACGGTAGTTGGCGCAAATTGCGCCCAGGTCGTGAACATGCTTGTGGAGGGCTCGCCGCGTGCACCGATCGCGGGCGCAAGATGCTGCAGAGCGGCGTGCCTCGAGAGCGTCCTTCCCTTCCACGGCAGCCGCTCCCCTGGATGAGGACCGCGGAGGCCGATACCAACAGGTACCGGCCTCCGTCCGGGTTGCTCCGTGGGAAAGGCGCCTGCCGGAGTTGAACCGGCGTACCAGGTTTTGCAGACCTGTGCCTAACCACTCGGCCAAGGCGCCGCGCCGGGCAATCGTAGCCGTCGCCTCCGGCTCGTAGACTCGTACGATGACAGCACCGCAGTCGGCCTCACCGGCGCCCGTCTCCCCCGAGCCCGAGCGCTGCCTGCGTTGCGGAGCAGCGATGGAATGGCGCCACCAGACGCTCCAGTGCCCGCGCTGCCGCTTCAAGATCGGCTGCTGCGAAGGCGCGACCGGCGAGTGCACGAACGGCTGACCGGAGGCGTGACCGGCCTCGACGAGCTCCTCGCGGCCGACCGCCTGGTCGACCTGACCCAGCCGCTCGGCGAGTCGACGATCCTGTGGCCGGGATCGCACCCGTTCGAGGCCGAGACGACCGTCGACCACGACGCACACGGCGCGTACGCACGCGACCTGGCGCTCCCCGAGCACGCGGGCACGCACATCGACGCCCCCGCGCACTTCCACCGTGGCGGCGCGACGGCGGATCTCATCCCGCTCGCGACGCTCGTGCGGCCCGCGGTACGCCTGGACGTGCGAGAGCTCGTGGGCGACGACGCGTCATTCGCGCTCTCGGCCGAGGACATCGAAGACCTCGAGCGGGAAGACGGGCTCATCCGGCCTGACAGCGCGGTTCTCGTCGATACCGGTTGGGACCGGTACCTCGACGACCCTGTGCGCTACAGCGGCGGCGAGACCACGTCGTTCCCGGGTATCGGCGCCGACGCTGCGCGGCTGCTCGTCGCCCGCGGGATCGTCGGGATCGGTATCGACACCATGGGCGTCGATCCGGGCGGCTCACTCAGGTTCGCCGCCCACCGGATCACGATGCCGGCCGGCCTCTGGCATGCAGAAGGTCTCGTCGGCCTCGAGCGCGTCCCGGCCCGCGGCGCCTGGGTCGTGGTCGGTGCGCTGCCGATCGTCGGCGGCTCGGGCGCGCCGGCGCGGATCTTTGCCGTAATCCCCCCTTAGGGCGTTTGCCCCGGGCGGGTTTCGGCAATATCGGGAGATCGCGCTTCGAAGCCCTGTTCTGCCGGGTAGGTATCGCTCGGCGCGCCTGCTTGCCGTCGGGGGGATGGCCGAGGTCTACCTCGCCAACGACGAGCTGCTCGAGCGCGACGTCGCGGTGAAAGTGCTCGCCGACGTCTACGCGGAGGACGTCGAGATCCGGCAGCGCTTCATGCGCGAGGCACTCGCCGCCGCCCGGCTTTCCGGTCAGCCCCACGTGGTCACCATCTACGACGTCGGGGAGCACGACGGCCGCCCGTTCATCGTCATGGCGTACATGGCCGGGGGCTCGATGGAGGAACGGCTCCGCCAGGGAGCACAGTCGCCGGCGCAGGCGCTGACGTGGCTCGAGCAGGCCGCGGCTGCGCTCGACACGGCACATCGGGAGGGCATCGTCCACCGGGACGTCAAACCAGGGAACTTGCTTCTCGACGGTGCCGATGTCGTTCACGTCGGGGACTTCGGGATCGCGCGGGCCGCCGGGCTCGTGTCGCTCACAACCCCGGGCACCGTGCTCGGAACCGCCGGGTACATCTCGCCGGAACAGGCGGCTGGCGTCTCGGCCGGGCCTGCAAGCGACCGGTACGCGCTGGGTGTCGTCGCGTTCGAGCTGCTGACGGGCCGGCGGCCGTTCGCCGCGGAAACGCCCACCGCCGAGGCCCTCGGGCACGCCCACGGCAGACTGCCCCGGATTCACGAGGTGAACCCGGCGCTGCCGCGTCCGCTCGACACGGTCTTCGACCGCGCCCTGGCAAAGGCACCCGACGATCGCCCGGCGACGTGTCGTGAGCTGGTCGCGGCGCTCCGCGAGGCATTCTGGGCGACCGAGGCCGCGACCGCCGTCCTGCCCGGGCCGGTGCCGACGGTCGTCGAGGCAGGGCGCGGGCGAAGGCGCTCGAGGCTGCCGTACCAGGCCGCGACCGCCGCCCTCGCGCTCGCGCTCCTCGGCGTCGGCATCGGCATCGGCGTGTCGCGTGGAGACGGCGGCGGTCCGGGGGCCGCGTCGGGAAACCGCGCGAGCGGCAAGACGGCGGCCGCCACAGTCACGCACCCGGTCACGACACCGAAGAAGCCCAAGCCGAGCACCGCCCCCTCCGCGACGGCCAGCCCGGCGCAGCTGAACGACATCGCCTATGCACGTCTACGGGCAGGCGATGCACAGACGGCCCTCCCGTTGCTCGAGCGCGCGGTCGCGGCGCTCAGTGGAACCGGCAGCCTCGTGGAGGCGTACGCGAGCTACAACCTCGCGTGGGCGCGGTTCGCCGTCGGACGCTGCGACGGCGTCCTCCAGCTTCTCGACCGCTCCCAGCAGATCCAGGGCCACCGCACCGAGATCGACCAGCTGCGCGCGGAAGCGGAGCAGCGGTGCGGTCATGGGCACGGCAAGGGCCGCGGGAAGGAAAACCGAGGCGAGGAGGGCTGATCGGCGCTCACATCGCCCACGCGGCGGTGTTTGATACGGAGGTGGCCGTCTCCCCCTTCGATCTCACAGGCCGCAGGGCGGTCGTGACGGGCGCGGCGCGCGGAATCGGCAGGGCAATCGCCGTCGCCCTGGCTCGCGCAGGCGCCGACGTCGCGGGATTGTCGCTCGAGGAGGCGCCGGAGACGGAAGAGGCGATCCGCGAGCTCGGCCGGCGCGCCGTCATGCTCACCGGAGACACCGGCAATGCGGACGACGTCGAGCGACTCGCCGCCGAGACGACCGGGCAGCTCGGCGGCATCGACATCTGGGTCAACAACGCCGCCGGCTTGCTGGTGAAGCCCCTGCTGGAGACGACCGACGACGAGTGGCACGGGCTGCTCCGCGCCAATCTCCACGGTTACTTCTACGGCTGCCGGGCCTCGGCGCGCCGCATGATCGATCAGGGCAGCGGCGGCCGGATCATCAACGTCAGCTCCGCCGCCGACGTCCAGCCGCTCGCCGACCTGACGGCGTACACCACGGCGAAGGGCGGCATTGTCGGGCTGACGAAGACGCTCGCGCTCGAGCTCGGAGAGCACGGCATCACCGTCAACGCGCTCGCGCCCGGCGCGACGGACACGCCCCTCAACCAGCGTGCCTACACACCCGAGGTCCGGCGCGCGTACGAGCAACGTGTCGCCCTCCGTCACATCGCCGCGCCCGAGGAGATTGCCGACGCGGCCGTCTTCCTCGCTTCGGATGCGGCACGGTACGTCACCGGCCACGAGCTCCTGGTCGACGGCGGGCTGGTCATCAACGGCAGCGTCGGCCATGCAAGGGATGTAGATGGCTGATCGGCAATCCACCGCCGCGCGGCTGGTGGCCGAGACAGGTCGCCGTTGTCGCCGCTCGTATGGAAACTGCGTTGGGGACAGGATTAATCCTGTCCCCAACACTTCTCCCATTTCCCGGATACGCGCTGCGGCCGATCGGCGCCAACGGCTTGGTCTCGCCCATCCCCGCATCGACGCCAATTACCGATCAACGATCTCGCGACCCCGGAGGTATCACGGTGAAGCTCGGATTGATGACGGCCGCCTTCTCGCGGCTCACGCTCGACCAGCTGGCCTCGTGGTCGGCAGCGAACGGCTACGAGATGCTCGAGATCGCCTGCTGGCCGAGGGTCTCGGGCGAGCGGCGGCGCTATTCAGGGGTCTCGCACATCGATGTCGAGCGCCTCGACCCGGGTCGCGTCCGCGACGTGCTCGACCGGAGCAGGCTCGAGATCTCCTCGCTCGCCTACTACCCGAACAACCTGCACCCGGACCCGGCACTGAGGCGAGCCGCGAACACGCACCTGAAGCGCGTCGTCGACGCCGCCGCGGCGCTCGGTGTGCCGACCGTCGGCACGTTCGTCGGGCGCGACAAGACGAAGAGTGTCCCCGAGAGCTTCCGCGAGTTCCGCAAGGTCTGGCCTGGGCTCGTCTCCTACGCAGAGTCGAAGGGTGTCCGCATCGCGATCGAGAACTGCCCGATGATCTTCTCGTGGGACGAGTGGCCCGGAGGCACGAATCTCGCCTCCACCCCGGCCGCCTGGGACGAGATGTTCTCGATCGTCCCGTCGGCGTCCTTCGGGTTGAACCTCGACCCGTCCCACCTGGTCTGGCTGATGATCGACTACGAGCGGGCAGTCCGCGACTACGCGCCGAAGATCTTCCACGTGCACGCGAAGGACATGGAGATCGATCGCGACGGCCTCTACCGCAACGGAACGATCTCCCTGGGAATGGGCTGGCAGATCCCTCGGCTGCCTGGGCTCGGCCAGGTCGACTGGGGGAGGTTCCTCGGCGCGCTGTACCGCGCCGGCTACGACGGGGTGGTGTCCGTCGAGCACGAGGATCGCTCGTTCGAGAAGACGCAGGAGCTCGTCGAACGCGGCTTCCTGATCGCGAGGGACGCGCTGCGGCCCTACCTGCACTAACCGCGAACTGGACCGACCCGGGACAGCATCGAGACTGAACCGAGGTCGAGGCTGACCACCCGCCTGGGTCGTGACATTGGGGACGCGGCGGTAATAGGCTCTCCCGAGGTGAGCGGCCGCCTCGACGACGAGAAGCTCGAGACGCTCCGAAGTTGGGGGGCTGGGCTCGCCGCCGACGGACGCGACGAGCTCAGGGCGGCGGGAAAGGCCATCCTGATCCTCGTCGAGGAGATCGACCGGCTCCAGGTCGACGTCTGGCACGCGCGGGACGGTGCGCCGGCGGAGACCGCCGAGGAGCCGGCCGAGCGGAGCATCGAGGACCTTGCCGGTGAGTTTCTGGCGGGCGGCGAGCCCGCAGCCGGCGGCCTCGATTCGACGCTCCGCGGCCGAGTCGGGCGGCTCCTGGGCACACGGGTGGCCAGGAAGCGCTGACGGTTGTCCACAGTGTCCCCACACCTGGGGACAACTCGGTGACTGCGCGCTAGGGTGACACCGTGAGCCATGAGGAACGCCGCCGTGGTGCTGTGGTGTTCGGCGCGCGGAATCTCGGCCGGGCGGTGATCGAGCTCCTGCGTGAGCGCGGGTGGGCCGTCGCCGGCGTGGCGCGATCGGACGCGACTCTCGAAGGCGTGAAGGCCATGGGAGCGCTCGCGCTCCAGGGGGACGTCACCGACCAGGCGAGCGTCAGAGAGGTCCTGGAGCACGCAGCCGCCGCTCACGGAGCTCTGGACCTGGTCGTCAACGCGGCCGCAGCGTACGGCGGCGACCGAAGCGGCCCGTTCGGCGGCGGACCAATCGCGCAGGCGGCGTCCGACGCCTTCGACTCGTGGGCGGCCGCGCCGGCACGGTCGGCCTTCACGTTCCTCTCGGCGACCGGTGCGTTCCTCCTCGAGCAGGGCACGCCGGCGACCGTCGTCCAGGCGACGGGAGGCTCCTCGAGACGTGCGGCACCCGGGCGCGGCATCTGGGCCGCAGGCGCATTCGGTGTCAGGGCGATCACGCAGGCGGCCGCACTGGAGCTGCGCGAGCACGGCATCCACGTCGCGCTCCTGATCATCGATGCCGGCATCGAGCCCCCGGGCGGAGCGCAGCCCGGCCAGGCGCTCGACGCGCTCGCCGACCCGCGCGAGCTCGCTGCCGCAGTTCTCTTCCTCGCCGATCAGGGTCCGCGCGGGACGACGCACGAGCTGCAGGTGACGCCGCTTGCCGAGCGTTGGGTTCCCTAGCTAGATGACGACGTCGCCGGAGTCGAACGAGCGCGAGAGACCCGCCCTGCGGCCGGCCGATCCGAGCCGACGCGCAACACCATCCGCACCCGGAGGCACCGCCCCACCAAGCGGACGGCCGCGCGTGCGCTGGTGGCTCTTCGTGCTGCTCGGGCTCCTCGTGGTCAACTACTGGGCGGGCTCGCACGCGATGCGGGCGCAATCGCGCACCCGCGTGCCGTACAGCCCGTTCTTCGTGCAGCAGGTCGATTCGGGGAACGTGGTCGAGATCACGTCCAAGGGGACGGCGATCCAGGGCACGTTCGAGCAGCCGACGGCCTACAAGACCGCCAAGCCGACGACGAAGTTCAAGACCGAGATCCCGGCCTTCGCGGACACGAAGGCCCTCTCGCAGCTCCTGCAGCGGAAAGGCGTCGTCGTCAATGCGCAGCCGCTCGACAAGGGCGGCTCGTGGTGGGCGAACCTGCTGCTGGGCTTCGGCCCCACGCTCCTGTTCATCGGCCTCCTGTACTGGCTGATGCGGCGCGGCAGCAACATGCAGAGCGTGCTCGGCGCGTTCAGCCGCTCGTCGGCACGCCGCTACGAGGCGTCCGGCGACCGCGTCACGTTTGCCGACGTCGCCGGCATCGACGAGGCGAAGGAGGAGCTGACGGAGGTCGTCGACTTCCTCCGTCACCCCGACAAGTACCGCCGGCTCGGTGGACGCATCCCGCACGGAGTCCTCCTCAGCGGTGCGCCCGGCACCGGTAAGACGCTGCTCGCGCGAGCGGTGGCCGGAGAGGCGGATGTGCCGTTCTTCTCCATGGCCGCTTCCGAGTTCGTGGAGGCGATCGTCGGCATCGGCGCCGCGCGGGTGCGAGACCTCTTCAAGCAGGCGAAAGAGGCGGCACCCGCGATCGTGTTCATCGACGAGCTCGACGCGATCGGCCGCTCGCGCACGTCGGGCATCGCGGGCTTCAGCGGCGGCAACGACGAGCGCGAGCAGACCCTGAACCAGATCCTGACCGAGATGGACGGGTTCGACGCATCGACCGGCGTGATCGTGATCGCCGCCACCAACCGCCCGGACGTCCTCGACCAGGCGCTCCTGCGACCGGGCCGGTTCGACCGCCGCGTCGCCGTGCAGCCGCCAGACCGAAACGGGCGCCAGCGCATCCTCGAGGTGCACACGCGCAGCGTTCCCCTCGACGCCGACGTCCAGCTCGGCCGGATCGCCGCGACCACGCCGGGCATGGTCGGCGCCGACCTGGCCAACCTCGTCAACGAGGCTGCGCTGCTGGCCGCCCGCCGCGGCCACGAGAAGGTGGAGGAGGCAGACTTCACCGACGCGCTCGAGAAGATCGTTCTCGGCACCGAGCGCCAGGTGATGATGACCGCCGCCGACCGGCGCCGTACCGCGTACCACGAGGGCGGGCATGCCGTCGTCGGCATGCTGACGCCGGGTGCCGACCCGGTGCGGAAGATCTCCATCATCCCGCGGGGCCAATCGCTCGGCGTCACGTTCTCGGCACCCGACACCGACCGGTTCAACTACTCCGACCAGGAGCTGCTCGCCAAGATCAAGGTCGCGCTTGGCGGCAGGGTCGCCGAGGAGCTCGTCTTCGGCGATCTCACCACCGGCGCGGAGTCGGACTTCCAGCAGCTGACGCAGATCGCGCGTCAGATGGTCGGCCGCTGGGGCATGAATCCGGTGATCGGCACCGTTGTCGTCCTCCCGCTGGACGGACGAGGTCCGCTGCTCCCGGGTGCCGACGAGGTCTCGCAGGAGACTCAACGCCTCGTCGACGAAGAGGTGCGCAAGCTCGTCGCGGCCGCGCACGACGAGGCGACCGCGCTCCTGACGGCCAACCGCGACAAGCTCGACCGCCTTGCCGAAGCGCTGCTCGAGCATGAGACGCTCGACCAGGACGAGGCGTACGGGGCGGCGGGAATCACCGCGCCCGTCGATCAGGCGAGCACCTACGCCACGGCGGCGCAGGTCGCCACCGCACCGTCAGGCAGCTCAGCCTAGGTTCAGGAGGTTGCCCAGGTCGCGCGGGCACCACGCAGACTCGAGGCCCGCGCGATCCCAGCCTGCGAGCGTCGCGCCTGCTCTGTACGCGCTCTCGAGGAACGCCAGGACCGTCGTCCTGGGTTCGGTGGAAGATCTGACCACGTCGTAGGGGAGCACTGCCAGCGAGCCGGCGCCCTGATCGATCCAGCGCGCCTCCTCGGGGCGAAGCGCCTGCTCGCGGAGCCCGGCCGGCTCCGGCGCGGTGTACGAGTAGTAGCAGGGCTCGCGCATGTTCTGGTCGCCGGCCCAGAAGCCGAAGGAGATGACCTCGTGCGAGTACGCCTCCTGGGTGACCGCGTCAGCTTCGGAGAGCTCGGGTGCGCGCCGGCCTCCAAAGCGGGTCACCGCAAGGTCGAGCCCGTGCCAGAAGAGGTGGACCGGGCTCGTCTTGCCGCAGTACCAGCCGGCGAACTCCTCGAACACGCCGTCGCTCCAGTCGAGGATGCGCCAGAAGCGGGTTACCGCGTCACGGTCGTACGACGCATGCTCGGCGTCGTCGGGGAAGGGGGTCGTGATCGGCACGCCGAAGGGCGTCTCGGTGATCTCGACGTCGAGCCCGAGCCGGCCCAGCATCGCGTGCAGCGCTTCGTCGAACGCCGCAACGGAGAGCCCATCGCTGAGCGGGAACGAGTCGACTTCCCCGTCACTCGTCTTCACGACGAGCCGGTGATCGACGAAGTCGAAGACGATTTCGAAGGTGGCGCCGCTCGCGGCGTGGAGCCGGCGCGTCGTCAAGCCGCGCACGTCGACGTAGAGCGGGACGTGCCACCAGTGGTTGCGGGGTGGGCTGGAGGCCATTCGCACCTTGCCCACGATCTGCGCCCAGAGGTGCAGCGTCGTCTTCGTGGCCTCCCACTCCGTCAGAGGCAGCGGCGGCAGCTCGACGCGGTTGCGGACGGCCATGTCAGGCCGGCTCGACGACGAAGGCGACCTCGTCGACGAAGCACCAGCTCCACGTCTCCCCCGGTTCAGCGGAGCGGGCAATGGGGTGTGCAGCGTCGGCCGCGTGCCTACTCGCGTGCCGGTTGGGGGAGGAGTCGCAGCAGCCGATCTTGCCGCAGCTCATGCACATGCGCAGGTGCACCCAACGGCCGCCGATCTTCAGGCACTCCTCGCAGCCGGCGAGCGGCTCGGGCAGGGCCGTGACGACGATCTGGTCGAGATGGCTGCAGACGGCTTCGGTCACGCGGACTCCGCGGTCAGCGTACCGCGCGACGCTCGCCCTGAGCCGACGCTCACGCTCTTTCGTGTCCGAACAGGAGGGCGAGCACCCGCCTGCGGACGAAGCTTCTCCGTCGATGCGGCACAGCGCGACCCGGCTTCGAAACGGCAAACCCCGGGTAAAGCGCGGTTCACGCTTGACAGCGTCCGCGCACGCGTGAGAGGGTCGCTGCGTCGGGACCTGTAGCCCAGAGCTCCTCGGAGCGACGGGTCGCAGGTCTCGACGTTTTTGGGGAAGGGGATCCCAGTCAGCGGTACCGACCAGGGAGAGCAGTGGTGACCTCAGTCTTCGGTGCGGTCCTGATCGGCTTCCTCGTAGCAGTGCTCGTCGTCGGGGTCGGTGCGTGGCTGATCGAAAGAACGAGGCGAGCGAGAATTCGCAATGAGTACCTCGCACGGAGCCGCAGCCGCGTGCGCTGAGCCGACGGAGGCGCGGCGTAGTCGAGGCTCGGCTGCCGTCGCGGCGTTAGCGGACGATCTTCGTGTGCGGCCGGAAGGCGGCGACGGCGAACCAGAAGGGCTCGTCGAAGGCGACCGGCTTGCCGTTCTCGGTGACGCGGCCGGAGCCGACGTCGCGGCCGTTCGGTATGAAGCCCGAGTCGAGTGCCGACGCGACGCCGCGACGCCACCGTACGACGAGGCGACGCCCGCCCACGGTCACGCGGACTATGCCCCTGGGTCGTAGTGCGGAGAACGGAACGGCAACCGCCTCCCTGCCGCGCTCGATGAACACCACGCGCGCCTTCGGCGGTAGCCGTGTGTCGTTCGCATCTGACGCGGCGAAAAACGGCGGGCTCGAGACATCGTCGTAGCCGCTGTACGGGTTCCGACCGTACGGGCGGGAGAAGCCGGTCGCCCGGGTCAGGACGAGGCCATGTGGGTGGACTCGAAGGAAGTCGCGCCAGGCGACGATCCGCGCCGGCAGCTGTCGCAGCCTCGTACCCGTATAGCGGCCGACGAGCGCAAGACCACCGAACTGCTGCCACCACGACTCGGTCTCGCGGTCGTACATGACCAGGTCGGAGTCGCGCAGGTTGCCGGTCGTACCGAACGAGAGCGTCCGCCCGTCGACACGCCGGTCGAAGGCGATCGCCGTGTTGCAGAGCGGGCAGAACGTGACCGAGACAGGAAGGCCACCGACAACGTCGTTGACGATCTCGTGCCAGACCAGGACCTGGAGCGGATAGGCACGTACGTCAGTGCCGATGGCGAGCTCGATCACCGGCTCGCGGAACGCCAGCCAGTCGATCGACGCAGCTCGGCTGAACCTCGGATGGTCGAGTGCCGGGATGCCGTCCTTGCCCGGACCACCTGCGTCGAACTCCGAGAGCGGCACCAGATGGCGGCAGAAATCGGTCCTGAATCCGGCGGAGATCTCCGTCGGCGTCGAGCAATGTCGTGGCGTTTGCGCCGCCGCGGTCGGGGACGTGACGAGAGCGGCCAGGATGACGAAGGCCAACATGAGCTGTGTCCGTCTCGCGCGTCGAGCACCCGACCGCTCGTCCAGGGCTGTCTGCAGCTCGTCCGCGCTCAAACACATGCGCGTCGCTCCGCCTCGGCG
>Ga0066709_100000855_pt1 | contig 18366 bp, 17 predicted proteins | sample GraSoiAngelo_158_FD_79665 | JGI IMG/M metagenome (GOLD analysis project Ga0066709, IMG submission 79665) | Grasslands soil microbial communities from the Angelo Coastal Reserve, California, USA - 14_1009_16_30cm | ecosystem: Environmental > Terrestrial > Soil > Grasslands | place: USA...
CGCGGCTTTTCGCCGGCAGACCGCGATTGTCATAGGAAGCCGTCACGCACGTCGGCCATGAAGAAATTAAGTGCGTTGAGCGCGAGCACGAGGTCATCATTTGGATTCGGCCCGCTCGGAGCCGGCTACGGCGGCAATCGCACGTCGCGCGCTTCAAGATTGGTCAGCGGCAGCGCGTCGCCTCCGCGCCCAGGCCCCGGCCTCTCAAAGGCGCTCCGAACGTCGTCGGCACTCCCGTGATGGTGGGGATACCGGTCTGGGTCGTCGCGCATGTGGGTGTGCTCGGCGCCGTTGACGCCGACGGAGTCGAGGGCGGCGTCATGCCGCTGAGTGGCGGCAGCAAGCTCATCACGGGCGCTGAGAGATTCGGGTTCAGAGCGACGGACGGAGGACTGAGGCCTCCGCCTCCCACTTCGGTCGAACCGAGTGGAATTCCAGCCGGGCCCACGGTTGACCCGGGACCCATGGACGAGGCCAAGGGTGGAGATGCCGTCGCAGACGCGGCACAAGTCGTCGGCGCGGTTGCGCTCATGCCGCCCCCGTCGAAGAGCGCGGTGCTGGACAGTCCGGGCACCGAGCTTCCCATGCCGCCTGACGCGCCTGTCGTCGAACCTCCCATCCCGGCAGACGCTCCCGTCATCGGACTTCCCATCCCGGTAGATGCTGCCGTCGTCGGACTTCCCATGGCAGCAGGCGCCGACGAGGCGCCAGCGCATGGCGCGCCGATCAAGGGCGCCGCGCCGGATGTGGTCGGACTCACGCCCGGCGTTGCGAGCTCGGTCGCGCCCAGGGGAATTCCGGTTTGCCCGACCGGCGCATTGGGAATGCCAAGCGGAGACGTCATGCCAAGCGCCGGGAGGGGCGAGACGTTCAGACGCGCTTGTGCATAGGCAGAGCTGCAGCCCAAGAGCACCGCCGCCGTCGCCATCGCAAAGCGCGTCATCATGGATTCGACCTTTTTATCTTGGCGCTCGTGGTGAGCCGCCCGCGCACACGCCTAGTAGTACGAGGGCGGATAGCAGCTGTCGTACGGCGTGTAATAGGGGTAGCTGCACCCGTAGTCGTAGTCGTAGAAGCCCGGCACGAAACGCCGGCCGCGGAAGTGCCTTTCATGGCCGAAGTGACCGCGGGCCTGTGCGAAGTGGTGACCCGCAGCACCGCGAGCGAAACCGGCGCCACGACCGCCGAAATGGCCAAGGCCGCCGATGTGGGCCCCACCAAGGCCGCCGATCCGAGCGCCGCCGCCAAGGCCGCCGATGCGAGCACCGCCGCCGAAGCCGCCAACATGACCGCCGCCGAAGCCGCCGACGTGAGCGCCGCCGAAGCCACCGCCCATATGAGCGCCGCCACCGAAACCGTGTCCACCACCGAAGCCCCCACCGTGTCCGCTACCAAAGCCACCACCGTGCCCACCACCTCCGCCGCCGCGCGCAAACGCATCAGCGGTCAATCCCCCCGTGAGAGCGGCAGCCGTTGCCAAGACGATCATCGTTTTACGTAACATCGCACATGCTCCTTCGGACGCGACCGCGTCCATTCGCTGAAAATACGCCCATCCGCTCCGACGGCGCGGGTCACCCCGACCAAGAGCTAGTGCGTCGTTTCCAACTGGGTAGATTTTGGCTGACATGCGTCGGTCGAAGACCGCAAGACCGAGCAAATCAAGGCAATACGGGTGAACTCATTTCCTGGTGGACGCGCGCTTGTCGATTAGTGCGCGCACGCTGCCCAAGTTCAGTGGGTTCGACGGGACCTGGAGTGTGCTTGCTTGGATGCTCCCTGTTTTGCCGCTTGCGCCGCGGGGACACCCGCAGCGGACAGCAGAACCCGCGCCGCCTCCCGTGCCGCACGCGCGACCTTCGGCTCGCCGCGCACCAACGCCCCGGCAATTGCTCCGTCGACGAGCAGGAGCAGCTGCAGCGAGAGCGTATCCGGGTCAGGCACATCGAGACGGCTCAGCAACTCCCGGAACCACATGCGTCGTTGCTCCTTGAAGGCGAGCGCGATCTTGTTGGCGGCGTGCTTGGGCTCCTTCAGTTCGGCGACGGCGTTGACGAACGCACAGCCGCGGAATCCAGTCGCTCCAAATTGCCTCTCGAGACGATCGAACTCGCCGAGAATCTGCTGCGCAGGCGGCTCATCGGAATAGCCCCTCGGCTGCAGGCGGCGCGCCAGATACGCCGTGATCAGCTCGTCCTTGGAAGGGTAGTAGTTATACAGCGTGCGCTTGCTGATGCCGACCTCGTCGGCGATCGTGTCGACGCCTATCGCACGAATGCCTCGCCCGTAAAACAGCCGGTCAACGATATCGAGGATCCGCTTCTCCATCGCGCGCTTTTCTGCGGAGCGTTCCATGGTACACAGACCTGTGTAAATTAGTCCTTGACAAGCGGCCGCTCACTCCTAGGCTAGCTACACAGACCTGTGTAATCAAGCTCCGGCAGGACCCATGCGCTTGCCGGCCGGCGGAGCCGCTACGCCCGCGAACCCAGAGAGACCGCAATGGCCGATATGAGAAGCCTCCGTCCGGCTGCACCCATCCTCATCGGCGCCGCCGTCATGCTGAGCCTCTCGATGGGAATACGCCAGAGTCTCGGCCTCGTGATGCCCTCGCTTACCCGCGACATCGCGATCTCGGTCTCGGAATTCACGCTTGCGCTATCGGTGCAGAATCTGGCCTGGGGGGCGTTGCAGCCTTTCGCCGGCGCGCTCGTGGTGCGCCTCGGTTTCCGCCCCGTCATGCTGACGGGAGCCGCGCTCTACTGCGTCGGGCTGCTGCTACTGGCCGGCGCACATGGAATGCTCGGCGTGATGCTCGGCGCCGGCGCACTGATCGGCATCGCGCTCGCCTGCACGGCCTCGGCCATCGCCATGGCGGTCGCATCCCGCGCGGTACCGGAGAAGACGCGCAGCCTGGTGCTCGGCTTCATCACCGGCGCGGGATCGCTTGGCGCGCTGGTCGCGGCGCCGATCGGGCAAACGCTCTCGGTGACGTTCGGCTGGCGCGCCGAGGTGCTGGGATTCTTTGCGCTGACGCTTGCGATGCTGCCGGCCGCCTGGTTCGCTGGAAATGTCGACAAGGTCGCTCTGCCGCCTTCCGCCGCGCATCGCGCCGAAGCCTCCGCGAAAGCCGCTTTGCAGGCCGCCATGACATCGGTACCGTTCCTCGTCATGGCGAGCGCGTATTTTGTTTGTGGGCTGCAACTGCTGTTCATCACCACGCACCTGCCCGCCTACCTTGCCATCTGCGGCATGGATCCGATGCTCAGCGCCGAGGCGCTTGGAGTCATCGGCTGCTTCAACGTGCTCGGCAGCATATTCTTCGGATGGGCCGGGGGGCGTTGGTCCAAGCAGGCACTGCTCGGGATGATCTACACGACCCGGTCGCTGGGCCTATGCGTCTACTTCATTCTGCCACCCACTCCGCTCAGCACACTCCTATTCGCCGCCGTCATGGGCTTTCTGTGGCTGGGCGTCGGGCCGCTGATCGCCGGCTCGGTGGTGGAGATGTTCGGGCTGCGCTGGCAGGCCATGATCCAGGGCATTGCCTTCATGAGCCATCAGTTGGGCAGCTTCGTCGGCGCTCTCGGCGGGGGAATTCTGTTCGACATGCTTGGCTCCTACGACCTGGCCTGGAAACTCATCGTCGGGATGGGATTGACGGCCGGCCTGGTGCAACTCTCGTTCGCTCTGGCGCGACCGGTGCCGCAGCGGTTGGCGACAAGCTAATCGGGCGCGTGAGGTGGACCAGCCCGTTATTGTTGTCTGAGGTGCCGGTGGACGGACTTTCATGAGAAACAGGCACCCAGGCGGCCTGCTCCATTGTCCGATATATGATACTTAATCGGCTATGATTCCGTTGGCCGTTCCGATCGCCTTCGCCGTCTTGGCGCTTGTTGCGTGGCGATACGATGCGCGCGTGCGGCGGGCGTATGAGGCGACGTTGAGCGCACCGGACAAGCGGCAATTCCGGGCCCTCCGCAGAATCCATCCTTCGCGATGGCGAGCCGTCATGGCCCTCAAGCACGCCGAGGCAGCCGTCGCGGCCGCGCAGGAGGCGGGCTCGCGCAAGCCGGAAAAGACAAGTCAGAGGCGGGAACCGCAGCGCCGCGCAAAACGAGATACGAAAAACAGCGCTCGGAAACGCAAGCCCGGCGCGAAACGAGTGTGATTATCCGGCAGACGGGCCGCCCGGAGCGCCTGGGATTTCGCGAATATGCGGACGCTCGGGTCTGGCTGTGACCTTTGCGCCACAGTGCGGGGGAAACCGTGACGCGCCGGAGCTTTCTTGTTGTGCGATCGTTTCTGCTAGGGCATTTGTAAACGTGCAGCGGTGGACACCGCTTCCGACGAACATCAGGAGGCTCCGCACCGGCTCTGCCGGAAAGATGCGGTTCAAACACAGGGGATTGATGATGCTTAAACTTCTAACCGCAATGGGGGCATCCTTGGCTATGCTGAGCGCTGCCGCCGCCGCCGATCTGCCGCGCAAGGAGCCGCCTCCTCCGGCGCCTCCGGTTGGCAAGGCTCCGATCGGCAAATATCCCGTCGGCAAGGCTCCGATCGGCAAATACCCGCAGCCCGTCGTGACGAAGGGCTGACGGTCTACGACCTATAGAATACCGCGAGACAGATTGACCCGGTCTGGGCTTGCATCCCATTTCCATCAACTTTCGCCCCGCTTCGGCGGGGCGATTGTTTCTTAAGGCTACGCGCACGCCCAACGGACCACCGCTTACTCATGCGGCGAGCGCTTTTCGATAAACGCGCGCATGCCCTCTTGAGCGTCGGCGGTCGCGGCGACGGTACAGAAATTCTCGACCGCCTCGGCGATGCGGCGCCGGTCGTCGTTGGCCCGCAGGAATTGAGTCCGGCCCAACCGCATCGCGCTCGGTGACTTCGTTGCAAATACGCGCGCCATGGCGCGGGCCTCGTCGTGCACCTTCTCGTCCGGCACGATCCGGCTGACGAGGCCGAGCGAGAAGGCTTCGTCGGCACCGAAGGTACGTCCGCTGAACAAGAGCTCGAACGCGCGGTGACGACCGACGATCCGCGGCAGATGCACGAAATGAATGGCCGGAACGAGCGCGAGTTCGATCTCGGGATAGCCGAATGTCGCGCTTTCCCCGGCAAGGATCACGTCGCAGGAAATGGCGAGCGTCATGCCGCCGCCGCGCGCGGCACCGCCGACGGCGGCAATTGACGGCTTGCCGAGATTGGACTGTGCGTCGACCAACTCCACGTAGAGTTTGTCGAGCAACCGCCGCACCTCGGCGGTCGGCTTGCCGAGCAGCCCTCGCAGGTCCAAGCCCGCGCTAAACCGGTGCGTCAGCGCGCTCGTGAGCACGACGGCGCGGATGGTCTCGTCGGCCGCGGCCCGCTGCAACGCCGCGATGAGTTGCTCGAGCAGCGCAAGGCTCAACGCATTCACCGGTGGGCGCGCGAGGCTGATCTCTGCGATCCGGTCGGACACGTCGTATCGCACCTCCTCCTGCGTCGTCATTTCCGACCTCCTGCGGCTGGAGCTTGTTCGTTTGCGCGCGATGCACAATCACGCCGCGCACCCGGTGGATTCCCTCCCCCGCTTGCGCTGATTCACTGCGCACCGATGCTGGAAGCTCACCGGATTTCGCTGCACCAGCCCCTATTCTGGCTGGATGCCGGCGTCCTTGATCATCTTGCCCCACTTGCCGAGCTGGTCCTTGACGAAGATCTCGAGCTCCGCGGGCGAGCTGGAAAATGCCTCGAAGCCGACATTGCCGAGGCTCGATTTCACCTCGGGGCTGTCGATGATCTTGCGCAGCGCGGCGTTGAGCAGCGTGATGATGTCCGAAGGTGTGCCGGCCGGCACGAAGATGGCGGCCCAGGAATCCATGTCGAATCCTTTAACTCCCGCCTCGTCCAGGGTGGGTAGCTCGGGCAAGAGCGTCGAGCGCTTGAGCCGCGTCGACGCCAAGGCGCGAAGCGTGCCCGCTTTGACATGGGGCAATCCGGTGGTGAGATCGGTGAACATCATTGACACCCGGCCGGCCAGCACATCGTTGATGGCGGTCGGGGCGCTCTTGTAAGGGACATGCAGAATGTCGAGTTCGGCCCAGTGCTTGAGCGTCTCGCCGGCCACGACTCCGGAGGTGTTGCCGCTGGCAAAGGACAATTTGCCGGGATTGGACTTGGCGTATTCGATCAGCTCCTTGACCGATTTGGCCGGAATGCTGGGGTGAATGCACAGCATCAGCGTGTAGCTTCCCATCCGCGTGATCGCGGCGAAGTCCTTCACCGGATCGTAGCCGACGTTCTTCATCAGGTAGGGCGCCGCCGAATGCGGGCTATTTGTGCTCATGAACAGCGTGTAGCCGTCCGGCGCCGAGCGCGCGACGTAAAGCGCCGCCAGCGCCCCGTTCGCGCCCGGGCGGTTGTCGACCACGACGGTCTGCTTGAGCGCAGCGCCGAGGTGCTGAGCGACCACGCGGGTGATCGTGTCGGTGGCGCTGCCCGGCCCGAACGGAACAATCATCGTGATCGGCTTGGTCGGATAGGTGTCGGCGCGGGCCGCAGCGCTGAGCAACACCGCGCCGGCGATGAGACTGCGGAGCAAAGTCTTCATGCCAAAGTCCTCCCGGATTCGAGGCTGTGATTGACGGCGCGGCGGCCTCGCCTCCGCATGCGCCTTTGATCTCTCCTGCTTCAAGGATAACGCATTTGCGCCAGCGGTGGGTGGCGATCGAAACGGAGGAATTGTCGCAGCTGTGATCCCGATGGGTTCGGCTGGACCACTGGTTTCGTCAATCCTCTCGTGGTGTTCTCAATGCCGATGACAAGTCAACGCGTAGGCGAGTTGAACACTTACGAAAGCCGTCAAATGCCGCGGCGCGAGCGATTGGGTCTCGCTGCGCTTACCCCATGTGCGCACTCGGGGTTTGACAAAATTCCCGATGGGAGGCGGCGTCCACTTGCCTGACGCTGTTCCGCTTCGGCAAATGGCAAGGTAACGGAAACAGCAAAAACGTTACCGCCGCGCGCTAAATTGGTAACGCCTTTATGGCCTTGTCGTTCCCTCAGAGGGGGAGCTTCGTCCGGTGTGAACGGCGCCTCATTGAGAAGAGCTTTTTCACTTGATGCAAACAGGGAAAGTGCGATGCGGCCGCTCGAAGGTCTATTTGTCCTCGACTTCTCGACCTTGCTCCCGGGCCCATTGGCCACGCTGCTGCTGGCCGAAGCCGGCGCGGAGGTTGTGAAGATCGAGCCGCCAGGACGCGGCGAGGAGATGCGCCGCCATGCGCCCAAGTGGGGCCACGACGGCGCCAGCTTCGCGCTGCTCAATCGTGGCAAGCGCAGTGTCGCCCTCGACCTGAAAGACCCCACCGAACGGAACCGGCTGCACCCTTTGGTGAAACGCGCGGATGTCATCGTCGAGCAATTCAGGCCGGGCGTCATGGAGCGGCTTGGCCTCGACTACGACTCGGTGGCCAAGCTCAATCCCATGGTCGTCTACTGTTCGATCTCAGGGTATGGACAAACCGGCTTCAAACGCGACGTTGCCGCGCATGACCTCAACTATATCGGCGATGCTGGTCTGCTGGCGTTGTCGATGGGCGATCAGTCGCGGCCGGTCGTGCCTCCGGCGCTGATCGCAGATATCGCCGGAGGCGCCTACCCTGCTGTGCTCAACATTCTGTTGGCGCTGGAGGAGCGCCGCCGGACGGGACGCGGGCGCCACCTCGATGTGGCCATGGCGGACAATCTGTTTCCGCTCATGTTCTGGGCGATCGGCCACGGTCTCGTTACGGGCACTTGGCCGGGAAATGGGGAGGGCTACGTCACCGGCGGCTCGCCCCGCTATGGGCTCTATCCGACCAAGGACGGCAGAGTGGTGGCGGCTGCGCCGCTCGAACGCAAATTCTGGGAGACGTTCTGCGACCTCATCGGGCTCGAGGACGAGTTTCGCAACGATGCGAAAAATTCCGCGGCGACGAAAGCCCGGGTTGCCGCCATCATTGCGAGCGAAACAGCAGACGTCTGGCGCGCGCGCTTCGCCGGCAAAGATTGTTGCTGCTCGATCGTAGCGAGCCTCGCTGATGTATTTACCGATCCCCACTACGCGGCTCGCGGTGTGTTCCACCACCTGCTCGCCAATCCCGAGGGGGCTACCATGCCGGGGCTCCCGGTGCCGCTCGATCCGGGCTTTCGCGCAGCCCCCGAAGCGGCAATCGCTTCGCCTGCCCTGGGCTCCGATAACAAGACGTACCTGGGGTGATGGGCCGCACAGAGGTTGAGGCTTGCGCGATGACAATGCGGGTTGATTTCACGAGTCAGACGTTTTTCCGGGATCCGGCCGCCGGCATCGAAAGACTGCGGGCTTCGGGACCGGTCCTAGAGACCCGGTTCCCGATCGTCGGCAAGGTCTGGATCACGACGACGTACGAGTCGACCGCCCGCGTGCTGAAGGACAGCGCGACGTTCAGCCTGCGAAAAGAGGGCGGCGGCGTTGCCGGCCTGCGCTGGTGGATGCCGGCATTCATCGGTGCGCTCGCCAACAATATGCTGACCATGGACGAGCCGGACCACACGCGTCTGCGGGGAATCGTCGACGAGGCCTTCCGCCGCCGCGCAATCCTCGATATGGAGCCGCGCATTCGCGCCATCGCCGACGATCTTGCCAGCCGGCTGTTCGCGGATGGAAGTCCGGCCGACCTCGTCGAGCGATATGCGCGAATGTTGCCGCTGTCGGTCATCTGCGAGTTGCTCGGCCTGCCGCCTTCCGATCGGCCGAAATTCATCGCTTGGGCGAACAGGGTTGCGCGGCTCACCAGCGTTATCGGCTTCCTGCGCATGATGCGGGGCCTTGCGCAGATGAAACGCTATCTGGAGGAGCGCCTCCGGTTCGCCCGCGAGCATGGAGGGGACGGTCTGATAGCCGAGCTCGTGCGCGTTGAAATGGAAGGTGGGCGCATCAGCGCCAACGAAATGGTGTCGATGATCTTTCTGCTGTTGGGCGCCGGGTCGGAAACCACGACGCATCTGATCAGCGGATCGGTCTACGAGCTTCTCAAAAATCCCACCCTGCGTGATTGGCTCGAGGAGGATTGGAGCTGGGCCGGTCTTGCGGTCGAGGAGTTCTTGCGCTTCGTGTCGCCGGTGCAGTTTTCAAAGCCGCGCTTCGTGCGACAGGACACGGAGTTTGGCGGCATCCAGGTGAAGCGGGGCGACAGGATCATGGCCATGGTGGCGGCTGCCAATATGGACCCGCAGGCAAACGAGCATCCCGAACGGCTCGATCTTCAGCGCCGGCCGAACCGGCATCTCTCCTTCGGCACCGGGATCCATTTCTGCCTTGGCCATCAGCTTGCCCGCATCGAAGGCATGTGCGCCCTGCAAGCGCTGTTCACGCGTTGGCCAAGACTCCAGCTGGCGGTGGCGCCCGCGCAAATCCGCTGGCGCAAGCGGCCGGGTCTCAGGTCGATCGAACAACTGCTCGTCGCGGACGGCCCTTGATGGCGGCTTGCGGCACGTTGCCCGCATAGCCGCGAGCATCCCGGATTTCGCCATAGCGCGTCGAAGACGCGTGTAAACGCGCTTATGGCTCAATCCGGGCTACCTACCGAGCTGCGCAGCGCGCGCTTTGGCTGCGGCTCGAGCGTCGCCGAAACAATAGCTTGAAAAACCCGGCCTCATGACGGCGCGTCTTGTCGGTTCGATGGTCTGCTGCGGCACTCTGCTTCTCTCGCTCCTCTATTTTAAGACGGGCGCCGATAAGCTCGTGGACCTTATAGCGGACCTGAAAGTGGCGCTTAATGAACTCCTGATAAACGTCGTAGCTTGGATTAGCGTCCCAAATGAATCGCGTGATCTCTATGAAAAGCTCACTGCTTCTTCTGAGCCCGGGATTGCTCGTTTCCAGGAGCGTGAAGGCGGCGCGGCGAACGCGCGCGTCCTTTGAACGGAGCAATCGATACACATGAGATTTCGACAGTGCGCCGTGTTTGACCATAAAGGCTTCCCCCAGGAGAAGGCCTTATAGCGCAAAGCCCCCCACATGGCGGGCGGCGCTGCGCTTTATGGTGTCTAGAGTCTTATTTTCTGATCCGGTCAAAACCGGAGGAGGTTCAGTAGCTCGGATTTCGCTGCGCTCAACCCGGGCTGCTCCTTGCTCGCTGGGCCTATCGCCGCAGACGTTCCCAACTGTGCTGTCAGGCAATAGAATGGGCCTGCGGCGCAAACGCACTCAACTGCAGGAGGTTGCAATGATTACCGCAATCGTTCGCTTCCGACTTCCGCAGGGCACGACCCGCGACGACGTGAAGGCGATGTTCGAGAAGTCCGCTCCGAACTATCGCGGCATCCCTGGGCTTGTCAGAAAATACTACCTCTATGGAGACGATCAGACTGGAGGAGGCGTTTATCTCTGGAGCAGTCGTGATGCCGCGGAGCGCTTCTATTCCGATTCCTGGAAGAGCACCATCGCACAGCGATACGGAGCGCAGCCGGAGATTCTGTTCTTCGAGACGCCGGTGATCGTCGAAAATGCGCAGCAGAACGCGGCCACCGCTGCCGTCTGAACCATCATACGGGCTGTGAGTTATGCCCGCAGCCTGGGCTCTTCCGGAGAGCAGCATGCGGGTTTTCCTCACCGGTGCGACCGGCGTGATCGGGCGCAGAGTGCTGCCCTTGCTGGTGGGCTTGGACCACAGCGTGACCGCCGTCGCGCACCGGCCACAGTCGTGGGGCGAGATCGAGCGCGCCGGGGCAGTGCCGGTTCAAGTGGATCTCTTTGCTCGGGCAGCCATTCAGAGGGCAGTGGCCGGGCATGACGCGGTCATCAATCTCGCCACCCATCTGCCCGCAGGCTTGCGCATGTTCCTTCCAGGCGCCTGGGCCGAGAACGATCGCATCCGGCGGATCGCGTCAGCCAACTTGGTGGACGCAGCGATCGCGGGAGGCGCCACGCGGTTCATCCAGGAATCGTTCGCCCCGGCCTATCCCGACCGCGGCGAAGCATGGATCGACGAGCGAACGCCGATCGCGCCCGTGCGATACAGCCGCTCGGTGGTCGATGCCGAACGATCGGCGCAGCGGTTCTCCAGCGGCGGACGCACGGGCGTCGTCCTGCGGTTTGCGGCGTTCTACGGTCCCGATTCCTGGTTCACCCGCGATCTCATTCGCTATGTGCGGCATGGTTTCGTGCCGATTCCAGGCGCGGCCGACAGCTTCATTTCCTCGGTATCTCACGACGATGCTGCGACCGCCGTCATGGGCGCGCTGCTTGCTCGTGCAGGTATCTACAATGTCGTCGACGACGAGCCCATGCGCCGGGGCGAGTTTGTCGGCTCGCTCGCGGAGACTCTGGGCGTTCCCGCACCGAAGCTGGCGCCGCCATGGATGAAGTACCTTTTCGGCTCGCTCGGAGAGATGTTGGCGAGGAGCTTGCGGATCTCGAACCGCAAGCTGCGTGAGGAATGTGCGTGGGTGCCAAAATATCCAACTGTGCGCGAAGGCTGGCGCGCCGTTGCGGCTACCATCTCGGCATCTTCGCAGGTGCGCAGCACGGCACGATAATGATGTCGGTGCACGCAGCGGCTGAAGGAGGACCGGCACCAGCACTTGCGCTGCGATGCAAATGCGCTACGCCGCTATAGAGTGCCGGCGCACGTTCGAGAAATGGAGGTCGCCATGAGCTTCAAGACCATTCTCGTTCCGTTCGAACAGCATGATCTCACGAACTCGATTTTGAACACCGCGCTCCTTCTTGCGCGGCAATTCGACAGCTACATCGAAGGATTCGCCTTGCGGGTTGCGATCCCCACGGCCTTCGCACTCGGCGACGTAGGCCCGCTGCCGATACCGGCATTGGAGGAGGAAATCGCGGAAAACGAGAAACGGAGCCAGAGCCTTTTCGAGAACTTCATGCAAGAGCACGGCGTGCCGTGCGGAGCCGCCACGAAATCCCTCTCAAGCGCTTGGTTGGGAAATGCCCCTGAGGGTGACTACTTCGTCGGCAGCCATGGCCGGGTCTTCGACGTGATTGTTTTAGGTAGACCCGGTCGCGATCCGCGCGGCCCACGCATGACCACGCTTGAAGCTGCCTTGTTTGAAAGCGGCCGACCTGTCTTGATCGCACCGCCATCTCCGCCGTCTCAGATGGGCACGAATGTTTTGATTGCATGGAATTGCAGCACCGAGCAAGCGCGCGCCACCGCTTTGGCGATGCCAATCCTCAAGCGTGCCAACCGCGTCATCGTATTGACGGTCGAAGGCGGCGCAGCGGTACCCGGACCAACAGGGCAGCAACTGTGCCGCTATCTGCAATTGAACGAGGTGGCGGCAAAACCGCTCACCGTGTGCCTTGATGGCCGGCTGACGGGCGAGGTGATTTTATTCCACGCCAAGGCATTGGGCTGTGACTTCCTGATCAAAGGCGCCTACACCCAGAGCAGATTGCGGCAAATGATCTTCGGCGGCACCACCCGCTACATCCTGAGCAACGCCGAATTACCCGTGCTCATGGCACACTGACCCTCTCGGCGCGATGCTTATTGTTTTGGCGCCATGGGATCGTGCCCGGGATGGATCATACGGACTCTTTAGCTTGGCAACTTAGCGTCGCAGATGTTTATTGGTGATATCTTTTTATCGGGTCATGTCATTCCGCCGCCGACCGATAGCTTTCCATCGGTGGGCACGAACAGACGAGATGGCGGTCGCCGTAAGCGTTGTCTACCCGGTTAACCGGACACCAATACTTGTCGCGCAACAGCTGCTTCACCGGAAAACAGGCGAGCGAGCGCGCATAAGGACGATTCCAGTTTTCATCGGTGAGATCGAAAACGGTATGCGGCGCGTTCTTGAGCACATTGTTCTCGGAATCCATCGCCCTGCTCTCGACGGCCTCGATCTCCGATCGAATTGAAATCATTGCGTCACAGAAGCGGTCGAGCTCCGTCTTCGATTCCGATTCCGTGGGCTCGATCATCAGGGTGCCGGCCACCGGGAAGCTCATGGTCGGCGCGTGGAAGCCATAGTCGATCAGACGCTTCGCGATGTCTTCGACTAAGACTCCGGCAGTATCCTTGAACGGGCGCGTGTCGATGATGCATTCATGCGCCACGCGGCCGTGCGGTCCCTTGTACAGAAGCGCGTAGTGGCCTTCGAGCCGCTTGGCGATATAATTGGCGTTCAGGATGGCAGCTTGCGTCGCTGCGAGCAGGCCATTGCCACCCATCATGACGATGTAGGCCCACGGAATTGGCAAGATGGCCGCCGAGCTGAACGGAGCGGCGCTGATGGCCCCTACTTGTGCGGGTTCGCTCGGCCATTCCGAATGACCGGGTAGGAAAGGGGCCAGATGCTTTTTCACGCCGATCGGGCCCATGCCGGGGCCGCCGCCGCCATGGGGGATGCAAAACGTCTTGTGAAGGTTGAGATGGCCGACATCGGCGCCATATTTCCCTGGCTGCGCCAGGCCGACTTGCGCATTGAGATTGGCGCCGTCGAGATAGACCTGCCCGCCGTGAGCGTGAATGATGCTGCAAATTTCGCAAATTGCGGATTCGAACACGCCATGCGTCGACGGATAGGTGATCATCACCGCCGCGAGGCGGTTGGAATACTGCTCGGCCTTATTGCGCAGGTCGGCGAGATCGACATTGCCGTCACTGTCGCAAGTGACAACAACAACATCCATCCCAGCCATGCGCGCAGATGCCGGATTTGTCCCGTGAGCCGAGGATGGGATCAGACAGACGGTGCGTTGCGATTCGCCGCGGCTGGCGTGATAGGCGCGGATCACGAGCAGGCCGGCATATTCGCCTTGCGCGCCCGAATTCGGTTGTAGCGAGATCGCATCATAACCTGTGATCTCACAAAGCTTCGCGGAAAGGTCGGCGGTCAGCTCGGCGTAACCCCGCGCTTGGTCCGCCGGCACGAACGGATGAATGTTGGCGAATTCCGGCCAGGTCATGGGAATCATTTCAGTGGTCGCGTTGAGCTTCATCGTGCAGGAGCCAAGCGGAATCATGCTGCGGTCTAGGGCGAGGTCGCGATCGGAAAGCCGCCGCATGTAGCGCAGCATTTCCGTTTCAGAACGATACAAATGAAAGACGGGGTGGGTCAGGAAGTCGCTGCGACGGACAAGTTGCGTCGGGATCGCGTTGGCCGTTTGCGCGCTCAACTTTTCGAACGACAGAGGAGCCGGGTGAGCGTTGGCTTGAGCGCCGAATGCCCGCCATACCGCTTCAATCACGGCCGGCGTAGTGGTTTCATCGCAACTAATGCCGATGCGGGCCTGCGCGCCGGCGCCGATTTTGCGCAGGTTGATCGCGCTCGACCAGGCGTTCTCGAGAATTTCGGATTGGCGCGCGCCCACCTCGACCGTGACCGTATCGAAGAACGCAGCTTGCTGCACGCGCCAGCCGAGCGCCGCCAGTCCCTTGACCAAAGTCCCGGCAGTACGATGGACCTTTTCCGCAATGTGCTTAAGACCGCCCGGGCCGTGATAGATCGCATACATTGCGGCGACCACGGCGGGAAGAACTTGCGCGGTGCAGATGTTGGAGGTCGCCTTCTCGCGGCGGATGTGCTGCTCCCGCGTTTGCAGAGCGAGCCGATAGGCGGGCTGGCCGCGGCAATCAACCGACACGCCGACAATGCGACCTGGAAGCGCGCGCTTGTACGCATCCTTGGTTGCGATAAAGGCGGCGTGCGGACCGCCATAGCCCATCGGCATGCCGAAGCGCTGAGTGGATCCGATGGCGATGTCTGCTCCTAATTCGCCGGGCGAAGCCAGGAGCGTCAGCGCAAGCGGATCAGTTGCCATCACGGCGAGCGCGCCGGCTGCGTGCAACGCTGAAATGACCGCGCGGAAATCCCGGATCTCGCCCGAGGTTCCAGGATATTGCAGCAGCGCCCCGAACACTGCGGCGGGCTCGAGGTCGTTCAGCGGATCGCCGACCATGATGGTCCATCCCAGCGGCTCGGCGCGCGTGCGCACCACCGCAATTGTTTGCGCATGGCATTCGGCATCGACGAAAAACGCGTTCGCCTGCGATTTCACCACGCGTCGCGCCATCGCCATTGCTTCCGCCGCCGCTGTCGCTTCATCCAGCAACGAGGCATTTGCGACGTCGAGCACGCACAGTTCGGAGATCATGGTCTGGAAATTCAACAGCGCTTCGAGCCGCCCCTGGCTAATCTCGGCCTGGTATGGCGTGTAGGCCGTGTACCAGGCGGGATTCTCAAGGATGTTGCGCTGAATGACCGGCGGCAGGACCGTTCCGTAGTATCCCTGTCCGATTAGCGACGTGAAAACCTTATTCTTGTCGGCAATGATGCGAAGCTTCCGCAGCGCTTCGGCTTCCGAAATTCCCGCCGGAAGCGCGAGCGGCGCTGCTTGGCGGATCGCACCGGGCACCGTCTGTGAAATGAGCTCATCGATATCGGCCACTCCGATGGTCGAGAGCATTTCGCTCATGTCCGCAGGCGACGGCCCGATGTGCCGACGCGAAAAGTCGGCCGGATCAAAATCGGCAGCGGAGGGTGTGGGAAACATCGTGTTCACCTTTTTTCCGATCGCGGCTTGAGTTCGGCTGCAGCGGAGCGTTTCACGCAATCATTGCCTGGTACGCCTTCTCGTCGAGCAGGCGGTCGAGCTGGGACGGATCGGAAATCCTGATCTTAAAGAACCAGCCCTTGCCCATCGGATCGCGATTCACGAGCGCCGGCTCATCGACGATAGCTTGATTGATCTCGGTGATTTCGCCGCTCACTGGCGCATAAACGTCCGAGGCGGCCTTGACGGATTCGACGACCGCCGCCGCTGCACCCTTCTCGGGTTTCGCTCCAGGGGCCGGTAGTTCAACGAACACAAGATCCCCGAGCTGTTCCTGCGCGTAGTTAGTGATGCCAACGGTAGCGATATCGCCTTCGATACGAAGCCATTCGTGGTCTTCCGTGAATTTCAACATTGGTCTCCACCGTTCAATTTCAGTTGCGTTTGTAGCGGTGCGGCACGAAAGGCAGATCACAGACTCGCAACGCAATGCGCTTGCCGCGCACCTCGCCGAAAATCCGCTCACCGGTCGTTGCAAAATTCCTGTCGATGTAACCCATCGCGATCGGCGCCTGCACAGTCGGCCCGAAGCCGCCGGATGTCACGGTACCGATCGTGCTTGCGGAAACCTCGTCTGTGTAGAGCTTCGCGCCGGCGCGCACGGGCACGCGATCCTCGACCTTCAGTCCGACACGGCGGCATGGGGCGCCCTCCGATATTTGCCGCAGAATGATCTCGGCGCCCGGGAATCCGCCCGCGCGCGATCCGCCGATGCGGCGGACTCTCCCAATCGCCCATTCGAGCGAGGCCATCACCGGTGTCGTTGTCGGATCGAGATCAGACCCATAGAGACACAGCCCGGCTTCCAGCCGTAGACTGTCGCGCGCGCCAAGTCCGATCGGCATCACCGAATTGTCTTTGCATAGCGCACGCGCCAAGGCCTCAGCGTGATCGGCCGCGATGCTGATTTCGAATCCGTCTTCGCCGGTATAGCCGGACCGCGAAACGTCGCAGTCTGCGCCAAGGATCGGCAACCGGCGCACGTCCATGAATCGCATCGTGGTAATCGCGGGCGCGAGGCGCGCCAGCGCCGTTTCCGTCAGCGGCCCCTGCAACCCAATCAGCGCACGATCCGGCAGAGGATCGATCCTGCAGGTTTGCCCGAGATGTTGACGTAGGTGCGCCAAATCGGCGGTCTTGCAGGCGGCATTGACGACGAGCAGCAGATGATCGCCGCGATGGGCGATGATCAGGTCGTCCAGAATTCCGCCGGCTGGGTTCGTGAATAGCGCATAGCGCTGCCGTCCCTCGCCAATACCGATGACGTCGATGGGGACCAGCGTTTCGAGCGCGCGAGCGGTATCGTCCAGACGGCCCGACATGGGCCGCATGGCGATCTGCCCCATATGCGAAATGTCGAACAGGCCGGCAGCAGCACGGGTGTGCAGATGCTCGGTCAGGATACCGGTGGGGTAGTGCACCGGCATTTCATAGCCGGCGAAAGCGACCAGCCGCGCGCCGCGTTCGACGTGAAATCTATGGAGCGGGGTGCGCAGCAAAGGCGCGGTTTGATGCGCTTCGCTCATGCGCGCCTCCGCCCGGCGGCCGGCACCGATCGAAAGGGAATGAAGGAGGAATCAAACCACATTGGAGCACCTCTTGGCGGCGATTGCGCCGCTGTGTCGGTGCCCCCTCTGTGTGTTTGCCTGAGAACGTTATCCCGTCGGCGGGCGCAACGCGCGCCTCTTTCCAGAGTGCGTCCACCATCGCGGTCCTTTTGCCTGAGAGTTTCCGGGGCGGTTGCTCCTTCGGCGTCGGCAGAACCGATCTCTCCCGCGATGACTTTATTATGTGCTAATTTACGATTTGGTCCCGCTTTTCCGATTTGCGCTTTTCGTCATTCCGATCGCACATTACATTACCTTGAGTCGCTCTGAAGTATCGTCAAAAGGGCGCGACGACGCAACAATTGAATGTGAGCTTATCGTCATGCGCTTGCCATCTGCCGCGGTGGCGCAGAGGCGAGCGGCCTGAGCTCTGCCCAAATCGGGATACGCGGCGGAGGCGAAGCTCACGCGCCTGCCGCGGGTAGTCGCGCATGCACGCGACACCTCGTGTGCGTATCAGAAAGCCGAGATCGAGAAATGGTGGCCGATCGTCAAGGAAGCGAATATCAAGGCGGAATGACTCGGTTCCTTGCGCCATGCCTAAGCTCCAACTGACCCTCGCCTGTGGCCGTTACGATCGCACCCAACCGCTGATTGACGGAAGGGTACAGCCCGAAGGCGTCGATCTGACATTCCTCCCTCTGCGCCCGGGCGAGACCTTCTGGCGCATGCTCAACCACGGCGAGTTTGACGCATCCGAAATGTCGCTCTCGTCTTATACGATTTTGCGCTCGGAAGGAGATACGCGCTTCATCGCGATTCCGGTGTTTCCGTCGCGGGTCTTTCGCCACTCGGCGCTCTACGTGCGCTCCGACGCGACCATCGAGTCGCCGGAAGATCTCAAGGGCAAGCGCGTGGGCGTCGGCGACTATCAGATGACGGCGGCCGTCTGGGTCCGCGGCTTCCTGACCCAAACGGCGCGTCCACGCTGCCTATTATCAGTTCCATCTGATGGTCCCTTAAAGGAGTTGCCCGAAACGAAATGGCCAAAGGGGCCTATTGTGCAGCGACGGCCTGATCCGTGCAGCTAACGACTTGCCCAATGTGAACTATCTCACATCGACAACCGTCACGAGAGGCTACGGTTTGGGCCACCATGCGAAGCCTCTTTGCGATCGGCGTATTCGAGCTGGCATGCCTGCCGGTGCAGTCACATGC
>Ga0066709_100000856_pt1 | contig 18360 bp, 8 predicted proteins | sample GraSoiAngelo_158_FD_79665 | JGI IMG/M metagenome (GOLD analysis project Ga0066709, IMG submission 79665) | Grasslands soil microbial communities from the Angelo Coastal Reserve, California, USA - 14_1009_16_30cm | ecosystem: Environmental > Terrestrial > Soil > Grasslands | place: USA...
TCACCGCGGGCAGCAGCTTCTTCATCGGCGGAGGCCGCTTGATCGGCTCCGGTACCGGCCTCAGGGCCGGCATGGGAATCAGCTCGGTCACGTGGTAGTGCCTCAGCTCCAGCCGTTCCGGTATCAGTAAATTGAGATTGATGGCGATCAGTAACAGCAGCACCACCAGGCTGTAGCTGGCTGCCAACGCACGCCGGTTAATCTTGCGTTCGGGCAGCAGTCCTAATTGAAATCCACGTTGAGCCATTGCATTTCTCTCCATGGGGACCCAGCGGGGAGAGGCCGGGACTTGGAGTCTCAAAAATACGGGAGATAGGACAGGGGGTAAACGTGTCCACGGCTCTTGACCTTAGGTAACCAGGCAGATGACGCTTTCGGGAAACAGCCCAAAACGGGCGAGGGGCGCGCCGTACGACCGATAAAACTCGGAACTGGCGGCAAGAACAGCCGCAAACACCCAAAACTGCCCGTATTTTAAAATGGGGATTGGCGTTCCGACTTTCGGCAACATCCGGTGATTGCTGCTATCGGGAATGACGCCGTTCCTCAGGCAAAGTGAAGAGCCTGCCGGTGAGTAACTTTGGTCTCAAGCTGACAGGTTCTGGTTTGTTGGGCCGGCTGTCGCACACTTTCCCGGATCTACTTAGATAGAGGCTCTATCGAAACTTCCTTGAAGTAAACCTGGGACCCGGGATGGTTTTGAAGACCGATGTAGCCCGAGTCCTGCCGCCGCCCGCGATCGGGATCAGAAGATCTGGGATGTTTCGGTGGCACTGGCTGTCCCTCCGTAAAGTCGGTGACTTTTATCCCGTTGAGATACACAATCGTGCGCGGCCCATCAATCGTTATCTTCAAAAGATTCCACTCGCCAATTGGCTTGATCGGGCGCGCCAGAGCTTTTGTGAACGTGTAAAGCACGCCGGTGCATGAATAATCGTCGGGCCAGTCGCCAATTTCAACCTCGTAACCCCGGTTGACCGGCATCCACGGCTCTGTTGGCGGTTTAGGTATGCGAATGAAGACTCCAGAATCTGATTGCTTCCCAGGGAGCTTGAAGACAACGCGAATAGTCGCATGTCCAATCTTTTCGTGCGCGTACCAAAGCAGACCCATTCCACCGCGTGTCTTCATCATCCCGTTTTCTACAACGAAAGAGCCGGGACCGACGTGTTGCCAGCCGTCAAGGTCCTTTCCATTAAACAAAGCCCGCTTCGAATCTTGAGCCCATAGGGCAGGCGTAATCGCGACGATGAACAAGGCCATCGCCATTCCAAGCGTATTAGACTTCCGCCAATAGCCTGGGATCATTGGCCCTTCTCATGTTGATGACGGCTCCATGAATCAGTATCACGGGGTATGACATCGAGCGTCAATCTGCGCATGGCTCGATTGATCCGCAACAATTGGCATTTTGCATGCATGCCGGGTACTGTCTTAAACACCTAAGCCACTACCGCATGCCGCCCTTGCTTGACACCGCATTCCGGGCGGTGCTACAAGGCGCAAAGCACCCGCAACCAGCGACTGCATCAGGAGTTTCGAATGGGCGGACAAGGAATGGAGCGTCGGGAAATCCTCCGCTTCATCGGCATTGCGTCTGTGGCTGCGACCTTTCCTGGATTCCATCAATGGGTGTTCGCTTGCGCCCATCATCAGGCACCGACTGCCTCGGCGACTAATACAAGTGCTTACAACCCGCTTTTTTTCTCTCCCCAACAATTCAAAATGGTTGAGCATCTCGCCGAGATGATCATCCCGGAAGACGACACTCCAGGAGCAAAGACGGCGGGCGTGGCGGAGTTCATCGATTTCATGGTGGCCAACCGAGTTCCGGTGAGTGCATCCCGCGACGTTCGTTCGACCGAGGATGCCATTGAATTAGGAAATGAGACGCAACGCCGGTTTCTGGCAGGGCTCTCCTGGATGAATGCACGCAGCCATTCAGAATTTGGCCGAGAGTTCATGGACTGCACTCGCGAACAGGAGAACGCTCTGCTAGAGGAACTGGCTTACAAGGCGAAGTTCAAGCCCACGATGGAGAGTGGTCGCGCGTTCTTTCAGATGATGCGGGATTACACGGTAGTCGGTTACTACACAACCCAGATTGGATTAGAGAGCCTGGGTTATCCCGGGCTGCGGACAGTATGGCCAAGGATGCCCGGCTGCCCGCATCGTGATGATCCCGAACACGCGAATCTTCGTGAACCGGAAAGTCCCGGTGCTTCGACTCCAACCGGCGAGAACTAGACAGGGAAGGCCAAAGGAGGGCTGGTTTGACGACAAGAATCTATGACGCAATTGTGGTAGGAACCGGCGCAGGCGGCGGTACTGCCATGAAGATCCTGTGCGAAGCAGGCCTGCAAGTGTGCGCCATCAACTCGGGTCCGCGCACCGATCCCACAGAGGATTATCGGCAGCACCGGCAAGTTTACGACCTCAAGTTTCGAGGATACGGCAATCCCCGGCGTCTCGAAGGCAAGGCGCACCAAGAGCCTTACTCGGTGGAAGAATCCGAATACAGCGAAGGCAGGGATCTGTTCGAACACGATGTTGCTTATTCCAACGCCCCTGGTACTGATTGGTATTGGAAGCGCTGCAAAGCGACCGGCGGGAAGGCCAACTTCTGGGGCCGCTCCTCGGCACGTTTCGGTGATATCGATTTCAAGGCCGCAGATCTCGATGGGTTCGGCGAGAACTGGCCGGTCGACTACGCGGAGATTTCGCGTTGGTTTTCGAAGGCCGAACGATACATGGGAGTAGCCAGCACCATTCAGAACCGGCCCAGCAATCCCGATGGCGAGTATTTGCCACCAATGCCTTGGCGTTGCATTGATTACATTATCCAGAAGGGCGCGGAAAAGATTGGGGTTCCCTATTTGCCGGACCGCTGCGCCCAACTGACGGTCGACCACAACAATCATCCTGCGTGTCACTACTGCGGGAATTGCAGCCGTGGGTGTGATGTCGGATCCTTTTTCTCTCCCACGTGGTTCACCATTCCGGAAGCCGAAGCCACTAAGAATCTCACGTTACTTTCGAACGCTCTGGTAAGAGGTGTGATTACTGACGAAAGCGGCTTGGCGAGAGGAGTCGCCTACATCGACCGCGGCACCCGGCAGGAAGTGGAGGTTTACGCCAAGGTGGTTGTACTTGCGGCTTCCTGCGTGGAGACCGCGCATATCATGTTGAATTCGAAGTCGCGCCACTGGCCTACCGGAATCGCGAATTCCAGCGGACAGCTGGGGCGCAATCTATGCGATCATTTGTACGGTTCCCCGGGATACGGATACTTGCCGAAGCTGCTTGGACAGCCTGCGACTCCCGACAATATTGCGGACTCTACGGTCGCCTGGATGCCGCGCTGGCAGAATTTGAAGAATCCACACGAAGAGAAATTTATCCGAGGCTACTCGGTTTACATGGGGGGCGGTTGTGGAGAGTTCCCGGGATACTACGGGCAGATCGAGGGATTCGGATCGCAATTCAAACGCGACATCAAGCGCTATTACCCGACCGGCATCGGAGCCCTGATCCAGGCACCCTCGCTCCCCAGCCCGGCCAACTATGTCGACATTGATCCGGACAAAAAAGACATTTTCGGAATTCCTCAACTCCGATTTCATTTTCAATGGGGTCAGAACGAGCTCCTGATGTGGGAACACTCAAAACGGGTGATGACGGATCTCTTCAAGGCAATGGGTGGAGCGATGTGGGGTATGGACGACGAGCCTAACCGTCCAGGAACCAGTTTGCACGAAACCGGAGTATGCCGGTTTGGAAATGATTCGAAGACGTCGGTTACGAACAAGTGGGCGCAGACTCACGACGTGCCGAATCTTTACATCTGCGACGCCAGCATCTTCCCTAGCCCGACCGATAAGACCACGACCATGCCAATCATTGCCTTTACCATGCGGACGTGTGATCGCATGCTGAACAATTTCAAGCAGGGCATTCACAAGCGCGCATAAGAGGTAAAAGTTGCCTTGGAGTAACACCTTCCATGATGAAGCGAACAAGTTCGCGACAACGTGTTCTGCCATGGCGCCTGCTATTTCTGCTGACTTGCGTCTGGCAAGTGACGGCCCAGGAGAACCACAAGCCCACCGTCGTCCGCGTTGATGCGGCGAACACACTTCACAAGATCCCGCGATCAATATTTGGCACATTTCTCGAACCGATCGGCAACTCCATCTATGGTGGTCTTTGGGCACAGATTCTCCAGAACCCCAGCCTTGAAGCGAATCTGTGGGAGGCCAAGCAAATTGCAGACATGGTTAAGAACCGTCCGGAATTAGCTCGAGCCTCAGGCATGGCCCTGCCATTACCCTGGGAGCCATTGGATTATGCGCAGGGTTCGCGCTACGCCCCCGAGTGGGACCACCCGGCAAACTCACATCAGTCATTGTTGCTTATGGCTCTCCCCGACGAGCAGACCGGTATTCGCCAGAAGGTTTACCTGCCACTCCGCAGCACGGCCAAATATGTTGGCAGCCTCTATTTGAAAACGTTGGAGGGTCCAAAGGAAGTTGAGGTCTCGATACACAAGAGAAATGAGAAGAGTGAGGTTCTCGCAGCTCAAGTGATACATCCTTCTGGTTCCGATTGGGGGCGTTACGAATTCGAGCTCGAAGTTTCACGCAAGCAATTGATGCCGCTCGAGGCCGCGGACTTTGTAATCGGGGCGAGCCACGGAACTCGGGTGCTGATTGACCAGGTTTCTCTCTTACCTGCCAATCATGTGGAAGGCATGGATCCTGAGATGATTGCGATGGCGCGTGCCCTGAGAACACCGATTATGCGCTTTGGCGGGAATTTCACGTCGGCGTATCACTGGCGTGATGGAATCGGTCTACAGGACCAGCGTGTCAGCGTGTTGAATACTGCCTGGGGGATGCCTGAGTACAACCAGTTCGGTACCGACGAGTTCCTTGCGTTTTGCCGTCTCATCGGGGCGCAGCCCCAGATTGCGTTGAATCTCGGCACCGGCACACCGGAGGAAGCCGCTGGGTGGGTCAAGTATGTCAATTCGCGGTGGGGTGACCACCGGGGAGGGGAACTCTGGGAACTGGGGAATGAGCTTTGGGGCAACTTCCAAGTTGGATATCCGACCATATCTGGCATCGCAGGGCGCACAAAAGACTTCAGCACGGCTGTGAAGCAGGTTGATCCCAGGGCGCAGTTGATTGTCACGGGTGCGGATCCCGACAAATTCAAAGACTGGAATGCCGCTCAGCTTTCCAATGCTCCCGTTACCTTTCAGTATCTTTCCACGCATTTCGTCGTGACCACTGGAGAAGTCGTATCCAAGAATCCATCTCCAGACTTCATTACCAAGTCTACTTTCGCATTGCCCATCGGTATCGAGCGGCACCTCCAGGAGATGCATGAGCAGTTTCAGCACTCGCCCGGCAGAAACTCCATCAAGACAGCGTTCACGGAGTGGCTTTTCTGGGCGCCCGATGACACGTACCCGCGATACGACAACATGGGAGGCGCGGTCGCGGCCGGCGGATTTCTCAACATGCTTCTGCGCAATTCACAGATCGTCCCCATTGCCGATATGACAGGGATCATCGAGTTTGGTGGTATCTGGAAAAAGCGCGGACAAGTCTACGCGGTTCCCGCATATTGGGCCTTTCGAATGTACTCCACCGCCGATGCTACGAGGCTGGTAGACACGACTGTGGAGGGAGAGACTTACGATGTGGAGCAAGGCTCGGTACGGATTCCGACGATTCCTAAGGTGCCCTATCTCGACGTCGTCGCGTCACTCAATGACTCCGGCAACAGACTGACTCTTTTTTGCGTTAACCGGGATACTTCGCGTGATCTGCAGACGGACATCAAGATCCTAGGCTTCGCAGGTGCCAAGCCAGCCGTGGTACACGCACTGAGCGCGGAGAGCATCTACGAAAAGAATGACGAGACCGCTCCGGAGCACATCCTTCCCCACGAGAGTTACCTCGACGTAAATTCTGACGGGTTCCAATACACATTTCGTCACGCCAGCGTCACGGTCGTTGCACTGACGCGGGCAGGAGTTCATTAGAAATAGCAGGGCAAGACTGAGGAACGACTCCGTTATTCTCCCGGCAAACGTTCTCTGGGCAGCCCTCGGGGCGCTTCGGACGCACTAATACAAAAACACTACTTTTTTTCTTGACAACCCACCCGACTCCCGAATAATTTGACCCAACGGGTCAGAAAACGTTTACGCGTTACCACATTTCTGCGTGTAATCGCCCCGCTGCTGTGCAACGGCAAGCGAGCCATTGGGGGCTAAGATGAAGAGAACCTACCTTGTAGTGGGGCTTCTTTCAGTTCTCGGGTTGGGCATTCCGCTTTTTGCGCAACGATCCGATCGAGGAATCATCACCGGCATCGTCACCGACTCGTCGGGTTCCAGTGTTGCGGGCGCAACCGTCAAAGTCCGCAATGAAGGAACGGCTGTCGAGACCGTCCTCACCACGAATGATGCTGGAGCCTATTCCACCCCGCCGCTAGTGTTGGGCAGTTATTCCGTTACCGTCGACCATACCGGATTTAAGACCTCGGTGAATTCCGGCGTCCAGCTTCAGGGGGCAGAAACGATTCGCAAGGACGTTACTCTGGCAGTTGGCGCCGTTTCCGAGACGGTTGAAGTCAAAGCCGGGGCGGAGCAACTCAACGTTACCACGCCCGATGTCAGCCACGTCGTGGACGAGAAGTATTACCAGGATCTACCCACCATCACTGCCGCCGATGTTCGCCTTGCCGAGTCCATGTTGCAGATTCAGCCTGGCTATCTCCCCATGAAGCCGAATGGCGATCCGATGTTCCGCGGCAGCCAGTTCAACTCGCGCATCAACGGCGGCCAGACCATGGCGACGGAGAATTTCTTCGACGGCGCCGCCTTTGGTTACGCGGTCGGTCACCAGCAGAGCCATGAAAGCACGCCACCTCTCGAAAGCATTCAGGAGATGAAGGTTATTACCACCACCTATACCGCGCAGTATGGCCACACCAGCGGAGGATTCATCGAGTACACCTCGAAATCGGGAACGAACAAGCTTCACGGAACCGCCTATGAGTACTTTGCCAACGATGCGCTCAACGCACGCGGGTTTTTCGACGCAGATTGCAACTCGGTAACGGGCGTATGTACGCCCCGTAAGAAGACCCCGCTACGCAATAACAGTTTTGGGTTTACGGCAGGTGGTCCAGTTGTTATCCCCAAGATCTACAACGGTCACCAGAAGACATTCTTCTTTACCAATTTTGACTGGGCCCGTCTGCGTTCAGGTGTCTTGCCGGGATTCGGCAACACCACACCGACTGACGCGTTCCGTGGCTGCATCCTTTCCACAACCGGGGTTTGCGATTTCAGCGAATATGCGGGACAGATTTATAATCCTTTCAGCACAGCGACGAATCCTCAACGCGATCCGTTCATGTGTGACGGCGCGCTTAATCCGATCACTCCCAACCCCGACGGAACCCAGACCGGCGGAACACCCTGTAACAAGATTCCGACCTCGCTGATCAGCGGTGCATCGAGCAGGATAGCGGCTCTGATGGTTCACCCGGATCGGGCAGGAATCGGTAACAACGTTGCGGGTAATCCAGCCGGTGACCAGACCTGGCTGTTGAACGCCCGTAACATCGAGTTCCGAGTAGACCACAACTTCACGCCCAATTTCCGCATGAGTGAAACGTTCTACTGGAACCATAGGCCGTCCATCCGCAACTGCGGCGAAGTGGCGGGCTGCACGACGCAGTTTGACGGTGAAAAATCGCCTCAAAAGAACACAAACTACTACGGGAACGGCTTTTACCAGCGGATTGTTACGCACCATACGCACACCCAGTTCGACTGGATTATTCGTAACAACCTGGTGAACCACAGCACGATCGCCTGGGATCGCTGGTTTATGGGTGGAAATCCGTTATCGGCAGGGGCAGGCTGGCCCAACATACTCTGGAATGGGCTTCCTGGAGCAACTCAGCCGCAGGGCGTTGGAGGCCTGGTGACTCAGGACGCAGGACCGCCATTGATCGACTTTGGAGGTGACAACCACCCGGAGTACAACTCACTCGGCACGTACGGTTGGGGTAAGTTTGGCTTCCTGACAAACAATCGTTGGCAGTTCTCCGATGACCTGTCGTGGGTAAAAGGGAAGCACACCATCAAAGTCGGGGCTGAATACCGTTGGCACCAGTTCCCCTTCGTGGGCTGGGCAAACTTCGCCGAAGCCGGTGAGTTCCGCTTTGATCGAAGAGGGACAGCCGCTTACGATAGCTCGAACAATCCCGTCCCTGGCACGGGGGAAGCATTCGCCTCTTTCTTGCTTGGACAGGTAGATTCTTCAACTCAAACTCTGCCTTTCCATCCCATGTTTTACGAGGCGTACACGGCACCATAGATCAACGACGAATTCAAGGCCACGAGTCGACTCACACTGACGTTCGGGCTGCGGTTCGATTATCAGTTCGCGCGCACCGAGAGCCGTAATCAATACTCAACTTTCGATCCCAACACAACGAATCCCGGAGCTGGGAATCTTCCAGGTGCCGTGATCTTTGCAGGAAAATGCGCGGGATGCAGTGGACGCACCACGTTTGAAAACCCGAAGCATGATGCCTGGGGTCCGCGGCTCGGGTTCGCTTATCGTCTCGGGGACAAGACCGCAATCCGAGGCGGCTATGGAATGTATTACTCGGGGATCTCGTTTGATCAGTTTATTGGCCAGCCGACCATGGGCTATACGTCGAATCCGACCGTTTCGAATATATCTAACGGGCAATTTCCGGCGTTCCAGTTCGACAACGGCTTCCCAAACTCGGATCCGGCTTGCGGCGGGCCCTGCATTAAGAAGCCGCCCTTTATTCTTCCGACGATTGCGAATAACGGCTCGGTGATAGCTGTCGCCAAGAATGGATTGACGCTACCGCGCTACCAGAACTGGTCGCTCACATTTGAACGGGAACTCACTAGAAATATGCGCCTGGACATCTCCTATATAGCGAACCGCGGAACGCGCCTTACGGCGGACTGGCAGAAGGCGGGTGTGGGAGCAAACATGAATGATCCTGCCCTGCTGACGAAATACCCTGGCATTCTGGGTAAGGACATCACCGATCCAGCCGTTGTGGCGGCTGGGATTACTCCACCTTATGCCGGTTTCGCGGGAACCGCGGCGCAAGCTTTGCGACCGTTCCCGCAGTATCAGAATATCCTGTGGCGAGACCTTCCGATTGGAAGCAGCATGTATAACGCCTTAGAGGTGGTGGTAGAACAGCGCGTCTCGCGTGGACTCCAATTTCGTGTGGGCTACACTTACTCGAGACTGAACAACGATGGATCCGAAACTGGACAAGGTGGCGATGGCACGAACGGTAGAGTTCAAAACCCGGCGTGTCCGCATACTTGCGAGTGGGGACTCAGTCAAGACGACACGCCCCATGTGTTTCTCGTAGGTTTTACGTATGAGTTGCCTGGCGCTAAGAGATTTAAGGGTGCGAGCGGGGCGCTGCTCGGTGGTTGGAACCTGAGCGGGATTTTGCGGTATGAAAGCGGGCGGCCTCTAAACATCGTAACGGACAACGGCGCGTTCGGTGGGATCTTGTTCAACGGCCAGAGGCGTCCGGATCGGGTAAAGGGAAAGAGTGCGATAGCGAAGACTCAGGGTTCCTTCTACAATCCGCTTCGCCAAAACTACTTCAATGTCGATGCATGGTCCGATCCTACAGGGCCGTTTGGCAATGCACCGCGCGCGGACGGAACAGCCCGCGGCTTCCCGACGTACAGCGAAGACATGAGTCTGTTCAAAGTTCTTAAGCTTCGTGAACAGCTCGATATGAAGTTCGAAGCAGACTTTGGCAACATCTTCAACCGCACGGACTTCTGCAACCCGAATACCTTCTGGACCCCTGGAAGTGCGAGTTTCGGGTCTATCGGTACTCAGTGCAACCAGCCGCGTTCGATTCAGTTTGGCTTGAAGTTTAGTTATTAGTGATAATGAGTGCCAGGCTTCGCCTATCGGAAATGGCGGAGCTTGGGAGCAATCGGTGACCGGCAGTTATCATAGGGGCAGGTTCTGGCCGATGGCTTCGTCCCCCGCAGCAGCCTTGCTATGCGCGTCCTTGCTCCTGAGCACAGCGGCCAAGCTGACAGCCGATTCACGAACTGCTCTGCAAAGGGCCGCCGAGTTGGTTCAGCAAGGGCGTCTGGACGAAGCTGACCAACAGGCACGCCTCGCGCTCTCCGATCCACAGACTCGGGCCGTCGCCTGTTCCGTCCTGGGCACAATTCGTTTTCAGCAGAAGCGACTGAAAGAGAGTGGCGACTTTCTGCAGGAGGCGATCCGTCTGGAGCCCCGCCTTGTAGGTGCCCGGCTTAGCCTCGCCGAGGTTTACACGCTTCAGCAGAAGCCGGAACTTGCGTTTGGGCTCTTTCGTCAAGTTCTGAAGCTGGATCCTTCTAATGCCAGTGCAAGGTTAGCTCTTGCACGCTCCGAAGCGGAGAAGGGAAATTACCGGCAGTCGCTGGAATTTGCGAAGCCTGCGCTTCCCGCGTTGAGGCAGTCCGCTGACGGATTGCTCGTCTTGGCGACTGACTACATAAGCCTTGACGATCGCGTTGGGACTGCCGGATTGGCCAGCGATTGGATCAAGATGGAGAACATCGCGCCTGCGTGGTCGATCAGGTTTGCGCTGCTGCTGGCTAAAGGTGGGATCGTTCCCGAAGCAATCGATGTCCTGGAAAATGCCAAACACAACCAGCCGGTCTCGTACGATCTTGCGTTCAATTTGGCGGGCATGTACCTGCTCAAAAACGATACCACTCACGCATTGGAGAATTATGACTTGGCCATCACCCGGAATCCGGTGTCGGTAGCTGCATTCCGCCAGGCCGCCACTGTGGCTGAGGGGCACGGTGAACTTGAGCGGGCCCTTTCCTACTGGATGAAAGCGAAGAAGCTTGAGCCGGAGAATCCTGAGATCCTTTTGGGCTTTGGCCGGGTCTGCCTGAAAATGGATCTACTGGATGACGCAGAAACCGCCCTGACGAGAGCGGCCGGTCTGCGGCCCGATGATCCGTCGTACCAATACACGCTGGCTTCTGCCAAGGTGGGGAAGAAGCAGTTCGAAGTGGCCCAATCCATTCTGGAAGGGCTCATTACGAAACAGCCGCAGGATGCGCATCTTCACTATGCCTTGGGCTCGGTCTTGTATCTGGAAGGGCATCTTAACGAGGCGGCAACCCATCTGCGCGAGAGTGTCCGCTTGCAGCCCGATCAACAGGCGGCCTACTATTACTCGGCTCTGGTGGCTCGAGATCAGGGAAGAGAGGCGGAAGCGATTCGACTCCTCGAGGAGTTGCTGCGACGGTACCCTGACCACGCTCTCTCCTGCGAGGTCTTGGGTGGGATGCTGATGAGTGCCCACCGGTATTCCGAGGCGCAGAAGAGCCTGCAAAAAGCTATAAGCCTGAATCCCCAATCCGTCAAGGCCAATTACCAGCTCGGATTGTTGCTCGCGCGCATGGGAGAGAAGGACGAATCAGACAAACAGCTTCGCCTTGCGCATTCGCTTCGTGTAGAGGACGAAACTAATTCTCGGTTGCAACTTCGACTATTAGATCCCGATCGATGAGCGTTGAATGACTTCTCGATGTTGGGCTATTTCGGTTCTGACGCTGGCTTTGATCGCTCCCGTCCTTGGGCAGAAGCAGAGCAGTTCCATCCCTTCCTTGAACGACATCGAGAGCGCGATCAAGCGCGATCCCGGAAATCCCACACTTTACGTGAAGCTAGGGCTGGCGTATTGGGACCGCAACGACTATGCGCACGCCCTTACCGCATTTCAACATGCGGTGAAGGTCGGACCGAGATCCGCCGAGGCGCACAACTGGCTCGGAGTCGCCATCCTGGAGAAGGCGGACTTACCGGGTGCGATCGCAGAATTCAGAAAGGCGATGGAACTCGATCCGAAAAGCACGCGAGCTCAGACCAATCTCGGCTCAGCTCTTGCCAAAAGTGGAGAAACCAACGAAGCCGTTGAAGTGTTTAAAAAAGCGCTTGCGCTTGAACCAAACAGCTTGCCCGCGCATATGAATCTGGGAGTGGCTCTGCGTGAGAAGGGAGATGCAGATGCCGCGCTGGCGCATATTCGCCTCGTAGCCAATTCAGAGCCCAACAACCCAAACGTGCAATACCAACTCGCACAGACGCTCCGTCAAAACGGGGACAACCGTGGAGCGGTTGAAGCCTTTGAAAAGGCAGTACAAATCGATCCTGAGTTGAGGGAAGGCTATTACGGCCTCGGCTTAGCTTTGAAGAAGGAGAGCGCATTACTACCCAAAGCTGCTGCGTCTTCTGAGAGCCAGGCAGATGCCCTGTTCAAACAAGCCCAAGAATCCGCTGCGCGCGGTGACCTGGACTCCGCGAAGGAGAAAGTCAAGCAGGCGCTTCAACTGGATGATCGAAACGCGCAGGCACATAACCTGCTGGGCTTCATCCTGGGGCAACAACGAGAGTTAGCGCCCGCCTTAGTTCATCTGGAGAAGTCTGTGGCTTTGCGACCGGAATCCGCGGATGCACACTACAACTTGGGAGTCGCGCTCTGGTACAGCGGTTCGATGGAACGAGCGCTCTCGGAATTACGCAGAAGTGTTCAACTCGAGCCCGCTTCCGGAACGACCGATGCATTCCTCGGCATGGCTCTTCGTGAAACGGGCGACCTGGGTGGCGCGCAACTCAGCTTGCAACGCGCTGTGGCACTCCTGCCTCCAGTCACGGCAGTGTATGTGGACCTTGCAGTTGTCTTCCTGCGTAAGGGTGAACTCGATCACGCGCTGGCGCAGCTACAGACTGGATTGAGTGCTTCTGCGGTTGGAGTTCCTCTGCCGGACTGGGATTCCGCTATTGCCGGCCTCCGCGAACTGCTGGCCAAGAGTCCCAACCGAGTTGATGCCCACAATATTCTTGGCCTGCTGCTTGGTCGAAAAGGAGCAAGCACGGACTCAGTTCTTGCGGAGTTTCGTGAAGCGGTGCGGCTGCGTCCCGATTTTGCCGAAGCCTATAACAATATTGGCTTAGTGCTTACGCAAATCGATGATGACGCTGCTGCAATAAAAGCGTTCCACGAAGCGCTCCGCCTCAGGCCGGATTTCGCGGATGCGCATGCAAATCTCGGCGCCGCGCTCATTTTGACCGATAGTGAACAGGCAATCGCGGAGCTTGAGAAGGCAGTGTCGCTCGCTCCGGACATGGTGAAAGCCCGTTTCAATCTTGCGGCGGCCTACGAGGCGAGCCCAAGCCACGGCTCGGCCAAGCAGATCGAGCAATTGCAGATCGTGATTGCAACTGCTCCAGATTTTCCAGGGGCACACTTGGCGCTGGGAAAATCGCTGCTCAAAGAGGGCAAGTTGACTGAGGCAATCACGCAACTCAGGAAAGCGACACGTCTGAACCCGCAAAGCGGTGAGGGTCATTATCAACTTGGTTTGGCCCTCGTACGAACGGGTCAGAAGGACGAGGCCGCTATCGAAGTAAACAAGGGAAGGGAACTCGCTGCCCTCGATGAACGCAATCAGACTGTAGCACTCGACATCGCCGAGGGTCGGGCCGCGCTCGACAAGGGAGAGAGAGAACAGGCCGCGGCAAAGTTCCAGCATGCGATCAAGATCAATCCCGAATCTCCGGACGCGCACCGCTATCTGGGGACGGTTCTCGAAAAACAAGGAGACTTGAAGGGCGCCTCCGGAGCGTATGAGAAAGCGCTGGAACTTGATCCGAGTGACACGGAGGCGAGAAAGAGTTTCGATCGGTTGATGCAAAGTCAGTCGGGAGAGGACGATCCAGCTCGAGTTGCAGAGGTTGAAACCTACATGCGGGAGAGCAAATACCAGGAGGTCGAGCCCGTGCTTGCTGACTATCTGAGGCTGCATCCCAAGTCGGCGTGGGCTTGGTATTCTCTTGGCTATAGCCAATTCGCCCAGAAGAAGGTGGGGGAATCTATTCAGTCCCTCGCTAAGTCCCTCCAACTTGATATCAAGAACGCCGAGGCTCACAAGATGCTCGGTCGCGACCTGATGCTGATCGGCAGGTTTGACGCCGCGCAAACAGAATTTGAGGAGGGAATCCGTTACAACCCTCAGGCAGCCGAGATTCGCTACAATTTGGGGAAGCTGTTTTCCATCCAGGACAACTGGCCGGCGGCACGAAAGGAGTTCGAGGAGGCTCTCCGTGTCGATCCTTCCTATGTTGAGGATCTGGATGCTCTCGGTCTGGCCCAAGAAGCGTTGGGCGACGACGTGGGGGCCGTGGCCAGTTATCAAAAGGCGATCGCGCTTAACGACCAGCGTAAGGGAAACTTCGCTGGGGCCCACGTAAACCTGAGTGCTTACTACAACCGGCTCGGCGATGAGCAGAAAGCGCAGGAGCACGCGCAGAGGGCGCTCGAACTTGATCCCGGTTCAGATCGAGCCTGGTTTCAAAAGGCACGAGCGGATGAGCGAGGGGGCCATCTGGGAGATGCGGTGGAATCGATGAACCGCGCGATTGCCATCAACTCGCATGCGTCTTCTTATTACTACGTGCTGGCTGGGCTGTATCGCCGGCTTGGAAGGAAGGAGGAGACCCGAGAGGCGTTGGATGCGTTCACACGCCTCGATCGGGAGACGAGCGAACTCGAGAAGAGGCGGCGCGGGACTGATAGTCGGGCCAAGGGTGTCGCACCTCGAGCCGGAGAAGAGCATGAATAGCGGCTTCGGCCGTACTCGCCGCGATTTTCTGCAAACATTGGGCCGGGCAGGGATTACGCTACCTTTCGGCTTCCGATTGGCGATTGCGGTAGCCCCGAGCGCGCCTGTCGTATTCACCGACGTCACCGCAACTGCAGGTCTATCATTCGCTAAGAACGTGTCGGGCGCCGTAAGTAATAAACGGTTCTTGCTCGAGGAGATGGGCTGTGGTGCCGCTTGGTTCGACTACGACAGCGATGGTTGGCTGGACATATTTCTCGTAAACGGCACCAGTCTCGATCCAGTGGTGCGTGATCGTCCGACGAGTTTTCTATTCCACAACAATCGCGATGGCACCTTCAGCGATGTAACAAAGAAGTCTAGATTGACACACAGCGGCTGGGGCCAGGGTTGTTGTGTCGGGGACTACGACAATGACGGCTTCGACGATCTCTTTGTCAGCTATTGGGGACACAACGTTCTCTACCACAACAATGGAGACGGCACCTTCACTGATATCTCTGAGAAGGCCGGAGTAGCGGGCTCGGGCAGCGCCTGGGGCGCCGGTTGCTGCTTTCTCGACTATGATCGCGATGGTCATCTCGACCTGTTTGTCACGAACTACGTAAATTTCGAGCTTGAGCGGGCGCCGCGCCCCGGCCAGGCGCGATCCTGCAACTACAACCATATTCCCGTGCCTTGCGGTCCGGAAGGATATGCGGGCGGCACAAACATCCTCTACCACAATCTCGGAAATGGGACCTTTGCCGACGTGTCCGAGCAATCCGGCATTGCTCGTCCCCGCGGCCCCTCCAGCATGGTGTTCGTCAACCAGAATTGGCGTCCCACGGGCTCGTACGGGATGGGAGCAGCCTCTGCCGACTTCGACAATGACGGATGGCCTGACATCTACGTCGCTTGCGACACGGCCCCCAGCCTTCTCTACCGGAACAACCACGATGGAACATTCCGGGAAATTGCGGTCCCGGCCGGTTGTGCCTTTGATGAGAACGGCGTTGCTTTGGGCGGAATGGGAGTCGCTGTCGGTGATTACGACGGCGATGGTTGGCTGGACATTGTGCGAACGAACTATTCCGAGCAACTAACCACCCTCTACCACAACTACGGAACAGGGCAATTCGAAGACTCCAGCATTCGCGCGGGGTTTGGGGCAAACCGCAAGTATCTCGGTTTCGGCGTGGGTTTCCTCGACTACGACAATGACGGTTGGAAAGATATCTTTATCGCCAACGGTCATGTGTATTCTCAAATAGAAAACCGAAAACTCCACGTAACTTATCGACAGCCAAAGACCCTGTACCGAAACCTGCGCAACGGTCGTTTTGAGGACGTCAGCGCTCAATCCGGGGCGGCGATCCTGGCGCAGAATCTAGGGCGCGGCTGTGCCTGCGGCGATTTCGACAATGATGGGGATGTGGACGTCCTTGTGAATAACCTCGATGCTCCACCTACGTTGCTGCGTAATGATGGAGGAAACATGAACAATTGGATCATGTTCAAGTGCGTGGGCACTCGATCGAATCGCTCGGCCATCGGGACCCGTGTGATCGTTACGAGTGGTGAGCATAAGCAGATGGATGAGGTGATGAGCGGATCAAGTTACTACTCGCAAAATGACTTCCGCTTGCATTTCGGGTTAGGCCGCGCGAACAAAGCGGACAGTGTCGATGTTTCATGGCCTTCCGGTTTGAAGGAGACCTTCAAAGACCTTCCGGCGAACCACCTGTTCCTCCTGCAAGAGACTAAGGGTGTTCTCGAGAAGCGGAAATTCGGATAGCCAGCACGATGCGTAGAAGCTCCCGAGCAGGCCGTTGGTTGATCTTGTTTTTTCTTTTATTCTTGAGCGCGGGTGTCGCTGCGGCGCCCGCCGTGACGTTCACCGACATCACGCAGGCCATCGCAGGAATCGCGGCTGCCGCCGGCGCCCTTGCGGCAGGAGCACTCCCGGCGCAGCCGAGTAAACGATTACTACACATCGCGATATAATCGCGTGGGCACTGCGAGGAGGAAACTATGACCGGGAAAAACAAAATATCACGCCGGCAGTTTGTGACTTCTGCTGCGGCCGTGGCTGCCATTTCATCGTTTCCGGCCCGGAGCGCTTTTGCGGTCGAGGTAGGAAAAGCGGCGACAAGCACGAGTTCGCCACAGACGTCCGTCACTCTGACCGACAATCCCGCCGGGAGAGACCAAGGCGTTGAAAATCTGAACAAATCGCCTCACGCCAAGCTCCGAAATGTCCCTGTACGCGCGGTGACGATCCAGAACGGATTCTGGGGGCAACGCCGTGAGATCAACGCCAGCAAGAGCATCCCCACAATGCATGATCTGCTCGAAGCCAATGGGCGCATGAACAACTTTCGCCGGCTTGTGGGCAAGAGCGACGCAGCGCAGCAAGGTCCCGTGTATTCGGACTCTGACGTCTACAAGTGGACCGAGGCCGTTGGCTTTGTGCTGCAATCGGGCGATCGTCCCGAGCTTCGCGCCAGTGCGGAGAAGGTAATTGGCGAGGTCGTGGCCGTTCAGGAGCCGAGTGGTTACCTGAACACCTACTACGTGGACGATCACAAATCGCTGCGGATGTCGCCGCAAACGCAGACCACCGGCCATGAGCTCTACAACATCGGGCACATGCTGCAGGGAGCGATCGCTTATTATCGGGCGACCGGGGACCGCAAGCTTCTCGATGCGGGCATCCGGTTCGTTGACGACTTTCTTCTCCCGAACTACGGTCCGGCTCCCAAAAAGCCAATCGTCTCCGGCCATCCCGAGATTGAGATGGGCTTAATCGAGCTCTACCGAATCACGGGCGATAAGCGGCAACTCGATCTCGCGGGCTACATCCTGCAGGGAGACAAACGGATCGAACTTCCCGAGCACCGAACCATCTACATGTTCAGCGGGACTCCGTTTACTGAGCGCACCAAACTTGAGGGCCATGCGGTTCGGGCCATGTATGCGTGCTGTGGGGCCACAGACTATTACATGGAGACCGGCGAGGACTCCTATTGGAAGTCTCTGAACACGCTCTGGAACGACATGACCACCACAAAGATGTACGTTACTGGGGGAGTAGGCTCACGGTCCGATGGGGAGGCCTTCGGTGATGCCTACGAACTGCCGAATTTCCGCGCTTATGGAGAGAGCTGTGCCGCCATCGGCAACATGATGTGGAGCTGGCGGATGCTGGCGGCGACTGGAGACGGTAAGTTCACCGATGTTATCGAGAGGGCGCTCTACAACGGCATAAACTCTGGGATGTCGCTCGATGGAACGACGTACTGCTATCGCAACCCGCTGGCGTTTGATCCGTCGACGGGAGATAAGATCCGTAATCCATGGTACGACACGACCTGCTGTCCGCCGAACTTGGAGCGCATCTTTGGGTCGCTGCCTGGATATTTCTACAGCACCCGCAACGACGGAATTTATGTGCATCTCTATGACAACTCGGAACTGGACTGGCATTTGGAAAATGGCACACGCCTGAAGGTCACGCAGAAGACAGACTATCCCTGGGATAGCAACGTGGAGATCGAGGTAAATCTATCTCAGCCTGCCGATGTTGTTTTTTATCTGCGAATACTGATAAGGTCTGAACTAGCTCATGA